>ENA-UENT01000201-UENT01000201.1-marine-metagenome-genome-assembly--contig:-NODE-201-length-43670-cov-5.049110_pt1 | contig 43670 bp, 25 predicted proteins | sample MGYA00237879_ERZ529330 | MGnify/ENA primary metagenome ERZ529330 (study PRJEB26372, sample SAMN05368345) | marine metagenome | biome: cultured habitat; feature: ocean water; material: water; isolation... | reverse complement strand
TGTACTTCACTCCCTCTTAACTTAATGGCAGTGTAGCAAAGTTGTGTGCTGCTCTTCTTTATTTTTTCTATGCCTCCCATTAGGCAATGGCCCGCTTCACCTTTGCGGCCTCAATTTTTCTAGTCGTCTTATCTCTTGATATTTCAAACTCTTGTTTTTTGACCAGCAGTTTCCACCAAGTCAAGGCTGGCACTAAACCTCCAGAGTGTTCTTCTAGCCTGTAAATGAACTCTATATTTGGTGTTTCACGATTATTGATGATCCTACTTAATCTTGTATAATGAACATCAATTTCTTCTGACATTTTTTTCTTCGTTCTTTTCAATATCCTAACATATTCTTCCAACTGAACTCCAAAGTTCATGTTTTCATCATAATCTCTGTTTTCTATATAATCTTCTAGTAAATAACGGAATCTTAGTAAATCTGAATAGAGCCTTTGATCTTCTGTCATTTCAGATAGTACTTTCAACCTGAAAGCTCGTAGTTCATTAGCTCCCTTTTCTTTTTCCTCCTCAGATAAATCCGCTGGTATCATCATAGAATCAGCAATCTCTTCATCCGTATATTGCTCTCTTAGTTTCTGATATATTTTATCGTATTCATTCATCCTTCAAATATGTTTTGATGATTGACTGAGAGATTTCGAGAAATACTGCCATATTCACTCCTGTTTGCAGGAAACCAAATTTTTTATGATAATACTCTACTAACCTCGTTTTGGGAGTAAGGGAAACAAAACCATCATAGCCTTTCTTAAAGGACATTTCACAAGCAAAGCCAATTAAACAACCTGGTATTCCATCAATCTCTTTTTTCTTTCCTTGATGCTTGATGGCTGATTCTATCAGATTAATGTGAATCCTTAGCTCCTCAGCTACGTCTGTAAGAGAAATTAGGCCCAGTAATTCATCATTGCTGATCTTTACGATTGCATATACTTCATTTGCACCTTCTAGAGACCAATCAAATTGGAAATGCTTACTTCCCTTCAGTTTTTTGATTTGAGCTTTTGTCAGTCTTCTTATTCTTCCCTTGATTTTTTCACCCGTTTTGACGTTGACTAACTTCATTGGCGTTGTTTCAATACAACAACAATATACTAAATAATATTTACCTAACCAATAAATACAATTGCTTATTTTTTACTAGATCTTTGCTAAATACTATGGATTTATCTCGTAGCACACAACTCTGGGCTGAGCGCAGTGCGAGAGACGAGCATTGTCGCCCAGCCTAAGTTGTCCGATGTACTTCTGTTTTTTACTCTTCTTCACTTGGAGGCAGGAAGTAAACTACACCTCTTCCCTTCCCTATCCTATCTATAACGCCTTCTTGATAAAGATACTGTAAGTCCTTTCGGATACTGTGGATGGTATATTCCTCTAATGCTGAAGCAATGTCTCCTACTTTGACAGGCTGATGCTTACCAATAAAATCTAAGACCGATTTTTGGCGACTATTCAAATACGGTCCGATTAATTTAAACGCTTCATATTTTTTTTCCAGCTTCTTTATTAATACTTCCAAGCAATCTAGAAAATATACTATCCACAAATCAATTATCTCATCCTTTGTTCCACGATGCTGCTGAGCATTCATCAATACCTGATAGTATCTTTTCTTAGTACCCTCTATCTGATGTTCAAAAGATATGTACTGAATAAAGTCATATTCATTCTGTAGCATCAACAATGATGTTAAAAGACGTGATAATCTTCCATTGCCGTCTTGGAATGGGTGTATAGATAGAAATTCATACACAAAACCTCCAATGCACAGAAGCGGGTGCATTATCCCCTCCTTGATCTGCCTATTATACCATACTAATAAAGACTCCATTTCTTTGGGCACCAAAAATGGATCAGTTGTATTGAAAATTACTCGCTGTTCGCCTCCTGGATAGGTAGCCACTACTTTGTTAGATAGTTTCTTATACTTACCTCGATGTGAGCTATCTTTCCCGCTAAACTTCAGGAGCAAATTATGTAGATTGAAAATATTGGACTCCTTAAGCTCTATATCTTCGTAACTTTCCAATATGATCTCTAATACCTCATAATACCCAATCGCTTCCTGTTCATCTCTAGTTTCTAGCTTATTTATTTCTAAATTTTCTATCAGCGTAGCTACTTCTTCATTACTCAGGCTTGCACCCTCAATTCTAGTAGATGAGCCTATACTTTGGATTGTCGCAATTTTCTTGAGTTCTTTCAGGTAAGTATTCTCTTCCCTTGTGATCGATTCCCATTTACCCTTAAACGAATCAATGAAGCCAATCTTCTTGATGATTTCTTGAGTAGTTCTGAAGTCAAATTGGAATTTTTTATCCATTCCTTACTCATATTTTATTCAAAAGTAAGGAATCTAAACTTCTTTCTCAATACCTTATTCATATTTTATTAATATCGGACAACTCAGGGCTGAGCGCAGAACCTGCCGCACCGCACCGCTGAGTGCGCAGGGAACCGTACTAACTTGGATTCCCGAATATATCTTTGAGTAGAACACCCTCTCGGCAGGTATTGTCGCCCAGCCCAAGATATGCGCCGTACTCACCATCTCACCCGGAGGGACATCGCACTACTTAGCAATATACTACGTTCGCTTTGATTTATTTCGGCCTTCTTAAAGGTCGTGTGCTCGTGGTGAGCCATAAGCGAACGCCGCTTTACGCCCTGCCTTAAATTAAACTCGTCTAGTTGGCAAATAACTTTCATCTTCCACTCTCCGCTTCGCCGATTTAATGACCATCCTGTACGTCATTCGTTTCCTGATCGATGCTTGACATTCGACCTCCAAGATTATTCACTGCAGCCCATGGTCCCAATGGCCGCAACCGCAAATCTAAACCAGCAGCTTTGTTTCCAATCGACTGAGCGAAGAATACCCCAGCTGTTCTGTGAACCGTCCAACGCTGCCGTACCACTTGCTCAATCGGCCACTTAATGGCCGTGTCTTAACCTTTGGCGAACCATAGTGAGCGCCGCTTCATGCCTTGTATTGAATTTACCTCGTCAAGGCATCATCCCGTTTAGAATATATTTCGGCCAGGTGGCCGTGTTTCATGAGGCGAGCTTGCCGAGCGCCGCTTTCATGACTCGCTTAACTCTTGAGAGTAGACTCCTGTGATTTCAAATGGCGCATATCTCAAACCTACCCGCATTGCACTCCACCCACCTTAGGGTCGAGTGCTTATTGCGTACAAGCCCCCAACACCACCTTGGCATGCGCATAAAGGAATAGAGAGCGAGTTGCGTGTAAGCGCCTCAGGAAATTACGTATAAATAGCAGAACACGCAATTGGATGACCTAGTCCTCTTCGCCAAAAATGCGGTCCAGCGGACTCTGAATCGCTTGCTTCGCACGGCTCCGTACATGCGTGTATATCTCCGTCGTTTTCGTAGAAGCGTGGCCCAGCAATTCTTGAATATAACGTAGGTCTACCCCCTGCTCCAACAAGTGCGTAGCAAAGCTGTGGCGTAGCGTATGCACCGTAGCCAACGGATTCACACCCGATCGCTCTACCGCCTGGCGTAGGATGGCTTGCACGCTTCGCGTGCTGTAAGACCCACCATCTTGCCCCTCAAACAACCAATAGTCAGGATCGTATTCTGCTAAGTACTTTTTCAATATTCGCGCACTCCGGTCTGCCAAAACGGTATAGCGGTCCTTCTTGCCTTTTCCTCCAAATACGAAGATCTGCTTGCGGTCATAGTGAATGTCTATTCGGCGCAATTTCACCAACTCACCTAACCGGAGACCGGCAGAGTAAATCAACATCAATATGCAGCGATGCTTCAAGTTCTCCACCGCTAAGAATAGCCGCCCCACTTCATCTTGGCTGAGTACGGTAGGGAGCCGCTTCTCCTTCTTCCCTCGCATCAGGCTCCAATCCCTCACTTCGCCTAGTATCGTTTCGTAGTAGTACTTAAAAGCACACAGGGCTTGGTTTTGCGTTGCCGGTCGCCAGCCCTTGGCACTGATTCGGTTCAGGAAGAAATCGAAGAGCTGTTCTTGTGTCAGTGTCGCAGGGTCTTGATTGTGGTAGTAGGTGAATAAGACTTGCAGATGCCCCACATAGTTTTTCACCGTGCGCCAGCTATAGCGATTCACCCGCAGTTGTTCCTCCACTCGCATTAAGGCCTCACGTTGGGCTTCCGTAAACATGGCGTTCGGGTCCACCATATCTGCTCTGCGTAGGCTCCGCACATAGTGAGTCAGGCCTAAATCAGCGAGCTGTTTTCTACGCTCTAAGGTATTCGGCACTGTCCAAAACTTATGGTCGGGGTGGTACCAGCGGCCACCTACCAGTTTGATCTTTGCTACTATTTCAGGTTCACCAGGTATTTTCACCACGATGCGTTTCACCACTAGGCCCCCTAGTAGTTCGTGATGGCAAAATGGAAACAAGTCTCGCAGCCATTGTCGGTGCGTTTTGGTATCGGGGCATACCCAGCCACCTTGTACTTGATCAAAATGGATATCCGGTACGATGATCATACTATCTGCCACTAGCTTCATGTAGCGAGGCATACGAATCAGTAATCGCCCGTCTTGGGTCCTAAGGTCTAAATCAAACATAAGCGCGTTTTCCGCAAACTTATGCGCCCTCTCCCCTATTAGCCGTAGAATAAACGTTTAATGACGGATGTAAACGTTTGTAAACGTTTATGCAGCTGTGATTTGGCGCTGCCGTCGCCACTCCCAGATCATGTATACTGCTAGCAGACTGTACTCCAAAGCTACTATCCAAAGGTTCTCATAATATTCCCCGTAGCTATAGTTAATGTAGGTCAATGTTATCAAGCCCGACCACACAATCGGCCAGCGGTAGTTCGTAAACAAACACAACACAATCGGCAAAGCCGTATACCAAGGGTGTACCGTCGTTGCGCAGAATAGATAAATGCTAATGGCCAACAACCACCGCATCGGCACCTCCGACCATTTTTCACTGATCTTCTCCCGAAAGCTATAGGTCATGATAGCCAGAAAGACAAAAACAGCCAGTGAAGGACCAATAAATCGTATCAGATTAAAACCGCTAAACTGGTACCCCAGCCAACGGATCAGGTAGTACAACGACCCATTAAATTCAAAACGGCGGAAGTAAAGATTTACACTGCTGCCAAAGTTTTCCACGAAGGTGGAACTGTATAGCGGCAACCACGAGAGCACCAGGACGCCTCCAACCAAAGCGAAGTAGCGAACACTCCGCCACCACCCCAGCCTACGCAGCAAAAACGGAAAAAAGAGTAGTGGTAATAGTTTACTTGACACTGCCAATGCCATGGCTGTAGCGGAGCCCGCAAAGAATAGATTGCCGCCCTTAGCCTGCCACTGCAACAACAACCACAGCCCCAGGAGCAAAAAGAAGATCATCGCTCCTTCGAAATGCAGATTTCCAACTACCTCTACAATGATCAGTGGATTCAAAGCATACCAGAGCACTCGCTCCGCAGGCATCGACCAATGACGCAGTAAGGCCATTATCAGAAAAATGCTGCCGATCTCCGTTGCCAATAAAAAGAGCTGCATCACCACCGCAGAACCCGCCACGCTTTCTGGAAACAGGATAGTCGACAAGGCAAATAGTGCCTGCGCCACTGGAGGGTAAATCGTATAGTAATCCGGAGAGTTAAGTTCGTTGAATAACGCCGCCGTGAGTCCTGGCAGTTGCTGTCCTTCTTCCAGATAGTAGCTTGGCAACTGATCAAAAGGATTGCCACCGGCCAGCCATAGGCGTCCATCCCAGACAAAGCGATAGATATCGTCAGATAAAGCGGGGAAGGCCCCAATCAGGCAAACCCTCAACAGGATGGCAACGACGAGCCAGAACCGGAGGTCCGCTGGTTTTGCAGAATACGCAACCCAGCTGTAGACAAAAAAGAAAAGGGCAAAAGCAGCGCTGATCCTGGAGAAGCTGGATTGCTCTACTCCATAACCCAGTATGAGTACCGCTAGTATCATTACTACGGCTCCTACCCACCGGGTCCACATCGCTTGCCTTTGCCCCAATTATTTACGGTTTACCGTCAGAATAATTATGCCTTCAGGTGGCGTAGTGAGTATATAAAGATAGCTCCATAACCCACCGCCAACATCGCATGGAAAGCGATAAAGGTGGTATTCTGAACGTATATCGCGCCTACGATTGCCGCAATAAAGTAAAGCGACAACAGCCCTTCTCCAATCGTAGTCCACGTCAACTTCTTAGTCAAGTAGTTGCGCTTCTTGAAGTTGTCCTTAATAGACTTGATGTTAAACTTAGGCGTACGTACAAATGGCGACTTCTTACCGCGGTATCCCTGCAGTACGGCCACCGTATTGTGCAACGACAAGCCCATAGATAAGGAAAGGAAGGTTGGGAAAAGTACGATAAACTTAAAGACGGCCTTGCCAAAGTTCTTCTCATTATTGGCCGGGCTCTGAATGTTAGCTACGTAGTAGATCGCAATAATCGATAGCAGGCCAACCAAGAAGTAAGCAAAGAAGTTTTTACTAAAACCAAGTTCAATCAGGTCACTGAGGAAGAACAGTAATGGTACACTGAATAGCCCCGCCGCAAAAACGAATACGAATACCGAACTGGCCAGCAAGTGGCTGGTAGCGTGTATCTTCTTAGTGAGGCTTAAGCCAGAACGCCAAACTGTTGGCAGCATTTTCTTGGCCGTTTCAGCACCACCCTTCATCCAGCGGAATTGCTGTGACTTAAAGGAGTTCATCTCCGCTGGCAACTCTGCCGGAGAACCTACATTCTCCAAGAAGCGGATTGTATAACCCTTCAGCTGTGCACGGATACTCAAATCCAAATCCTCGGTTAGTGTATCTGCCTCCCAACCGCCAGCATCTTCAATCGTTTTACGACGCCACACACCTGCGGTACCGTTAAACTGCAACATATGCTCGCCATTCATGCGGCCTACCTGCTCTACCGTAAAGTGTACGTTCAGCTGCAGTGCCTGCAGACGAGTAAGTAACGAGTAATCCTGGTTGATGTGCTCCCATCGCGTTTGTACCACTCCCACTTTCTCATCTTCAAAGAAAGGTAGTGTGCGCAGTAGGAAGTCTTTCTTCGGCAAGAAGTCGGCATCAAAGATGGCCATGAACTCGCCCTTAGCAGCTTCCATACCATCGCGCAATGCACCGGCCTTGAAGCCCTGGCGTACCTCGCGGGTTACTTGTTCGATATTAAAGCCCTTCGCTTTGTACTCGGCCACCTTTGCCGCTACGATCTCGATGGTCTCGTCCGTAGAGTCGTCCAGGATATGAATCTCGAAACGGTCCTTCGGATAATCAAACTCCGCCACCGCATCAATAAGACGCTCAATCACGTACATCTCATTGTAGATCGGCAACTGAACCGTTACAAATGGATAGTTCTCACTGTCTTCATCTCCGAGTGCGATAGCGCTACCAAAACCGGTACCGTGGTCAGCTGCAGCGACCGCCTTCACCGGCATGGGCTGTTCTTGCTCCGTCATAATCATTTCCGGAGTCGTACGGCGCCCTCGCTTGTAATAATACAGCAAGTTGAATTGCATCACGCAGTAAATCGTGATGTACAGGAGGGCAATGGTGTACAAGCCCAATACTAAAAATGCAAGTGCAGTCATCTGAATTTGACTTTTAACGCATTAGCTGCCTGCGAATTTAGCTTCGCCACAACAGCTTGAAAATGGTCCACAATATTTTATGTCCAGCCAGTATAGTGCCTCGAATGGTCCCAGACACTTTCGACACCCCCACCCTTCGGCGGTATGTCACTGGTATTTCTGTACATTTTAGTTTTTGCTTGGCGGCCTTAACCTGCATCTCTACAGTCCAGCCAAAGTCGGGATCTTGCATCTCCAAGTCCAATAGCTTACGCCAACGTATAGCACGGAAAGGACCTAGATCAGTAAAGTGATAGTTGTAGAACAGACGGATCAAATTGGTAGCCAGCCAATTGCCGAATATTTGTTGGGGCTGCATCGCTCCGTTCTCCATTTCTCCTTGAGATCGGGACCCAATTACGAGATCCATTCCCTCCTCCATGATCGGAACGACGAGCAAAGGTAACTCTTCTGGATGATCCGAGTAGTCTCCATCCAAAAAAACTACGATATCTGGCTGATCCTCTGGCGCTTTCGCCCGGATGTGTGCCATCCCCGCTAGGCAGGCACTGCCATAACCAGGTCGAGGTTGGTCTACTACGGTAGCGCCACCTTCCCGGGCTACTTCGGCAGTTCGGTCCGTACTTGCATTATTGCAAACAATAACCTCCCGCACCCATTCTCCCGGAATATCGGCTAATACTAACCCAATGGATGACTCTTCATTATAAGCCGGAATGATAACGTCGATGAGTGGTTTGTCCAAACGTTGATGCGTTGTCTGTTAAAGGGAGAATTCGCTGCAAAGGTACACCAATTGCGTAGAATATAGATGTCTCAACTACTACATTAATATCAGCCCACCTCCGATATCCAAAGCGCCTAATTCCCACCCTACCATCATATCCATCCTTATTTGGGGCCTCCCCGTGCTCACCGCCCGGGGCGTTACGCTCCATAGCTCGCTATTCGCTCGGCCGCGCCTATCAGCGCAGTCCCACGCCCCAGCGTGGCTATTCCGCATCACTAGGCCAAGATCAGCCCACCTCGCTAACAAGCGTCCCCCGACGCGAAAGAAGAACCTACTAAACCATCTAACCACACTTGACACCAAATAAGCACACCTAAGCTTGGAAGTGGCTGTCAACCTATTTCAGGACGAGTCAGTCAGGTACCAAGTACCTTCTACCTTATACCCTCTACCAAGTACTACGTACTAAGTACCATATACCCCCTACCTTATACCAAGTACTACGTACCATACACCTCCTACCAAAAAATCCTCCCCCAAATGCAACCTTATCCCATCCGCTCCGTACATACACTCAAGAAAAAGGTAAAGGCACTTTACCACGGCACATTTAAGAATAATAATGAGTGAAACTATATAGGCTTTCTGCCGCATGAGACGGGCAGAGGCCATCGTTTGGTGTATTTAATGAAACACTAAGCCCTGGTTAGCATCATAAGCATATGAATGTTATTAACTGGCGGAAAAATTTTCACTCATGGGTACTGTTTATACAGCATTACAGGACGAAAAGCTTGACCTCGCGCTAGAGCGACTAGAGCTCCTACTTGACCCGGACTCGCAACAATTAATGGAGGGTCTAGACTCCCGCAAATCGTTGCATCTTCCGGAGCTAAGCAATCGCTTGGCTAAGTCTCCACACTTCCTAAAGAAACAACTGGATCGCCTCAAAGAGGCCGGCTTTGTGTACAGCTCTAAACGCTATCCTAAAGGGTACGCCTTAAACCAGCTGAAATGCATCAAAGTCCAACTTCAAGCTAGCCTGGTGATCAAACAGCTCTAGTGCTGTTGCCGCCATGCAGCCGTCCAGGCGTACAAAGCAATTGCCAGTGCGGTCGCCACGTTTAGACTGGTCCCCCGACCGTGCATTGGTATGTGCACACATTGATCCAACTTCTCAATAATGTGCGCCTGGATGCCTTCTTTCTCTGCCCCCAAGACCAAAACCGTTGGTCGATCTACCCCCGCAGCCACATATTCATCAATGGCCTTGCTTCCCGACGTAATCTCCACGCCCACCAATTGATAGCCCTTCGCTCGGGCTCCATCCAATGCTTCTCCCAGATCAGGATGATGAACAAACGGCACCCACTGATGCGTACTCCGAGAAGTCTTCTTTATCTTCCGACTCGGCGGCACCGGACTCACACCACATAACCACACCGCTTCCAAGCCAAAGGCATCCGCCAAACGGAAAGCCATCCCCACATTCAGCGGGTCCTGCCAATTATCACAAGCCAGAATCAGCGGAAACTGCCGATCCTCCCACTCCGTCTCATAATGTGTCAATTGTTGTTCCTGTCCCAAGTCGCTATCATTTTTAACTTCCCCTCCCACGAATGTAACCAATCCCACCAACTAACCTTCAACTCAACCAACCTAACTAATCCAACTAACCAACCCCTTAAACCACCCAAGACACCAAAGCACACCTAAGGTTGGAACCACATAAGACAAATAAAAACTCACCCAACTAATTCAACTAACCTAACTCACTCAACTGTTCCCGAGCGTCCCCCGACGCGAAAAAAGAACCTACTCAACTAATTCAACTAACCTAACTAATCCAACTCACTCAACTAATCCAACTCCCCCCGCCAACTTTAACACCCTCCCCGGCAGCATTTCCGCACTTCGTGGTATCTTTACAGTAGAAAGCGAAAATACATACGCTTAGGCTACAATAACATCCCAAGAACAGCAGTATATAGAGGAGATAATCCCTAGTACTGCCAGAACATGTCCTCCATGCGCCGAACGCTAGTTCGCCTTATTTGCTTTGTCTTTGTCCTCCTGACCTTCTGCTCGGAGGTAATGGCCCAGAATTGTGGCCAACGCGATACCATTATTTTTACCCCCAATACGACCGCCAGCATTGATCTGGACATTAGCGAATACTTCAACGACAACCTCGCTGATCCAGCTCAGGGATTGTGTGCTATTGAGCTAGGCTTCGTGCACCAGTTTGTGGAGAACTTTGAGTTGAGCCTTACCTCTCCCGGCGGCCAAACGGTCAACCTTATTGGCCCGAACAGTGATGACCCACTAGCCTTTACCCCTGGCACGCAGTGGAATATTTCCTTTGTCAATTGCGCCAGCACGGCGGAGCCGGATTTCCCCTTCTCCGCACAATGGGATAACGAACAACCCTCCAACTGGGTATCGTTTAGCAATTACACCGGTAGCTACTACCCTTTCGGCGGATGCCTGGAAGACTTCAATACCGGCCCGGTCAATGGTACTTGGACGTTCGATGTTACCAATGACCCTTCCGATAATCCCGGAGCGATTACCTATATCCGGCTCATCTTCTGTGATAGCCGCGGTGTCGAATGCTGTTTTGCGGTAGCTGGTGAATGGCAAAATGAAGACATCGGTGCTTGTATCAATGCGGACACCTTGCTCATCGATCCACAAATCGCCTTCCCCCTCGGCCCTGCCGACACCACCGAATACGGTTATGCCTACCTGATTGCGGAAGGTGGTGTCTATCAGGAGCTGGATTCACTACTGGATCTAAGAAACGCCCCGCCAGGGGAATATGAAATCTGCGGTTTCTCCTATCGACGTTCACAACTTGATAGCCTGCCGCTACCAGACAATATGCTCACCCTGGACAGCATCCGGACCAACCTGGAAGGACTCGAACCCTGGTTATGTGCAGAACTTACGCCGGATTGTTTGCTAATCAGTATCCAAGCACCACCAGATACGACACGCCTGAACGAGCGCATTTGCCGCGGCGATAGCGTGTTGGTCGGTGGACAAAGTTTCGAAGACTCCGGCTTCTACACCGTCGATTTAATGAGCGAGGTAGGTTGCGATAGTATTGTCACGCTCGACCTCTTCGTGCAAGAGGTACAGTTCGTTACGGTAGACAGTACCGTTTGCCCCGGAGACTCGGTCTTCATCGGTACTACTCCCTACTTCGAAACGGGTGTTTTCCAAGATACACTGCCCACTATTGAGCTCGGTTGCGATAGCATCATCACCCTCAACCTAACGGTGCTATCTGAACAACTCACTACCATTGAACCGGTCATTTGCCAGGGAGAAAGCATTATGGTGGGAGACAGTACCCTCACGAGTACAGGCATATACCAGATTCTGCTCACCTCAGTGGCAGGCTGTGATAGTCTGGTCACCGTTGATCTTCAGGTACTCGACCCTGTGGCATCCATTTCCGGCCTCGACTCCATCAATTGTGCCATACCCGAAACGGTTCTTAGTGCGATCAATTCGGTGCCCTTCGGCGAACTAAGTTTCCGGTGGCTCGATCCAAGTGAAACCGTTCTCGGCACCGGCCCAAGCTTTACCGTCGGAGCCGCGGGAAGTTATATACTAGCGGCTACGCAAATGCAAGGTGGCACTACCTGTACCGTACGTGATACACTGAACGTAATCTCCAACTTCGATACGCCCATTGCCGACCCTGGCATGCCGCCCTTGCTCACCTGCATTGACGACACCGTCACCATCGGCGGTGCTGGCACCAGTATGGGTCCCGCCTATGTTTATCAATGGCAGACCACCAACGGAAATATCACCGGCCCCTCAGATCAAGCTTTCACAGAGGTAGATCTGGAAGGTCAATACGAGCTTATCGTTACTGATACCTTTAGCTTTTGCCGAGATACCGCGATTATCGATGTTCTGGCAGATCAGCTGCCACCGGCGGTTATCACCGGCCCAGGCTTCACTTTAAATTGTTTGGTCACTGCTGATACTTTAGATGGCAGTGCTTCGATACTACCAGGATTCACCTTGGAATGGACGGGCCCTTGCGTCAGCGAAGAGCCAGATGCTGGCCTGGCCATCGTCGATTGTCCTGGCTGGTACTACCTGACCGTCACAAATACAGCAACCGGCTGTGTAGGCTTAGATTCTGTCTTTGTCGATCAAGACTTAGCTCCCGCCTTCGCGGAAATTGGGAACCCCGACACCTTGACTTGTGCCAATGATGAAATCACTTTAGATGGTAGTGCATCGACACCTGCTGGCCTACTGGATTTCGAATGGTCGGGCCCGAGTGGGGCGGTCGTCGGGAACAATGCCACCATTTTGATCACCGAGGGTGGTGATTACCAACTCATCGTGATTCGTCAGGATAATTTCTGCCGGGATACAGCGATGATCTTTGTTGAACAAGACACCATCAGCCCGATCGCTGATATCGGTCCTGGAGGCGTGTTGACCTGCGCTGAGCCCACACTTACCTTAGGAGGACCAAACTCCTCTACTGGGCCAGAATACACTTATTCCTGGTGCGAAAACGGACAAATCATTCCTGGTGCTGAGGCAGACACTCTTGTCGTCAACGCCGCTGGAAACTATGAGCTAAAGGTGACCAATCAGGAGAACGGTTGTAGTTCGCGAGAAGCTATCCTCATTGGCGAAGATTTTGTCCCTCCAGAAGAAGTGGAGGCAGGTCAAGACCGTCTGCTGCAATGTGGAGATGATATGGTGACGCTCCTACCCGATAGCACCATCTTTTCTCGCCCCGTAAGCTGGGAGTGGACTGCTGATTGTATTGAACCGTTTTCAGATAGCTGGAGCTTATCCACCGATTGTCCTGGCTTGTATACGCTAACAGTCACCAATATCGATAATGGTTGTCAAGGTAGCGATACGGTAAGAGTGAATGTAGTCGCTAACTTCAGTCAGGCCGTGCTTCCAGATTCCGTCTACCTATCCTGTGAAGACGGCACCGCTACGCTGGATAATATCGGTAGTATTGGCTCCATCTTCGACTGGTTTCGCGATGATGTACCGATTAGCTTGCCGATGAACCAGCCAGTTGTTGCCCAGCCTGGTGTTTACACTTTAATCGCTAGCGATTTGGTCATGAGCTGCGTAGATACCGCGCAAACGGTCGTTCTGTTCGACTGCCTACCTACTGCTATTATTACAGAGCCTGACACCATCACCTGCGCTGAGCAATCGATCATCTTGCAGTCTTCCGAGAGCCAGATTCTTGGTCCGAACACCTACCGTTGGGAAGGGCCCGATGCCGCTTGTTTTATCGGTGCAACCGATCAACCTCAGGCTGAAGTCGTTTGCCCAGGTGACTACATGCTTATCATCGAACACAGCATATTTGGGCAAGCCGACACCACGATGGTTACCGTCATGATTGACACTATTGCCCCGCAAGTAGACGCCGGTGAAAACGTACAAATTACCTGTAGTGATCCCACTGCCAACTTGGAGGGCATTATCCTTAATAGTACCGGTGACCTGACCTTTGCCTGGACAAACTTCATCCCTGGAGATACACTAGCAGAAAGTCAAGCATTCTCCACGCAAGTGGCAGGCACTTACCGCTTCTTTGCCCGCAATACGCGCAATGGATGTATCGGTACAGACCTGGTCCAGGTGACGCTTGCCAACAGCCCACCTACGATCGCTTTTGGTAGTAGCGTCTACCCCTGCGAAGCAGATTCCTTCCTCTTGCAGGCCTTCGTCAGCCCAGATGGCATGTACCAGTACACTTGGTCTGGAGCATCCATTTTGGCGGTTACGGATAGTGCAGATGTGTGGATCACCGGCCCCGGACAGTATACCTTGGAGGTGTTGAATCTAACGACCTCCTGTAGTAATGTAGACAGCGTTGTGGTTACCGAGCAGACTTGTATTCCGTGTCTGGAACTCGCTCCCGCAGATACACTTAATTGCCAAACCAATAGTGTGCTTCTAGATGCTTCTTTCTGTAGAGCGTGTATTGACTGCACCTTGCAGTGGTCCGACGAAACAGGTCCACTCGCCGGAGAGGAAAGTTTAAACCTGACCGTCACGCTTCCAGGAACCTATACGCTCACGGCTACTGACACGCTTGGATTCAGTAGTAGCGTGAGTGCAGAAGTACTGTTATTGGATGATCCACCACTCATTGACCTCGGCCCGGATCGTTTACTTACCTGCGACAGTCTCAGCATTAGCCTGGAAAATGAGGCGATGAATGCCCCTGCCGCTGACTTAACTTATCAGTGGTCAGAGCTAACGATTGGCACCCTACCGGAAACGGCCCCTGTGCTAGAAGTCACGGAAGAGGGGACTTATATATTGCTACTCACGAATGAACTTACTGGCTGTTTCATAAGTGATACTGTAGATGTGAATATTGATCAAGTAGCACCAACCGCTGAGGCTGGTCCTGATCAATCCCTGACTTGTCAGAGTAGTGTGGTCGTACTGGATGGAAGCGGCTCTACCCAAAGCGGCGTAACCTTTAGCTGGACAGGGCCAAATGAGGCTTGTCTTACGGGCGCCGAAACGAACAACCCATTGGCCACCTGTGCAGGACTTTACACCCTTGTCGTTACCGACATCAACAATGGCTGCACAGCACAAGACTCCGTACGAGTAGGCCTCAATGAGGATGTACCCTTCATTGAACAGTTCCCTGACACGGTGCTCACTTGCGCCAATCCAGAGATCCTTTTGATCAGCATGCCGCCTGATATGGGTGAATTTACCACGAGTTGGTGTCCCTTGGATCAGGATGGAAACGAAATCAGCGCGGAATGTGCTATCGGGCAAACGGATACGCTCATCAATCTACCCGGGCAGTATCAGTTTACGGTAGTGGATAACGCCACCGGCTGTAGCAACAGCTTTGTAGTATCTGTAGGAGTAGACACGATTCCGCCGATGATAGATGCTGGCGCTACCGACACCCTGGGGTGTAACGCTACGAGTTTGCAGCTACAAGCTGTCGTTCCAAATGATGTATCCATTTCATGGACGGGGCCAGCAGGGGCTACCATTACGCCTACCTCCTCTCCTACTCCAACAGTAGATGCCATTGGTTGGTATTACATCGAGGCCACCTCTTTGGCAAATGGATGCGTGGCCATCGATAGTGTGCAGGTGGTAGAGGACTCCAACGCGCCGATGCTGGATGCGGGCCTCGACACCTTAGTGAATTGCTTTAATCCAACGATCCGCTTAAACGCTACCGGCACCACATTCAGTGGCTCACCGCAATGGCAATGGCAAACCGATAATGGTACAATACTAGCCGATGCAGATCAGCCAAATCCTTTGGTTGGAGATGCCGGTGAATACATCGTCATTCTGACCGATTCCGGTAATGGTTGTAGTGTTGCCGATATGGTATTCGTTACCGCCAACTTCGATCGCCCTACTGCTGCATTGGCGAATACCGAGCCGCTGCTTCTAAACTGTATTCAGGATACCCTGCTATTGGATGGTACCGCTTCTCAAAGTAGTACTGGTACTGCACTATCGTACCAGTGGACGGCTATTCCGCCTGGAAACCTCTTCCCGGACCTAGCAAATGATACCGTATTTACGGACCGACCAGGAGACTACCGTCTGATTGTACTGGATGAAGGCAACGGATGCCAAGACACCCTCAACTTCACCGTTGATGGTGATTTCGTACTACCGGAACTAGTAATGGCACCGGCCGACACCTTGGATTGCACAGGGAATAGTAGTACGCTTAGCACCATCATTCCAGCTAATGACACTGGCTTTTCTTTTCTCTGGACGGATAGTCAAAATACTATTATCAGCAATGATGCCACTGTGGAAGCCAGTTCTCCGGGTTGGTACTATTTGACATTGACCAACGATAGCAATGGTTGTTCCCGGCTCGATTCCGTTCTCGTAGTGCTGGATGATGAATTGCCTACCGTAAACATCGCTCAACCAGATCGCCTCACCTGCGATCAACTAAGTGTAGTGTTAGATGGTACGGGCAGTGAGGCAGGCCCCGGTATTGTTTACCAGTGGACCAGCTCAAATGGCACACTACTAGGATCTGGCACTAGCCTGCTTGATAGCACTAATGTGGCTGGCACTTATACCTTGATCGTCACAAATAACAACACCGGCTGCAGTAGCTCCGATAGCGTAACGGTAGAACAGGACGGACAACCCATTATCGGATTAGAAACGGCCCTTGTGCCACCGCCATGTACAGGTAGCCCATTCGGTAGCATTAGCATTGATAACGTCTTGGGTGGAACACCGCCCTACAACTATCAGCTGGATGGCCAGGGCTTTGGTCCATTCTCCTTCTTCGAAGATTTACTGCCTGGCAGCTACACCCTTTCCGTAGAAGATGCCAACGGATGCAGTTGGACAGAGGTCGCTACCCTACTTGAACCACAGCCCCTAGAACTCGACTTAGGTCCAGATCTGGAGTTAAATCTTGGTGATAGTGTGCAGCTGAAACCACAAACCAATCGTCCCGCAACCTTCTGGCAATGGGATGCCTTGGAACTACCCACTGGCGCTCCACTGGAACCATTTATCACGCCCACAGAAACACAGTTTATCGTCCTCACTGTTTTCGATGACAATAACTGCGAGGCTCGCGATACAATCAGAATATTTGTCGATAAAGACCGAGACATCTTCATCCCCACGGCCTTCTCACCTGACGGCAACGGAGAGAATGATCGTTTCACGATTTATGCTGGAGATGAAGTCGTACGTATTGTAAGCCTAAGGATCTTTAGCCGCTGGGGTAATATGGTTTGGGAAGCCACCGACTTTGCCCCCAACGATCCTAACTTCGGCTGGGACGGTACCCTCTGGGGAGAGCCACTAAACGCTGCCGTATTCGTCTACATGGCGGAAGTCCTCTACACCGATGGTAAGACCAAACTCATTACCGGAGATTTATTGCTGATGCGGTAAGGGATAGTTCGCTGTATCGTTCGAGCGAAATAACCTACCTAACAAAGCCTTCAGAAAAGAATCGCTGATTCTAATCCAAACCATCTAACCTCAGTCCTTCTAACCTATCATTCTTTGACCAAATCAGAAATAATCTGATTACGTGCTTGTTCTACCTGCACTTGGTTCTGATAGACCTGTCGAAGGAAACGGGCCTTGGCCGTCTGCTGCTCTTTCATCACCGAAGCGGCCTGATTAACCAAGATGCGAGCCTCTTCGGCACAAGGGGATTCTGGGTCGATTTTAGCTAGCTCATCCACGGCTGCCTTTGGCATTTCGAGTGCAAGTTGCGTTTGTGCCGCCGAAATATGAGCGCGACAATAGGTCTGTTGATAGCGATCATAGTAAAGCGTTCGTTGGCGGCTGGCAAAGGTGTAGCACTCCGCGTCTGCAGGCACGGCGTTGGCCAAGGCTAGTGCTGCCAGAAGTTGATCGGTATCAGCCAGCCTAGCGGCCTCAGCTAGTAGGCCATGACAAGTGCCGCCAAAGGTTTTTTCGTAGTCGGCAGCGAGTTTCTGAACAAGGCGCGTCAGGCGCGTAGATCCAGTTTGCAACTGCTGTACCGCTGCCTCTTGTGCTTGCTCCGGAGTAGTACCCGTAGACTGAACCTGGGCAATCTCTGAACTGACGATTTTTTGGCTACCTGTAATGCGCGTCTCCACATATAGGTTGAAGGCCGCAGTGTGTAACCGTTTCATACCATCGATCACACCCTCCCGTACTGGCGACATGCGCAGGTGTAGCAGCACACCAGAAACGGTATCTATCGCACAACCTTCCTGATACAAAAGGCTGGTAAACTGTTGCCGTAGGTCTTCATCTATCCCAGACGCGAACTTGAAAGTTGGCGTCAATTTTTGGGCATAAAAACACTGCGCACAAAGCAGTAAGCTGAAAATAAGTAGTATCCGACGCACGTGTTCTTAGTTTAAAGTGATGAAGATCTTGTTACCCTGCACATCCCGATCGCAATCGTACCCTAAACCTCGCAGGAAGTTCCGGAGCTTAACAGCAAACAAATACGCTCGATACGGCTGACCATTCGTGGGATGGAAGAAAGGAATCCGCAGTTGGTCGACTAGCATTTTGGTCGCTGTCATTCCCTGCAAGTGATACTGGCCACGCAGAGTGTTTTCGCCCAACCAATTGGCAATTACTTCGGCCAGCAAGAGGTCACCGCCCGTCACCGGAGAATCTAGATCATAACTTAGGCCAGAGGCAAGTGAAATATTTAGGGATAAAATGCGCCCTGCCATCATCATGTCCTGAAAACCAGCAGTCATCTGTGGGATGAATTCTGGTAATGCTCGTTCGGCTGCTTTCAACACCAGACGTTCGTATTGCTTGGTGTAAAAGCTGGGAGAATGATCAGTATGGTTAGCTAAGGAAATACCAGACACCGCATCATATGCAGTGAGGATAACGCCACCCGTTGCACCATTATAGGACTCGGTAATGATGGGCTCCACCTCAACATAGATATCAGCACCAGACACCTCAATGACCTGTTGCTTAACACTAGTCTGATTGCCCCATTCTATTGCTTGATCATTGGCCAATTGGCGTAATCGTGCTCGCAAGTCAACGGTACTATAGCCAGCTTGTTGAAAGCCTTCGCGCACAGCAGTAATCGCGGCACGCATCACCTTATCTCGCTCCAGACGGTCGCGCCAATCTACGCCTTCCTTCGCGAAGGGAATTACCATGATAGTGGGGAGATAGGCAGGTGTGCTATCAAAGCGCATCTCTTCCTGTGCCGTAGCGGTAGACCACGAACAGAGGCTTAGCAAAAGTGCTAATCCAAGCATAATGCATCTATATCCCTGGCTAATGCTCATCTGTCGTTCCGTTGTTTTCATTTCATTCATAATCCTACGTTTACCAATACCACTAATCGATGATGCCCCAGGTCATAAAGCGGATCAACCAGGGTGATTTTTGCTCGGCCGAAATACCATAGATTTCGTGACCTTCTAATCGAGCGTCAAAAATGGCCCGAGTTCCCTCTAGGACAACACACTCTAAAAACTGACCATCCGCATCTCGAACGCGAATTTCAGCCAGTGGAATTGGTCGAGCCAGGCTATCGCCGTTAACCAGGTAATACTCATTGGTAAATAGCTGAATTTCTTGACCCCGAAAATTATCCTGGGTCGTGCTCACCATAAGTACCTCCGTAACTCGCTTTCCTTTCTCTTTGATGACATCCACCATCTCCATCCCTCCCTGAAAGGACTTTGCCGCAAAACGGCGGGCGATGGGCGCCAGATTTTCCGCAGCCTGGCGTTCTACCTGACCGATGAATGCTTGTGCCGGTAAATCCATTTCTGGCTCTCCCATCTGAGTTTGAATATACCCCGTTAAGGTTACCGTCTCAGACCGAAGTAAATTGCTATTACTCACCTGATAGAGGCTGAGCTTGATCCGATAGCCCAAGTCGATCGATTTACGCGGCAGGCCATCACTGCCTACCCATTGGCGGGGTTCTAGATCCCGTCGCTGGACTTTACCCAGTAGAATGTAGTCCGCTCCTAGCGCGGCAATCTGATCTCTATCACTGGCCAGGTAGTCTTCGTGGCGAACCTCTTCGCGGGCAAAGAATACAGCATCCATTCGCCGGCGATCTACCAGACGGAATCCTTCCTGATCACTCAAACCTCGCTCAGCAGCTTCGCCGAGCAACAGAAGACTGCCATCATCAATTTCTACAGCCGACTCAAAAGTGGGAATGCCGATAGTGGGAGCCGTAGATTGTGTATTGGCCACGGCCAGTTGTAGCAGGAATAGCGAAAGAAGACTTAGTCGTAAAAAGCGCATGATCGTTTAGTACTCGTCAAAAATTAAATGCTCTCTTTTACTTCTGCACAAAAAGGCTGAAGTCGGGCATTTAATGGTTCGACTGTTACTTAATAGGGATGATTAAACTGCTTTGGTTCTATCATGTATTGCAGCAAAAGCATAAAGGTAAGCAGGCTAAAGCAACTATTTTTGCAAAGCACTAATTTTTGAAGTGGCGGCAGCACTGTCGTTGTGCGGTCATATTTACTGGATTGGGTTAGGCCTCATTGCAACAAGGCCGCCCTCCCAACGTTTATCAGACATCAAAATACTCAACTATGAAAGCGAAATATTGGAATTTCATTTTTATCCTGGCCCTGTTTGCCTGCAACCCTTCTAACACTCAGACCACACAGGCGGAGGAAACTGTAACATCCACAGAACCAGCACCAGACTATAGCCAATCCAAAACCCCCAGTTTAGCGGAAGCACAACTCGTAGATGCGCTAGCAGAGTACGAGCAGGCTATTTTCGCCAGCGGTTGCTTTTGGTGTACCGAAGAAGTATTCGAACGCGTAATTGGCGTCAAAGCCGTTTACTCTGGCTATGTCGGCGGTACTGATCCTAATCCGACCTATCGGGCAGTAAGCTCTGGCTACACAGAATATGCAGAAGCAGTAATTGTATACTATGATCCAGCAGAGGTAACTTATGATCTTCTCCTGGAGTTCTTCTACGCCAGCCACGACCCTACTCAAGTAAACCGACAAGGTCCTGATGTAGGTCCTCAGTATCGTTCAGGTGTGTTCTACCTCAGCGATGAGCAGCGAGACAAGGCTACTGCTTACCAAGTTAAGCTGGATGCAAGTGGTAAATACTCGCAAAAGATTGCCACAGAAATCACCCAGTCGGGTACGTTCTACCTGGCTGAGGATTACCACCAAAATTATTATCCAAACAATCCGCAGAATCCTTACATCCAGCGAGTGAGCCGCCCTAAAGTGGAGAAGTTCGCTAAGGAATATGCTCAGTATCTGGAAAAGGCCTAATGCATAGGTCCTAAGTGAAAATGGCAATCAAGAAGATATCGATCCTTTGATTGCCATTTCTATTTTGACTAAAAAGGAAGTGGCTCGAAGCAATGGAGTAAACCGTGCTTCGAGCCCTTTGAAAAAGTTGCTCAATTCTTACAGTGCGGGAAAGATCCTTTGTGTAGTCTTCCCTATCACCATAGTTATTGCTTAATCACTCGAAGCTTTTCTGTTTTCTTGTCGGTGATCAAAAGAAGTTGATAAATGCCCGTTGGGGCATCAGCCAAATCAAGGGGGATCCTATTCTTTCCTTCCCACAACAACACTTGCTGTTGCTGGAGAATTTGTCCGTGTTGATTCAAGATCACGAGTTCTGCCGGTTGCTCGATCTCACTCCAACCACTCAGCTGAGTGACTTCGCGCGCGGGATTAGGGAAAACTCGCCAAGGCGCTGAGGCAGCACTCTCGATGGAAGAAGGTGCTATCTGCAAACCAAGAGTTCCATCATCACTGTTTTCTCCTCCTTGCCATTCAATGGTATAATCTTCCACCTCTCCGTAACTTGGATTGGCGCACAAAGCCGGGCTACTACCATACTTCATCGCAATTCTCATCCGTGTTTGACCGGTAAGCCCCTGCGGCGGAATAAAGGTCACAGTAACGGAACCCGTTACTGGTCCGGCCACGGCAACTTCTTCTCCTTCATCCGCAAAGTCGCCATCGCGATTGTAGTCGATCCAGACCTTCCAATGTTCATTGTAAGGAGTGCTCGTATACCCTGGTAATAAATTGAGCACCTGCGATTCTCCAGGCGTCATCGGAATGATAAGGTGGACGTAATCGCCCAGGCCTCCATCGTTTCCACTGGTGTAATTACTTCCATTCAACGTAATGGACTCAATCCACTCGTAATTCGTACTGGCACCTTGTGCTATGCAGTACATGGGATCGGTTTCCGTAGACGTATTATCGTCGATAGTGACGGTAGTACTGCTAGTACAGCCATTGCTATCTGTTACTATTGCCAAGTACTGCCCCGGTGCCAGATCATCAGCTATAGGCCCTTCATCACCATTACTCCAGTTGATAGTGTACGGTGCTGTTCCGCCTTGAACGGTCAATTCGATAGAGCCATTTTGTTGCTCATCCACGTGCTGAACATCCACACTCAACTGCAGCGCAGCTGGGCTCTGAAGCGGGAAGCCCCGGAAAGCTGTGCATCCGACGGCATCGGTAACCGTAACCAAGTATGGGCCGCTACCTAAATTGTAACGGTGGGCGCCAGTAGCACCGTCCGACCAAAGGATGGTATAGGGTTCCACCCCACCACTGATACTCAATGCAATCCAACCATCTTCACTATCCCAGCACCTTGGAGCAGCGCTGGCTTCCACAATTTGAATCGCTGTCGGATTGGTTAATGCAATTGTCTCTGTTACAGAACAATTTCCAGAAGTAACTGTGACCTCATACGTACCCGCAGATAAACCATTCAGTACGGAAGTACCTGTTGCTCCGGTACTCCAGGCATAGCTGTAATTACCACTACCGCCCTGGGCCACTGCAATAATACTTCCACCTTGCGGACTCGTACAGGTAGGCATATTCGATTGTATGCTTAGCGAAAGCGGACTCGCTTGATCTACCTGTGCGCTATGGGTTAGCTGACAGCCATTGGCATCCGTAACTAAAACAAAGTAATTTCCAGGTGCTAGGTTAGTACGATTCCAATCGCTACTCCCATCTGCCCATGACACACTGTAAGGAGGCGAACCTGCAGCAATATTTAGCGTAATTGCTCCATCATTACAGATAGCAGGAGTCGTGAAAGACACGATTTGAATAGAGGTAGGTTCTGTCAATGTCACACTGGCCACCGCTACTTCTGAACCGTCAGAAACCGAAACCTGATAAGTACCTGCTCCCAATCCAGCAATGGTCTGTCCCGTTGCTCCATTGCTCCAGCTGTAGGTGTAGTTTCCGGTACCACCATTGGCCGTTGCCTGTACAATACCGTTAGTGCTAGCTACACAGGCCACTTCATTGAGCACAATAGCATTCGCAGTCAAAGGTAGTATCGCGCCAGGGTCAACGCAAAATACTGAATAGCTGATATTCGCAAACTCTCCGCCACTAGCAAGTATATTGCCTGCTCCATCTCGTAGACGGTACCAGCCATCGCCATTTTCACAGCACATGCCATCATTGTAAGCATCCGTTACTACCAAAGTAAAGCAGCCGGGCGGTAGACAAATTGATTCTTCCTGGTAAGAAAAGGCAGGATATCCACCATAGGGTCCACCAGAGGCACGAATAGAACCATCCGAACCTAGAATATACCAAGCAGTCTCACTCGGATATAAATCGAATTGCAGTTCCAGTGTAACGGTACTTTCACAGCCGAAATGCTCGTAGTACTGGGCCAATGCTCGCCGGCCTGTGCGTCCACTTGGGAATACTGGTGCTACAGAAATCCAATAGTCTTCTCCTACCACTGCGGGCATCGGAAATTGTGTGCCGGAAGTACTACCAATAACTTCCATATATCGGTCGCCAAGCGCGTAGATCTTGTAAGCTGCAGCACCTTCGACAGCCGCCCATTCAATCAAAGCAGTTTGATAATCCTGATAACCTACCGTAAAGACAGGGGTAGTCGAGATCACTGCATTTTGTCCAGTAGTAGATACTTGCCCAGAACGGCGTAGTCTGATTTGAAGTTGATCGGTAATTGTCTGCGGCACCTGCCAGTTGTAGCTCCGGCTACTAGCAGGGATATCTGTTGCCAAGCTTGCCCAGCTACCACCTCCATTAAGAGAGTACTCAAGGCTGAAGAGTTCTCCAGTATCAATGGCATCCCAAGTCAGGAGAACGGATTCTCCGGGCAAGTAGGTTGTCCCGGCTTGCGGGCTGAGCATTTCCATAGCAGAAAGCTCGTAGGTGTATACAACGAAGTAGGTTTGTGGTCCTTCCGGAACTTGGAAGCCATTGATCTGAATTTGGTAATTGCCGGCTGCGTTTTGTGGCACAACAACCTGCTCCACATTATTGATATGGTCTTCACCAGGAAGAGCATCACGCTGCAAGCTGTCAAGATTAGGTACTGAACTTGGCACCCAAGGCAGCATCCATTGCCCATTTGGGCGTTGAACGCGAAGCTCCAGATCATTGACCAAAGCCTGACTACTCAACACACTTCCTGCAGGGTCATGCCAATACAACATCACTTTCAGTTGCTGTGCTCCAGCAGGAACATTAATCTGAAACTGCTGCTGTTGGCCATGTTGAATCGTACTTGTGAAGTACTGATTATTTGACATAGCGTCCAAAGCTCGGCCAGCATTCATCCGGCCCCAGCCATAGTGGAAATCTGGTCCGGCAGGACCGAAGTCATCTGCCGTATTCAAGGCCATAGCCTTAATGAGTGCCGATGAAGGATATAGGCCCGCGTGAGTATCGCGATACTGCTCGTACAATAAGGCCAAGCCACCCGCAACATTTGGTGCAGCAGCCGATGTACCTGAACTAAAGCGATAGGTATTGTCTGGGCCAGTGGTACGGTCAAACTGCCCTAGCGCACTCAAGTCCGGCTTTATCCGTCCATCTGGCGTAGGCCCGCGGCTACTACTAGACACCAACTGATCCGTCCATTCGACATTACCTACTGCAAGTACATTTTTACCCGCCTTACGGCCTCCGGTGATCGTCGCATAGTAGTTGCCATTAGCATTTGGTCCTAGCCAGCTATAGGTATTAAAGCAAGGATCGGCACCATGATTTCCAGCAGAAAAGACATGGGCTAGTTCAGGATTAGCATAAACCTGACCATCAATCTGGCTCGTGCTCAACTCATATACTTCACCACAGCCTTCTCCAAAAGAGGTAGAAGTAATGGCTATCCCTAGATTATTGAAGTTTGCTGGAGCTTCGTCCAAGTGATCATAGCTTGAAATATCGTAGAGATGGATGGTAGCACCAGTTGCGGATCCCTGGGTAGAAGGATCAATATTTCCTGCACCAGCAGCCATCCCAGTAGTCATCTCAGCGTGTGTACCAGAATTGTACTGCGTATTATCTACGAGACGTCCATAAAAATCGAGATGCTGTACGGCTCCATCATCACCAATAGCGATAGCGATTCCAGCTCCGGTATAACCTACTCCCGTAACGGGGTGAATGGTAGGGACACGACTGCTACTGCGGCCAATATGCCCTTCTGGTTTTGGAGCAGTTGGCGCTGCCTCTGTGTATTGAAGTAATGGACTAACAAGGACGTCAGACAGATACGCTTTCTCTATCCGGTATCGAACCCAGTCGTCGGTGATTTTCTGTATAGCTGCGCCATACTCTTCCAGGCTATGAGCCAGCTCTAAGAGGGAGACTCCTGGTAAAGGAATTCCCACCAAATCATAGTAGCCTCCCGACTCAACATCACCGGTAGGGCTCAATGGGCCATTAGGCCGCTTATGATGTGCTTCCAGTGGAAGCAGACGCCTCACCGTCGAGGGTAAGTCCAAGTTGGAGTAGTCACCAAGGTAACTAGCCAAGTAGGCGTACTTCGGTATGTACTGGTGAAGAATAATGCCCTTCGACTGAAGCGCATTTTTTTGATTGTCGTCTAAGACGCGATCAAATTGAATGATGGCAAAACAGCGACCATCAGCAAGACAGTTGTTTTGTGGCCATTCGGTAGGTAAAGTGTTTCTTTGTTGTGTTTCACTGGTGACCAATTCATTGTTGAGAAAAATCGGAATTTCATTCTGAGCAACACTAACTTGAACAAATACGCATACCAAACTGAGCCATACGAGGTTTCGCATAGTTCTTGAAGTTGAATGTTTGGTTGGAATACGGGAATCGACCCGTTTCCTTACGTATCAGATGGAGAGGCCATCAAGGGGTAATGGCCTGGTGTGGAAAGGTGTTTATCCTAGCTGTTTAATAGCACGGTGTGGGTATAAGGGATGAGGGATGAGGGATGAGGACTATATCATTTGTATCAGGAACAAATATATTATTTTTCTTTAAATGCGTCAAGTAAATGGGTACAAATAGCTGCAATTTGGTGACCAACTGCCCTATCAAATTGAAAAAATATAATATATGTAAATAAAGAAATACCTAGAACCGGATATAATCAACTGGATCTACGGGTACTCCTCGCCACCATAATTCGAAATGAAGGTGAGGGCCTGTTGTGAGGTGTCCGGTATTGCCAATAATAGCAATTGCCTCCCCTCCTTTAACAAAACTTCCTACCGTCTTCAGCAGCTCGGCATTATGCTTATAGAAGCTGATTACTCCGTTCTGGTGCTGGATACCTATCGTATAGCCGGTATTGTAGGTATAATCAGATAAAATGACGAAGCCATCCATTGCGGCCTTGATAGCAGTACCTTTGGGAGCAATGATATCTACACCGTGATGCTCATCGTCCGCATCAAAACCACCAATAATCTCTCCGCGAACTGGCGCAACAAAGAAGAGTTGTTCTAAAGGTACGTCCCGACTACCTGATATTGGCTGCTGGCGGCTACTACGGGCAGCCTGTCCTACAGATTCCAATTCCATTTCACGTCGCAGCTGCACTTCCTCAGCAGAGATAGTAACTTCCTCAATGTCATCTAGGTTGGCCAAGGCGGAAGAATCAATCTGCTCTTGCGCTTCTAGTACGGACTGATACTCGCCCAACAACAGTTTACGGAAACTTTCGGCGTAGGCCGTTTGGGCTTCTAGTTCCCGCTCCAAGGCGCTCATCTCTCCATAGAGTTCCACGAGGTCTTCCTTCGCTACTACATCCCCGAAGCCTGGCAAATACTTCTTGATGGGAGTATAGGCAATAACCAATACTACCACCAGGGCTACCAGCACCACAATGCTACTTAATGCCAGGTAGACATTCATCAAGCTCAGCTGAAATGACCGTACCTCTTCAAAGGTCTCTTCGTTCATTACCTGGAGCAGATATCGGTTGTTCAAGCTCTCGCGCCAACGTTGCCAACCTGAGGTTGGCTTATTTCCTTCTAATTCGTCCATATTTTCCCTTGTGGTCTATACTTCTTCGGGTCTCTGCTGCGTTCAATTGGATGGATTAGCTGAACGCAGATGATCCGCTTGCCTGTACGTTAAAAACACGCATTTAAGTACTGGAACGTTCGACAGTGGTGTTTGAAGTATGAGCAATTAAAAATTACCTTTGCAATTGTTTTGCGAAACCAGCGGCAAAGATAAAGTATTAAGTAACGCGGAAAAATAATCTGATCGCTATCAGATTCCGATTTTAGCTTGCCGACCGATTCTATTTAGCATGTTTCGGTTCTCAAAGCCCTTGAAATAACCAATAGTGGTTTTTCTCGTAATACAAAGTCATTGCCCTTCACAAAAAATATTTGGCTTGAAACAGATTAACAAGCTCCTTTTCCTGGCTCTCTGTCTGCTGCTGATCTCTGCCTGTACGACGCAGAAGAAGCGAGGTGAACTATCGAAGTTCGGTAAACTCTGGCATAATACAACGGCCCACTACAACGGCTACTTCAATGCCAATGAAATCCTTACCGAAAGCACGATGCAACTATCGGAGCAACACGAGGACAATTTCCTCCAGCTATTGGATGTGTACGAATATGTGGATGTAGATAACCCACAAGCCGTAGCGGAGCAACTTGATGAAGCAATTAAGAAGGTTACGGTAGTGGTAAACCTTCACCCTTATAGCCAATGGACTGATGATTGCTATTTGCTCGCAGGCCAGGCACTGTATCTAAAGCAAGATTACGAAAGTGCAGAGAAGGCATTTCGTTTTCTACTTCGGGAATATCCACCAGAAACGGAGGAGGAAAAAGAAGCGAAGTCTGGTTCTAACAAACGCCGTGGTAAATCTAGCAGTAGCCGTTCACGAGATAAGAACGAAAGCACTTCTGCCGGTTTAGAAGGCGAGAAGCCGATGACTACCCGCGAGCGTATCAAGGCTCGTAAGAAATACAATCGCGAGGTTCAAAGAAAAAAGAAAGAGCGCGAACGCGAACGCGCAAAGGCTAGAAAGTCAGGTGGCCGGTATGTACCAAAGCCGGAAACCGAGACGGAAACACCAACCACCACGACTACTCCTACGCCAGAGCCAGAAGAAACACAACCTGCAGCAGAGCCAACGGAGCCAGAACGCACTGGACTTATCCGTTTGTCGGATGACCCTTCTCTGCAAGCTGATACCGATCCTGACAAATACTTCCTTAAGCACCGCCCGGCCTTTCAAGAAGGTCAACTGTGGTTAGCTCGTACTTTGATTGAACGTGACAACTATAGTGCGGCACGTCGGGTACTGAATCAGCTAGAGCAAAGTCCAGCTACCTTCTCTGATATTCGCCGGGAAGTTGCCGTTGCTATGGCCCATCTTGCTATTCAGGAAGAAAATTATGATGTTGCTGCTCAGGCATTAGATCAAGCCATTGAGCGTGCTTCTGAGCGCAGTAACAAGGCGCGTTACGCATTTATTCAAGCCCAGTTGTATCAAGAGCTTGGTAATAGTGGTGGTGCGTATGCTGCTTATCAAAATGTAGTAAAGTTCAGCCCTGACTACGCGATGGAATTCGCTGCACGTTTGAATATGGCTCAGAACTCCTACCTATCCGGTCAAGGGTCTGCAGCAGAAGCACTAGCAAACCTAGAGCGCCTGTTGAAGGATGATAAGAATACGCCTTATCACGACCAGATCTATTACGCTATGGCGGGAATTGAGCTGGCGCAAGGAAACGAAACAGAAGGTGTAGAATATTTGGAGTTGAGTCTGAACAGCGGCAACTCCAATCGGGCCCAGCAAACAGAAGCCTACTACCGTCTAGGTAATCTCTTCTATCAAAACGAAGACTACCTGGCCGCTAAAATCTACTTCGATAACACCCTGTCGGTAATGAGTCCAACGGATGAGCGTTACCTACCAACGGAGCGTCTACGCAACAACCTGGTAGATATCGCTAACAACCTGGAGACCATTGCGCTACAGGATAGTCTCTTGGCCATTTCGGCAATGAGCCCTGAAGAGCAGGCAGAATTAGCCAAGCGCCTGTACGAAGAACAGCAAAGTCAGGTACTCACCGAGGGCAGCAATGACACCCGCGACAAGCTGAACCCGCGAAACACAGCTCGTGTGGCGATGTCTGGTGGCTCAGGTCGCCCATCCGTAACGACTGGTGGAGGTGGAGCACTGCAGCGCGAGTCCGACTTTTTCGCCTATGATGATCGTACGATGAAGCGTGGTCAGCGTGAATTTAGCCGCCGCTGGGGTGGTCGTCCGCTAGAAGATAACTGGCGCCGTAGCAACCGCCCAGATGCCGGATTCAGTGATCCAGATGAAGCAGAGGTCGTTGATGTGAACCTACTAACGCAGGATCAGATTGACAAAATCCTTGCTGATGTTCCTCAGGACAAGGGTGGCCAAGAAGCTGCTCGCCTGGAGATCAAGAAGGCCATGTTCGAATTGGGCCGTCTTTATCACGATCGCCTCGAGAATTATGAGAAGTGTGTAGAGGTGCTGGAAGACCTCAATGAGCGTTTCCCTGGCCATATCCACGAGTTGGATAGCTGGTACTATCTATATCTTTCTCACACGGCACTCAACAACAGTACTAAGGCCAACGAGTATCGGGATTTAATCTTGCAGAAGTACCCAACTTCTACCTTCGGTCAGATTCTTCAGAATCCTAACTACGCTCAGGAATACCTGGATGAAGAGCGCCAGTTGAATCGCCGTTACGAAGAAGTCTACAGCATGTTTGAGCGTGGAGACTTTGCGCAGGCTATCAGTCAGGGGCAAATCAATGTGAACAGCTTACCAGGTAAGCACCCGCTCAAGCCACGCTATGCTTTGCTTATGGCAATGAGTACGGGAAGCACCCAAGGCAAAGAAACCTACGTTGCAGAATTGCAGAAGGTTATCGCTACCTACCCAAGCACACCAGAAGAGGTACGTGCTAAGGAGATTCTGCGTCTTCTGGGTGGTGTCGGTGCCAGCCTTCCTGGACAAGCGCAAGAAGACAACGGCAACTTCAAGCCAGGTGAGAATGAACTCCATTACATCATCATAGTCTTCGGCAGTGATGATATTGACTTGAATGCTAGCAAGATTAAGGTATCCGACTATAACCGGACCTATCACAGCCTGGATAAGCTCCGTATTTCAAACGTCTACCTCGGACAGAGCAATGATGTGCCCGTACTGGTACTACGCCGCTTTAAAGACAAAGCCGCCGCTATGCTCTACTACGATGGCGTTCAGAAAAACGCAGATGACTTCTTGAACCCGAATGAAGTGGATTTCAAGATGTTCCCTATCACCCAAAGCAACTACCGCGAAGTACTGCGGAACCGCTCGGTGGATGGATACGATGCCTTCTTTAATGGAAATTACTAGCAGGCGAAGAACCTAGATTGGTTGAAATGAAAAAGCCGGAAAGCACTTGATATGCTTTCCGGCTTTTTTGTTATTCCAAGACTCGTCTCCAATCCTCCGCATGCGCTTGATAAGCAGCTGATTGCTGAACTGCCTCTGGCAAATCGAGTAAGTACTCTCCAAGCGTATCATATTGCTGCCTGCCGAAGCCGTCATTTGTACGAAGGGCTACATCTCTAAGCAGTGCTTCGGTTTGAGGCCAATCTCCTTGCTCTAACAGCACTACGGCCTCAATAGCCTTCAACCAATGCTTCTTAGGAATGTATTGTTCGACTCGTTCTAGTACTTCCGGAAGGTCTTTCCAAGAGTTGGTGTACAGCAAAACGTGAGCGTAGGTGCTAGCAGCATCGTTATAAATACTAGTCTCTAGGAGCATTTCCTCAACGGGTATCATGTCCTCATTCAACAATACTTGCGCAGCTTCGTAGCGCTCAGAAGCTCTTTCGAACATATAGCTGAACACATCTACAAGTGTATCATCCTCGTAGTACTCTTGCGCTTCTTCAAACGAGAATTCGTTATCATCAAATTCTTGTCGAGCAGTGGCGTACGCTTGGTATTCTTTCAATACCCGCTGCAGCTCTGGCCATTGTTCAGGGGCGATTGGAGACACCTCCCTTTCCGTTTGTTCGATGATCGTATAGGTATTACTACCAAACTGTTGCAGTATTCTGAAATACAGGTGGTAGGCCTCCTTCTTCTTGTTCAAAACGAGCTCACAATGGGCAAGCTGAAATAGGAGATAATTAGCTCCTCCAATATTCGGATACTGCTCACGAGCATCCACGATTGTTTCCCGTAGACTGGCCGCTTGACTAGGATCTTTTTGCAAACTGACGAATATCACTTCTGCTAATGCGTCCAGGTAAAAGCGCTGGTATTCTTCTTCCCCAGCATTCTTTACTAGTACTTCGTTGGTCAGTATTAGGTTGTCTTGCGCATAATCAAGTGCCTTATCCATCTTTCCCTTTTGAAAGGAAACCTTCTGCAGTTCATAGTTGATAGCAGATAGCTCAGCAACTAACTCTTCATCTTCAGGGTCTTCTTCCCGTAACGATTTATAAAATTCAACCGCATTATTGAGGAAGAACTGGCGTTTAGCTAGCGCACGTTCCCCCTGAAAGGATGGGTGGTCGATATTGACGCCATAGTACGTTCGCATAATGCTTTGACGGAGTTCTTGCGGAAGGTTATCCGGTAAAGTCAACTCATAGCGCGACTTAACATTGACTAAGTCTGGATCGTACGACTCCTCATAAACAGCAAGATGACGTTCTAATTCGACCATATCATTCAGTCGTAAATCCCGTTCTGTCCAGTTGTAGACCTCCGCGAACAAGGCTTCGTTCCCAGCTGACCATAGTACTTCGATCAAGCTGGTCTTATTGCCAGCCTGCCAATCCATTAAGATCTCCGTCATTGCGATCCGTTCGGATGCTGGGCGAAGACGTTGTGCACTACGGATATGCGTCTTTGCCTCGTTGAATGCCCCCCGATACATATCATAGTAGGCATGCTCAAGGAGAACCTCCACCATAGCGGTGGTATCCAAGGCTGTACCTCTGATGGACCGGCCACGACTATTGGTGTGCATGCTAACAGCCTTATCAAAGTAATTATCTGCTTCTTGCTCTGAATCCACAAACCAAGCCTGCATGGCGTAGTAGGAACTCCATTTCTGACGGATATACCCTTCTTCACGTTGTTTTAGCAAGGCGTTGTTTGCGTCTTCTCGTAGGTTGATTCCGCTCTCTAATTCCCAGTCGGTGATAATGTCTACACCACCAGATTCAAGAGCCGAGAGCTGTCTGAGATAACGATCTTTCCCACTATCGAGAAAATAATCAGCAATCAAGCTACAGTCCATTGGCCAAATCATCACCTTCCCACTTTCATAGCGTAAAGCGAGGTAATTTCCTTTGGGTGAGAAAGCAGCATTTACGAGTGCCGGTGCTGGCAACTCAAGCACTTCCGTTTGCAAGGCTAGATCCCAGATTAGGATATAGGACTGATAACTCGCATCATATTTACCTTCTTGTTTAGTCAATAAAGAACCAATGGTCATGAGGTAGCGACCATCCGGAGATAGTTCGAAGTCCTCAATTACTTGTCGGCGGGCATCCGGCAGGCGGCCCAGAGATTCTCCATCCTCCAGGCTCCAGATTTGTGGGTATTCCAACTCACTGGCTGCGTACTGCCCTTTTTCCAATGGCATCCGCTCCAGCTCATGAAGAATACCTCCTGCTACTGACCAGGTAAATGCGTTTTCAGCTTCGCCGATTTCAGCCTTTACTTCGGCAGTACCAGGCGCAACAGTCATTATCACTGGTGCATATCCGGGGCGCATGTAGAGCATATCCCTACCATTATCCAACCACTGGCTGAGCTGCGAATCACCTGCTGTACGCTCTAAGTCAAATGTAAGCGGCTCGTAGATGCGTCGGCCATCCCCTCCACTACGGCGGTCTAGTTCATAGATTCCGAAACTACTAGCCAAGTGCAAATAGCGGTCGTTTTTCGGGTAAAAACTCAAGTCTGCTGCTGGTGCCCCCTCAAATCCACTGTACAGAGACTGCTTACTACCATTGACCAAATTAAAAATATGGACGTAGGAATCGTGATCTAAGGTGGCCAGCAAATTGCTATTTGGTGACCAGCACCAATCAACTAAATCAAGGTTCTCCCCCACACGCAAAACCAGTGTGTCGGTCTCTGATTGAGTATCCAGAAGGATCACCTCCCCAATATCCAGGCCAATGGCCAGATAGCGACTGTTGGGTGAAAAGGAAACGGTAATATCAGCGTAAGAGTCGATATCAATAGCTCGTTGAACCTCGTGATTAGTCACGTTAATCAGATCCACCCGATACGGTGCATCACTAGATTCCGGAGCCTGCTTCACAGCGGCCATCCATTGCTCATTAGGTGACCAGGCCACTTGCCGCTCTAGCCTACCATAGATCTCAATCTCCGGAAAATAGAAATAGGTCTCAAGTCGGTTAGAAGGCCCTTGAAGCGCTTCCTCTAGTTTTCTACCTACAGCAGGTTTATTCGTACCCTCATAGGCGGGTCCTACCTCCCCAATGCGATTAATCGTAAGTGGTACTGTGCCATAGGCAGAATGCGTCAGACCACTGCCTTTAGGATGCCAGTCTAAGCTGTAAACAGCATCTGCTGTTTGATAAATGGTATCTAGTATAAATTGTCGGCTGGACTCGTTCCGCCAGATACCAACTTGACTACCGTCGGTACCAATTGCTAACATTCCACCTCTACGCAACGGGAAGTACGACAAACCATGATGGTAGCCATTCAACTGATCAATAACCTGCAACAACTGGGCTTGATTAGTCTCTTGGTTCCACTCCCAATAAATAGCTTTATCATCATCGGCTCCAGTAACCAAATGATTGTTGTCAGTCCAGATTACACTTCGTAGCCAATCCTCGTGTCCAGATAAAGTGGTGAGTTCCTGCATGCTTTGGACATCAATGATCACTGCAGTTTGGTCATCTGAGGCCGTAGCTAGATACCGGCCATTTGGTGACCAGCGAATATCTCGGACAAAGTCACTATGCGGTTTGGCATTACCGACTTGAATTAATTCTTCGTCAAAAAGTAAAGCCTCACCAAGATCATTTCCAACGGCAATGTATTTCCCATTCGGTGACCAATCAATTGCTCGAGCTGAGTTCAGATCGGTTTCCCTGAGCACATTACCAGTGATCACATCCCACATATACAGCTTACCATCTGAGCTGACCGTAGCCAACATATTAGAATTGGGAAGTCCTGAGAGTAATCCGGGATGCCACGAAAGGTCTGTTATAACGGCGCCACCAAGATCAATATGCAAGATTCGATCCGGCCCAAGTATTACCAACTCGTAGTCTTTACTATAGGCCAGGTATTGGCCATCGCTAGACCACTTCAAGTCACTGATTAGGCCTGGATTGAGCGTGCCGTTAGGGTCATTGAGTATTTCACTTGCTCGATAGGAGATTGGTACGGTGAATTTTGAATCCGAATCGAATCCAACGCTAATGTTATCTGCGGTATCTCCGGTATTCAATTCACCTTTCCAGGCTGCACTAGTAACGTAAGGGGGCAAACTTGATACCGTTCGCTCCCCAGTTTCAATATCATAGCGAAAGAAATCCAGGTCCAGCGTAGTCAAACCAATTTCAGCACCTGAAGGCGAATACGAAGCCGAGAGGATCCAAGTTGGAAACTCTTCCGACTTTATGATTTCTCCCAATGTATCCCACTGAATGAGCAGTCCGTCATCGCCAGCACTGATGAAGACGTCTCCATTAGGGTGCCAATCGACTGCTCTGGCATAATCTGAATGTGGTTCTCGGCGATATACTACTTCCCGATCCACCATATTCCAGTAGGCAATGTTGCCACCATGATCGCAGGAGACTAATTTCGCTTCATCCGGAGACCAAGCCAAACTGCTGATGGTATTATCATGCCCCCCCAAGTACGCAGGGACAGCTGCTTGATAGCTAAGATCCCAGGTGAAAATTTCGTTGGTACCTGTTGCTACCGCCAAATCTTCATTACTAGGCGACCAAGCAATAGCGGTAATCGTACTCTGAAATTCAAAAGGTAGCGGTCGCTCTTCCCATGAACCTCTAATCAGGGATAGGAGTCCAAGCTCGTAGTTATTTTTCTGAAAGACCAGCGATTGCCCATCAGAAGACCAATTCACCATGGTAACCGTACTGTATTCGGCACCAATAAATGCCTTTTCTCCCTCCGCAGTAAAAATTAGGAGTTGCCCGTTTTTTGTTCCTACCGCTAGCCATTGTTCATCCGGGGACCAAGCAACTGCTTTTACTTCATCCTCTATTACTTCCGTCCAATCTTCGTACTCCTCTTCCGCGAACATCTCCTGCTCGAGATCCAACTCGTCGAGAATACGATGGTACAGTAGATCGTACTGCATGCGCTTTACCTCATGGTGCGTGCTATCTACATAGTGATAGGTAAAATCCGTCAGCCAAATGGCATCATTGATTCCTATTGCATTACCTTGTTCGAAGGCCGCTCGTGCTTGTCGCATGTACTGGTTGACGAGTACACCACGGGTCATTTCCTGATTAATCGCTAGCTGGCGACTTACCTTAGCTCGTTCTGCATTCAGCGCCTCGGTGCGGCTTTCCAATTGGGCTACCGTGTTATTCAATCGCTTGTTCTGCTCCTCCGCTCGCTGAGCCTGCTCTTGAAATAAGCGAATGATCTCCTGGCTAATTGCGTCAAGATTATCTCTATGCTCGGGGCATTTGGTACAAGCCTCCAGTGCTTTCAGTTCGCTGTATGCTGCCCCTCCTTTACCCTGTTCCAGGTTGGAGAGTGTACGTTGTAGAATGAGATCAAACTCCTGACAAAGTAAATCCTCGTCACAGCCTTCTTCAAAGGGTTCTAGCGTTGTCTGTGCAAACACAACACCTCCAAAGAGCAGAAAGAGGATGGTATATATTAATCGACTTGACATGTTCCCTCTTTTAGCTTGTTTTCAACTAGCGAACGGATGTTCTCTACCTTTGTCCGCTCTAGCTTGTAGGCCTCATAAATCTCCGTTTTCCCAGATGCACCGTATTCCTCGATCAGCTGTTCTGCTCGGCCGATCTTCTCTAGGGAAGAGACACAATAATTGGCCTCCGCCAGTCGGCGGGCATCCACCACATATTCTTTACATAGGATTAGATTCTTTTCCGCTCGTTCAATCCGTACACCGATCAAATTGATGTAAGCCCAAATTCCAAGAAGGGCCGCCACTACTACAGCAGCAATGGAAGCACGAGAAAGGACATTTGCTCGCCGTTCATTCTTTTCAGCCACGGCCTTGGCGGCTACAGCGGTCAAGCGATCGGCCTCGGCCTGAGCTTGAGCTCCTTCCGCTTGCTCGCGCAACTGCTCTGCTTTCTCGCGCAGTTCTTCTGCTTCCTTACGCTTGCGTTCTTCCTCTTCCAGCTGAGCTTTAAGCCGCTCTGCCTCTCCGGCGTCGTACTCTGCCTTAGACTTGAGTACGGGTGCGATTAGACGATCATGCGTAAGTTCATAGGTGACACCTCCCCGTAAGAAGGGCTCTGTGCGCAGAAGTCCGTTTCCAACCAGCGTCCGCAACGTATCAGCTTCGATACCAAAGCGCTCTTTGATTTGGGCTTGGTGCATGCTCAAACGCATGCCTCCATTTCCAACCCGTTGCACCAGGTTATCCTCGATAAATCGCTTCACCGTCTCTTCCTGATCATCCGGCAGATCATCAATGCGATCGCGATAGTAGTGATCAACGATTTCCTCTAGGCCGGAAACCTCACCCTCGCCAGATATCGAAAGGTCTTCTTCATTGATTTCTCGCTTGCCTGGATTTCGCAGAATCTGGCGTTCGAAATGCGAACAAAGCATCTGTAGTAGTATGCCCTCTATTTTCCCATCCTGAGTCAGGAAATCCAGGATCTGCTCTTGAACTGGCTTAGAATACGTAAAGGTCGGCGTATCAAACTGACCGTCATTTTCTGCAGGGCCCACAATCGCACTGCGCGCACCCTCTCGTTCTAGCGCATCTAGCTCCAACGTATTTTGCAGAATACTAGGCAGCGCTGCCGATAAACGCTCCAACAGGTGGAAGCGATTCGAACGAATACCGATCACCACTTTGATATCCAAGCGATCGAAGACGGCCGCTCGTTGAGGGTGATCCGCAAACTCTTTTTTGGCTTTCAGTTGATCCCGATAGCGCTGTGGCAAACTGGTCTTCAGTAGTTCTGCCAGGCCTTTCTCGTACAGCTCAATTTGCCGGACGGGGTAAGTAAAGAGCTCCTCAAACTGGTCAAAAACGAATAGGAGCTTCGTTTGGCCAGAATTGACAGCATAGGTCTTGGTGTAGTACCACAGTGAGTTATCCCACTTGACCAGCTCGTCAAGAATTGTATTCTGTAGATGGTCTGGATTTTCGGCTATCGCCTGCACCGTACTCCGTAGTGGCGTATTGGTACTCTCAGGCGTCCATGCGCCGAGGCGAACATTAACCAACTGGTAGCCCTCTTCCTGCATTTTTGGTAAAACTGCAGCATTGAGAAGACTACTCTTACCATAGCCGGAACGGCCATACAGGACCGTTAACTGACGGTCTTGCATGAGGTGCAGCAAACGACTCGCTTCTCTTTTACGTCCGTGAAAGAGATCGGCCTGACTAGCAGCAAAGGGCTTTGGCCCTGGGTATCGCAGTTTATTGCTCATTGACCAGGGCTTTTAAGGCTTTAAACTGCATATTCATGAAGGCCGTCAACTTGGCCTCCGCAGCTTGAAATTTATCGGGCGTGAGCAGACCGATATTGAAGTTCCTCATAGCCGAACGATAATTACTAGCGCCCAGCATTAGATCATCGAAATACCCTTGGTGCTCCGCCGGCTTGAGGTATTTCACGGAGAGTTCCTCTAGCTCGGCAATGCCTTGCTCATGGTGACCTGCTTTGATGAGAGACAACAAGTTTTGGGAGTCTCGCTCAAAACTGGCAGCTACTCCTACCCCGTCACTCGTAACCCGTAACACCTTGGCCGTACCGCAACGTGCATGTAACTGATCAATGAACTCTCGGCTTTCACTATCATAAAACTTCACCTGATAGAGGTCCTCGTAGACAACCTTCTGGTTTTCTGCCTTGCCGCCAAATCGCTTCAAAGCCAGGATTTTTGGTTTCTTGACGTGAAATTCAAAGATCCGTAGCAACAATTGCATGTACCACGATTCTAGTGGTAGCCCCAAGAAGATGAAATACTTGGCTTGCTTCAATGCCGACTTAAAGTTGGAATCCATGCTTTTTGCCTCGTAGATAGACTCCAGATAGTCGAAGAGATCGTTATGGGATATGACCATACTCTCATCCTCAGTCATCTTCCCGCGCATGTAGTAGATCAGCGGATCATCTTGTCGGCCGGCCACATAAGGATTGGGCTCATTTTTCTTGTTGTAGAAATCGGAATGGTAAGCAAAGTCTTCACCAAAGGCTTCCTCAATAAGGGTATTAGGAATCATGGATATGACGGTAGAGAAGGGAATCTCTGCGACTTTGCGCAAGATCGATCGTGCCTCTTCCAGCTCTGCTTTCTTCTCCGTAAAGAAATCCCGATAGTAAGACATGAAGTTCCAGAGGCTTTCGTCCTTGTCGTTTTCATTCAGGCGAAAGAACTTATCATCTCGATAGAACTTCTCAATGAAGGGCGTCATCTCGTTTTTGCTACTCTCCTGCAGGTAGGCGCATAGCGCATCTTCCAAAGAATCATAGCCTGGAAAGGGTAAGATACCGGGGCCAATAAAAAGAACAGTTTCCTCTTTATCCAGGCAATCCAGCATATACTCCCATTGCCGATCTGGCAGCTTAAAATTGAGTTTATTGGTGTTTTCAGCTTGTGTTTCCCCCATCTAATCTCTAACAGTTTCTGATTGGATTGTCAAAATAGGCATTAGTTGATGATTCGCCAAAAGCTAGATTAATAGCGGAACAGCATGAGAATTAATATATCCTACACAGTTAATCATACGAAACGACTACCGACAACCTATCCAACCATCAACCTATCCAACCATCAACCAAAATTAGATTCCTTATTTTCGGCTCGAAATACCAACGAAAACCACTATGCGGATAAGTGAACTAGATCGTCGCAGCCATCCCTATTTGGGCCTTTACGTGATGCTAATGATCCCTACTTTGGCTTTATTTGCCTTGTTTGGCAAGGGCCAAATGCACTTGTTCGTCAATCGTTTTCATAGTCCTGATGCTGATATTTTCTTTAAGCAAGCTACACATTTAGGCGATCCACTTTTCCTGGTTGTAGTAGCCATCATATTCTTGTTTATCGATTGGCAAAAGAGCTTAATGCTGGGCATTTTTGCGGGTTTGTGTGGTGGGCTGGTCGGCCTCGTTAAAGCGATTATCATCGATGATATGCGGCCGTTCAAGTTCTTTCAATACTTCAATGCGCCCTTGCACTTTGTCGATGGCATTCGCCTGCACGAATACAATACTTTCCCCTCGGGCCATACTGCGCTGGCCTTCGGCTTCTTCTTTCTCTTAAGCATCTTCGTTCGTAGGCGCGGAGCAGCAGTACTGTTTTTCTTTCTGGCCGTACTGGTTGGCTATTCCAGAATGTACTTAAGTATGCACTTCCTCATCGATGTGGTGGTCGGTTCAGTATTTGGCCTGGCAAGTGCGGGTGCTGTATATCTATTCTCAGACACCAAGCTGTGGACTAGAATTGTGGGCCTCCCTAAAGACCAGAAAGCGTAATGATTAAATCACTCTTCCAGAAGTATCCTTACCTGATTATTGCGCTTGCGGCAGCAATCTTGTTTCTACCGTATTTGGGTGCGGTACACTTATTCGACTGGGATGAGATCAACTTCGCCGAAGCCGCTCGGGAAATGATCGTGAGTGGAGACTACTCTCGGGTGCAAATCAACTATCAGGCTTTTCAAGAAAAGCCGCCTTTGTTTTTCTGGCTACAGGCCTTGTCCATGCACGTGTTTGGCGTCAATGAATGGGCGGCCCGTTTCCCGAATGCACTGTGTGGCATATTGAGTTTACTTGGCCTTTTCTATATCGGCCAGCGTTGGGCCAACAAGCAACTTGCCCTTTGGTGGGTACTGCTTTACACGGCCTCCCTCCTCCCCCACTTCTACTTCAAGTCCGGCATTATCGATCCGTGGTTTAACCTGTTCATTTTTGGAGGAATTTGCTTCCTCATCGAAGCACATCGAAAGCTGGACTCAAGGATCAAATACATGGCCTACAGTGGCCTTATGATTGGCTTAGCCATCATGACCAAAGGGCCAGTAGCCTTGCTCATTTACGGACTGGTGTATCTGGTTTATGCTATTCAAAACCGTTTTAGCAGCTTTTTATCGTGGCAGCAAACCTTGACTTTCACGGCAAGCGTCTTGGCTATTGGTGGTAGTTGGTTCTTGTTAGAGACACTGCGTGGTCGCGGTGAAGTAGTAGTCGAGTTTGTCATTTACCAGGTACGACTGCTCCAAACACAGGATGCGGGGCATGGCGGTCCCTTCTTTTACCATTTCATCGTACTCCTGCTAGGGTGTTTTCCAGCATCCCTATTTTTCCTTTACGGCTACCGCAAGACGACGGATCAACCCATGGCGATGCCTTGGATGAAGATATTATTTTGGGTAGTGCTGATTCTGTTCTCACTCGTCCGAACCAAGATTGTACACTACTCCTCTTTGTGCTACTTCCCGTTAACCTTTGTGGCTGCTTGGGGTATTTATCGACTTCGCACCGACGATCAGGCCTATCCTGTGTGGCTACGCTACGGACTCGCTTTTATTGGCACTGTTTTAGCGCTATTGTTTACAGCGCTACCACTCATTGATCGGTATAAGGAGAAAATCATTGCAAGTGATCTCATCAAGGATCGCTTTGCGGTGGCCAATCTGCAGGCAGAGGTGGCCTGGGGGGGCTGGGAATGGCTACTGGGAGTTCTCTTTGGCATTGCAGTATTGGGAAGTATCAGCCTACTGAACCGGCGAAGCTGGGCTATCCACACACTCCTTGGCACTTGTATTCTAGGGCTTGAGCTCCTCAGCGTACTCTACATCCCTAAAGTAGAGCAATACACACAAGGAGCAGCCATTGAGTTTTACGAAAGCAAGCAAGGAGAAGACTGCTATCTCTACACCGTCGGCTTCAAAAGCTATGCGCATCTGTTTTACGGCCGTAAGCCTATGCCCGACAATCCGAAGCATTCTGATGAACTCTGGCTCCTTACGGGTGAGGCAGATAAACCCGTATACGTTGTTACAAAGAATATCCGATTAGAGGAGTGGAAAGGATATCACCCCCACCTGGAAATTTTGTACGAAAAGAACGGATTCGTCTTTATGAAAGTACCGGAAAACTAACCCTTTGTGTAGCCCCACAATTCGGCACTAAAGCCCCAATCGTCTAGTAAGTGCTTTCTTAAGTTCATGTATAATTAAGAAATTAGCCGCCCAGATTGGATTCATTCCAGGGTTAACTTCTTGCCCTTCGGCTAAACGAATCAACTGCCGAGCATAGAAACCACCTTCTGCGGCATCTTCTAATGCAGCAAGTCCAGTCCGAATAACTAAGTTCTCAAGCACTGCTGTTTCACCACTAAGGAAACTGGCAATTTCATTCACATTCGTGATAAATGGCCGGGCCATACCAATTAAATCTACCTCGCCCTTTTCAAGAACTTCCTCGCAAAAAGCGCGAGATCGAAAACCACCTGTTATCATCAGTGGCACCTTGCTTACAGCACGAACCTTGCGGGCAAAATCAATAAAGTAAGCCTCACGTTGGCGCGTACTCTCCCGAAGATTGGAAGATTCATCATTCATGAGAAAAAAGGCCAGTTTCTCATAGGTTCCACCAGAGATCTCCAGTAGATCAATACCAGCTGTGTCTAGCATTTTTACAACTTCGATAGACTCCTCTTCAGAAAATCCACCTCTCTGAAAGTCAGCAGAATTGAGTTTAACAGAAATAGGATAACTAGCACCAACAGCAGCACGAACCTCTTTGACAACTTGGAGCAATAGCCAACTGCGGTTTTCCAAACTACCTCCCCATTGATCATTACGCTGATTGGTAAGTGGCGAAAGGAATTGACTCAATAAGTAGCCATGAGCAGAATGAATTTGCAAACCGCTAAAACCTGCAGCTTGAGCTAATTTCGCCGCTTGTACAAAGCCTGCGATCACCTCCTGAATATCTTCTTCCGTCATCGGTACTGGACGGCCGAATAGCCCCAGCTTCTGAAGCTGCACTGCTGAAGGAGCCTTAGGTCGCAAGGTGCTAAAACGATTTGCCTGCCGACCAGCATGTGAAATTTGTACCCAACAGGGATTTCCGGTATGCTGAGCGGCCTTTGCCCAAGACTGAAGCTTAGGCAACATTCCATCATCATCAAAAGCTACATTACCAGCGGATTCTAAATGTACTCGATCGATGATCACATTGCCCGTGATCTGGAGACCGGTGCCGGTACCTGCCCATCTACAATAGAGATGTTCATGAGCTGCAGTGGGCTCAAACTTGGTATTACTGAGTCGTTCCGTCATTGCCGCCTTGACCAGGCGATTCGGAATCACTGCTCCGCACGGGAGCTCAAAGGAAGTATTCAGCATGAGGAGGAGGAAAGGTGAGTTCCGAAGGTATCGGATTATTGACACTCATACAAACTCACCCTTCCAAGTTTACTTTTTCTGAGCCACCCAAAAGCGGCATTCTCCAGAGACTTGTCGTACTTGCTCACTTTCGTGAAAGCGATCGCTGCGATAGAAAGTTTCTTGTACGGTGAATCCCACTCGAGCTAAACTTTGCCAGACCTCGGCACGGCTCGGTATGTGGATATAGATATTGCTTTCTTCGTTCTTAGAAGTTGTGATAAGGTCACCAAATTCATAGATGCGGTCATCACGCTCTCCAGCGTCCCACTTGTTCCGTTGCTCATCCCAAAAGGCTAGGTAGTTCTCGTCTTTGTCGCGGTCATGAGTCGTGAAGACAAAATGCCCACCAGGCCGGAGGACGCGCCAGACTTCTTGCAATGCTTTCCGGCGCTGCTCCGCTCGAGGAATAGACATTATTCCATTAAAAGAGAAGATGACGGCGTCAAAGCTGGCTGCTTGGAATTCAAGTGCAGTAGCATTGCCCACCCGAAAGTCTAAGTCTGCTTGAAAGTGCGTACTTAAAGCTTGTGCTGCGGTGATCATAGCTGGTGTAAGATCAATGCCAATGATATCCTTGTAGCCTTGCTGATAGAGCGCGTAAGTGGTGCGGCCGGTACCACAACCAAGATCTAAGATATGATCGGTAGTCCGTAAATATTTCTGGAACACATAGCGTTCTGCTGCCCATAAGCCAACCTTTTTGGTGGCTTCGCTATAATTGCCTACACCACTTGTGTACTGGTCGACAATGAAGTCGTTGTCTATTTTCGCCATAATCGAGGATTTTTACTTATGAGCTTGTCTAAAAACTACTCACAAGGTCCAAAATTGCCTTTTTAGATCTACTCTGCGTTCC
>ENA-UENT01000200-UENT01000200.1-marine-metagenome-genome-assembly--contig:-NODE-200-length-43685-cov-3.806240_pt1 | contig 43685 bp, 34 predicted proteins | sample MGYA00237879_ERZ529330 | MGnify/ENA primary metagenome ERZ529330 (study PRJEB26372, sample SAMN05368345) | marine metagenome | biome: cultured habitat; feature: ocean water; material: water; isolation... | reverse complement strand
TGAAGAAGGGCTAGAAAAATTACAGAAAGGCATGAAAGTGCTAATCAGAGAAGGGAGTGCGGCTAAGAATTTTGCAGCATTGATTCCACTGATGGCTACTTATGCTCAAGATCTGATGTTCTGTTCTGATGACAAGCATCCTGATGATCTGATGGAAGGACATATTAATCAATTGGTAGTTCGGGCTTTACAAGAGGGATATGATCTATTTGATGTGCTACAGGCGGCATGTATTAATCCCGTTAAGCACTATAATTTGCCAATCGGCTTGCTGAATATTGGAGATCCAGCGGACTTTATCATGGTAGAAGACCTCCAAGACTTCTCGGTATTAGCCACGTACATTGACGGACAACTTGTAGCTGAAAACGGAAACAGTCATATCCAAACAAAACCAGCAGCTATAATTAACCACTTTAATGCACAACCTAAGGCGGTATCGGCATTTCAAGTGGAGGCCAAAGGTGGAACCATACAAGTGATTCAAGCTTTGGATGGTGAGTTAATCACGCAAAAGCAAGAAGCTGAGGCTAGGGTGGTAGCAGGATTTGCGGAGGCTGATGTAAATCGAGATATTCTCAAACTGGTAGTCGTTAATCGATATCAGGATGAGCCGCCTGCTATTGCTTTTATAAATGGCTTTGGCTTGAAGCATGGGGCATTGGCTTCTTGCGTAGCCCACGATTCGCACAATATTGTTGCGGTTGGGACCAATGACGAAGATATCAGGAGCGCCGTAAATTTGGTGATTGCAGCAAAAGGAGGGATTTCGATCGCTAACGAGAACGAGGAAAAAGTGTTGCCTTTACCTGTAGCGGGAATTATGAGCAATGAAGCCGGGATTCAAGTAGGGAAGGCTTATGCCAAGCTCGATAGATATGCCAAAGATGTTTTAGGAAGTAATTTACGAGCTCCCTTTATGACCTTATCCTTCATGGCCCTCTTGGTCATTCCCTCATTGAAGCTGAGTGACAAAGGGCTGTTTGATGGAGAAAACTTTACTTTTACACCACTGTTTCTAGAATAGATAACAGCGCTTAATCGATTCAGCTTTCTTAATTTATGTTGCAAAAATTTCAGGTATTTGGCATCCGGCATCACGGCCCGGGTTCGAGTGAGCGGCTGATGCGCGCCCTGGAAGCCTTGCAACCAGATTGCTTGGTGGTTGAGGCTCCGGCTGATGCGGAGGGTGCGATCAAATTCATGGGGTATGAGGAGTTAGTCCCTCCTGTAGCACTACTTACTTATAACCCTAAAGATCTACAAGAGGCTTCCTATTTCCCTTTTGCCAGCTTTTCTCCAGAATGGCAAGCGATTCAGTATGCTATTCGAGCGGACATTATGATCAAATTTATGGATCTCCCCATGGGAATGCAGTACACCTTGCAGCAATGGGAAAGAGAGGAACGGCAATTGAGCTTCAGAACGGAAGGCCCAACAGTGGATCCTGCTTTGCAACGAGATCCGTTGGGCTACATGGCTAAACTAGCCGGTTATGATGATCGAGAAAGATGGTGGGAGGCTACCTTTGAACAGATCACAGATGATCAGGATGTTTTTTCTACCATCATAGATTTGATTCGAACATTGCGAAATGATAGTGGAAGAAAGGAATCCGATGAAAACCTCCGAAGGGAGGCGTATATGCGGAAGGTTCTCAGAACCGTAATTAAGGGGGACTACGAAAGAGTGGCTGTAGTTTGTGGTGCTTGGCATGCGCCTGCCCTAGTAGATATCTCGAAATATAAGGCAACAAAGGATAATGCATTGCTTAAAGGAATCTCCAAAAAGAAAATCAAAACCACTTGGATTCCTTGGAGTTATAATCGATTGGCATTCAGCAGTGGCTATGGAGCAGGTGTCTTATCCCCTGCCTGGTATGACCTTCTTTTTCACCGCAAGGAAGAAGCGGTGACCTATTGGATGATTGAAGTTGCACGCTTATTTAGAGAGCAGGACTTCAATGCCTCTTCGGCACATGTTTTGGAAGCTGTCAGATTGGCAGATACCTTGGCGGCCATAAGGGGAATAGCTGTGCCTGGTCAAGCTGAGATTAAGGAAGCTGCCTTGGCTATCTTTGGGGAGGGAGATGCTTCTCGCTTAGACTTTATCCAGGACCGCCTAGTCATTGGGGATAAAGTTGGTAAGGTTCCTCCCGATATCCCGAGCATCCCATTTTTGGATGATTTATTGAAGCAAATCAAATCTTGTCGATTATCAAAGTACTGGGAAAGTACGAAGGTTGATTATTTGAAGGGTACCTCTACGAACCCTCGTGGAGGTATTGATCTTCGAGAGCCGAAGGACTTGCAAAAGAGTCATTTGCTACATCGTTTAAGCCTCTTGGGTATTCCATGGGGACAGGTCATGGAGGCTAATGCCAATGCTACTGGCAGCTTCAAAGAGATCTGGCGTATGGAATGGCAGCCAGAATTTAGCATCCGCTTTATTGAGGTGGGCATATGGGGAAATACGGTCAGAGATGCAGCTGTGGCCTATATTGGACAAGAAGCGGCGGACAGCGAATCCCTTTCAGAAGTGGCTACTTATATAGGTCAAGTATTGAAGGCTGATCTAGTAGAACTAATCGATCCGTTGATCAGTCGCTTGCAAGCCTTGGTTGCCATGACACAAGATGTATTCTTCCTGATGGATAGCTTACCGGCCCTAGTTGATATTACGCAATATGGAGATGCTCGGAAAACCAATGTAAGTGCCGTGTATGACCTGATAGACGAAATGGTGCCTCGAGTCTGTATTGGTCTGTCGACAGCGGCAATTGGGATTGATGAAGAATTTTCAAAAGAGTTATTCCAGAAACTTTTAGGTGTCAATCAACGAATTGGCTTGCTGAATCATCAAACCCATCAACAACAATGGAATCAGGCACTACGCCAGCTTGCTGACAATGCTAAAACAGTACCCTTGATCCGTGGTATTAGTACTCGTATTCTATTTGATAAAAGTGCTATGGATATCCAAGGAACAACCAACCGCCTGTATTTTGCCCTGTCTTCAAGTAGTCATGCATTGGAAGTTGCTAATTGGTTAGAAGGCTTTTTGCATGGAAGTGGATTGGTGCTAATCTATCACCCTTCCCTATGGGAAATGTTAGATGGCTGGGTTGATACCTTGGCACCAGAGGCTTTTCAGGAAGTACTGCCGGTCTTGAGGCGTACTTTTTCCAACTTTCCCGGACCAGAAAGAACAAAAATGTTGAGCCTCGCTCGTCAAGGCGTGGATCACATCACCACAGGAGATCAGAAGGAGCTGAATCCCGACAGAGCAGAACTAGTCTGGCCAACCTTACAATTACTGTTGGGAATCAATTAGTACCTCTGCTAATTTTGCTTCTACTTTGGTGCCAATCTGAAGAAGTAATAAGAGTTCCATTCATTATCAAAGACTTACACGCTTTAGATTATATCACTTCCGGCAGTAATTTCTGCGCCTCTTTTTTTAACTGTTACTTAATATTGACTTGATGTTGAATTGATTTCCACGGGTGATATTTGTGGTGTCAATCGTTGATTTCTTGCTGTCATCTTCTCTTTTATCTTTCCTGCAATATCTAAAGTCGCTTTGCTCTTTCGGTCTGCACCGCCCGGTGCAGGCCGAAAGATTTTTTAGGCTTAGTCCTATCGATTCCTGGAAATAAGTTGAAATCAGTTCTTTAGCTTAATCCGACGCTACTTACTTTTCGTCCTAAAAATTGGGAATTAAATGACTCATTTTATAGATTGGAGCTACTAACAACCCAACTAATTTAATGAAATACACGCCAGGTCTGATGCATTGGCACAACGCAAGTCTAAAAGACAGCATTTCCCTTTTCCCTTTCCTAAACACGATATGGCAAAAGCGTAATCTAGTTCTATTCCTATTGCTCGGTTTGTTGTTGACTACTTCTCTTCAAGGTCAACGCGAGTTTACCATACAAGATGTCCCTGATCCTAAACGGACAGGAGGAGGTTATGTAAGTGACCCCACGAATATCATCTCTTTCGAAGCTCGGCAAACCTTAAATCAGATGATCAGCCAATTGGAAGGGAATTCAACAGCTCAAATGGCAGTTGTTATTTTGCCTTCCATCGGTCAGGAAGTTCCGAAAAGCTTTGCTACTGAATTATTTAATACTTGGGGAATTGGCCAAGCCAGCGTTGATAATGGTCTCTTACTTTTAGTGGTGATGGATCAACGTCGGTCTGAGATCGAGACGGGCTATGGTTTGGAAGCCGTACTTCCAGATGTAATCTGTTACCGTGTCTTATTGGATGAATTGGTGCCGCAGTTCCAACGAGAAGCCTATGGAGAAGGCTTGATCAGAACCGTTTCTCGATTAAAGAAGCTGCTAGAAGACCCGGTTGCCCTGGAGGAGATTATGGCTTCTGAAAGTGGCCCAGAGTTGAAGCATATATTTGGCTATCGGGTCCATCCGGCTCTGTATTGGTATATCATAGTGGCTGTTCTCTTCCATATTGGAATTGTTGCTTGGATTATGACCACTCTAGGCAATAAAGAAGATTTATACGATAAGTATCGGCATGTGCGATATGTTCAAGGTATCTTCTATATGATCATCTTTCCAGTACCGTATATCTTTTTCTATTTCATCATTCGTCGGATTGCGAAAAGATTGCGTGATCAGCCTCGTTTCAGTAAGTTGAATGGCAAGCCGATGCGAAAATTGACAGAGGAAGAAGAAGATGATTATCTTGAAAAAGGACAGATAACGGAAGAAGCTTTAGGCGTCGTGGATTATGACGTGTGGGTTACAGATGACCTGGATGATGTGATGATCTTGAGATACGCCAAGCGCTTTGCTGCTTACTCCAAATGCCCAGAATGTAAATACCAAACCTACCACCTAGCACAAACACAAACCATAAGTAGAGCGACCTATAGTAGCTCTGGGAAAGAACGACAGATTTATGAGTGTAAGAATTGTGATTACATACATCGTAAAATTGTTATCATTCCCAAGAAAACACAGAGTTCTTCTTCCTCGGGTGGAGGTGGAGGTGGAAGCTGGGGCGGTGGTTCCTCTGGCGGCGGCGGCGGCGGCGCGAGTTGGTAACACCCTGGACCCACCAATGTGAAATTATACAGCATCAATATAAATGATCAATATCCGTCTTCTACAAGCTACTGACGCAGTTGAATTTCGGAACTTGCGCTTATTAAGTTTCCAGGAATCTCCCTTAGGTTTTAGTGAGAGTTATGAGGATGAATCCAAACGACCTTTGTCAGATTTCGAAGAAGAAATTATACCCATAGGGAGCCCTCCTACTTACTATATCTTAGGAGCTTTCTTGGAAAATCAGCTGGTAGGCTTTGTAAAGTTTAAGCGGGATAAGCGTTCCAAGGCTTTACATAAGTCCATGGTCCATGCAATGTACACCAAGCCAGAACTACGAAATCAAGGTATTGGTAAACTATTAATGGAAGAGTTGATCAGGAGAGCTGAAGCTATGCCGGGGCTTGAACAAATCCATTTATGGGTTTTACATACCGATCGGTCTGCTTCAGGTTTTTACCAACGGCTGGGGTTTATTCCGCAAGGTCCAATGGTGAAGAAAGATCTCAAAGTAGGAGACCAATACATTGATGCAGAGTATCTCGTCCTATATTTTCAATAGCCGCATTTATCTAAGTTGCATTTGTGCATGGATAGCCCTCATGACCAATGGTTTTGGCCAAATCACTCCACCACCGTTACCACTTAAACAAGGTAGCCCCGAAGTTTTTAGAGTTGTCCCTAGTATGCCGAAGGCCTTTGGGTGCGATAGGATTGCAGGGACGGAGGCTGAGCAGAATGCCTGTACAAAAGAGCGATTGCAAGGGTTTTTCGAGGACAAGTTGGAATACCCTCAGTTGGCCATCAAGCAAGGTATTGAAGGTCGGATTCCTGTAAGTTTCATTGTAGAAAAGGATGGCTACATTTCTCGTATCAAGCTAAAGACATACCTTGGCGGCGGATGCTATCAAGAGGCGAAAAGAGTACTAGAATTATTACGTAAGGGCTGCCAATTTACCCCACAAAGAGCCCATGGTCGTCCCCTAAGAATCGAATTTCAGACAGAAATTGTATTTTCACTGAAACAGTAATCAAGACAGCTTGTATGAAGATCATCGACCTATCTAAACCTATCCAGTATACTAAGGGCGATCCATGGTTTATGCGCGTAAAGATCAAGCATAAGCCACACCGCAAAGCCAAACTCTTATTACGTTATCTAGGCTTGCCAACTCGCCTTTTTCCGAAAGGCTTCATCGGTTGGGCCGATGATACAATCCAGAAAATGGGTGTACACTCCACGACTCATATAGATGCTCCCTGGCATTATGCTCCTACTTCGGAAGGAAAGCCTGCCAAAACGATAGATGAGGTGCCGTTGGATTGGTGCTTTGGTGAAGGTATCGTAATCGATATGAAGCACAAGCCAGATTTTGAGGCGATTACTGCTAAGGATATAAGGGATTTCTTGGCGGAACATCAGCTAGAAATAAAGCCGGGAATGATCGTATTGATCAAGACCGGGAGAGATAAGCATATGGGGACCCAAGCCTTCTTCGAAAAAGGAACGGGCATGTCCGCAGAAGCAACTTCCTGGATCATTGATCAGGGTGTGAAAGTGATGGGGATTGATCAATGGGGCTGGGATCTTCCGCTTCCTCATCTGATTGAGCGAGCAAAAAAAGAGAATGACCCGAATTTGTTCTGGGAAGCGCACTTGGTTGGACGGGAGAAAGAATACTGCCACATGGAGCAATTGACTAATCTGGATGCATTGCCCTATACTGGTTTTAAGGTGGCTGTTTTTCCCCTTAAGATTGTAGGAGCCTCTGCTGCACCCGCAAGGGTTGTTGCTATGATGGAGGATTAAATATTTTGTCCTTATTTATAATTGACCTGGTCAAAATAGGACTTGATATCTTGTAACAGATGTAAACGATCTTGCTCTGTTAACAAAACGCCTTTATTTAATACCAACCGAATGGTATGTAAGTTTTTAATATCCTCTAAAGGATTTTTAGCACAGAGGAGCATATTGGCTACTTTACCAGTTTCGAGGGAGCCATGCTCTTGATCGATACGAAGAAAGATCGCCGGATTGATAGTGGCCGTTTTCAAGGCCTCGGCCGGACTTAAGCCCGCTTTTACCATCATTTCTAATTCATTGTATATACCAATACCTGGATGGCACAACGGATTTGCTCCTACATCAGTTCCCGCCAGCAAGGGTACTCCCGCTTTATGCATTGCAAAGGTCATTTCCAGGTATTTATCGACTTGGTTTTTCTTCAATTGAACTAAAGAAGCCATCCTGTTGCGTAGATGATCATTTACGGCTGGGGTCCAATACTTTTGTAGGTACTTAGGTAGATACTGGGTATAGTTCTCATCCTTCGACCATTCTACCTCATAGTAGGCATTCTTATACCACATACTTAAGGTAGGCGTGTGCCAGGTCTGGTGCTTAGCAAAGAGCTTAAATAGCTTTTGGGCTTTCTTTGGATCATAGGTGTCCAGCAAAAATTGATTCCTAACTATGTATTGTTCTAGACGTGAGCTGGCCGCTCCATAGTCGATTCGTTTGGCGTAGTAATCTTCTTCCCTACTCGAACACTCGGGCAACATTTCTAAGAGGTGCTCTTGGCACCATATACCTGCCTCTGCCGCTTCGGAAGGTTTAACAGTCATAGGTACATGCCCAACAATTGGGAAATCAATGCTATTGGCATAACGATTTAGGGCAAAATAGATATCTCTAGGTAGAAGAGAGTATACTTTTAGAAAGTCAATTCCCGCTTCGATTAATGAATCTACGATTATCGGTACATGTTCTTCATTGTTGATTCCAACGGAGCCATCCCACATGGGGTTTGGTCCGTCTAATAAGGGGCCAGCGGCGTAGATAATAGGGCCCAGCAGCTCTCCGGCTTTGATGCGATTCTTCCAACTATTGGCCAACTCTAGGTCCCCGGCCATATCACGAATACCCGTCACGCCATAGGCTATGAATAAACCTAAGAGTTTATCTTTTTCGGTATTGGTTGGTCGCATACGCCATACTTCCGGATCATCTGGGTGTGTGTGCATGTCCCATAATCCGGGAAGTAAGAAATGACCTTTACCATCTATGACTCCTTCTCGACCTAGTAAGTCTGCTTGGTGCCTATCAATCCTCAGGATTCGATCCTGTTTAATATGAACATCTTTAAGCCCCTTCCAAAGTTTCCCCTTTTTTACATCAACTACACGAACATTAGCCAGAATATAAGATGATGATTGAGCATGGAGCGCCTCAAAGGAGAGGATTATGAGCATTAGATGAAGTAAACGCATGGCTTGATATCCTTGGTTTAAGTCATCAATATTAAGCCTAATCTTTGATAGAAAATGGTGAGAATGCTGCTTAGTCCATTAATACAAGTAATTCTTAGCAGTATACATTGCAAAAAAGCAAAAAATGTAAACCTTCAAGAACAAAGTGTCTCTAAATGTGTATTTTAGGTTTGGATTCTTATTTCACAAAAAAACTCATTAGTATGAAAGCTATTCGACTGTTCCTGTTTGTAGCAGTGTCTGGTATGGTATTTTTCTCATGTGGAACTGCGGCCTCCAGCGTTGGACAAGGCGGAGTTTCGGGAACTGCCAGTCAATCTTTAGCAGATGTATTGCGTAAAAATAGTTCATTGATCATTAGAGGAAGTGGAGAAAGTGCGAAAATCACGGTAAGAGGTGCTGGATCGATCAATTTGAATACAGAACCACTGTTTATTGTAGATGGTGTTCCGATGGGTAATAGCTATGCAAGAGCCAATAGTGCTGTTAACCCTAACATGATTGAAAGTGTAAGAGTGTTAAAAAGTCAATCGGAAACCACAATCTATGGCGAAGATGGAAACCACGGTGTGATAATAATTAAGACAACGAACTCAGGTAAATAACATTCCGCCGTTTACAAGAGATACATAGGCATTATCCGGCAGGATGATGCCTATTTTACTTTCCTCTCCTCTCCACATACTTATATCCCTAAAAAATCTATTGCTAGGGTTAAATATTGAGTCTTGGTATATTCGGCTTGTCCAGCAGCCATATACTTCCTAATATCATATTGGTAAAATAAGTGTAGCTACATCCATACATCATAAAATTCAATTCTATGAAAAGATCACCTTTGACTTTATTCTGCCTGTTGATGCTTTCGAGTGTATTGCAGGCTAATCCATCTTATGAGGATTTAACAAAAGACTTTGTTGTAGGAAAAGCAGCTGTAAAATCACTTAGTGTGATGACTTTTGGCCCTGAGGGTATCTTGTTTATTGGAGATGCTAAAGGTGGCCAAGTATATGCCTTAGATGTTAATGACAGGAAAGAGAATGCAAGCCAGAAGGGATTTGGAATGGCAGATATTGAGGGAAAATTGGCTAACCTGCTGGGGACAGACCCTAAGGGTGTCATTATTCATGATTTAGCTGTAAACCCGATATCTCAAAACGTCTATCTGGCAGCGTCCCGCGCAGATGCCAATCTACTAGGGTTCTGGAAGACTCCCAATGACATTAGCAATGCAAGTATTTTATTGAAGATAACGCCAAGTGGTGAGATCACAGAAGTGGATCTTAATCAGATAAGTCATTCGAAGGCGGTAGTACCTAAAGTTATTGATGAAGGAAAAAGTACAAATTATCGCAAGAGTGATAATCGTACAGATGCTATTACCGACTTAGCATATCATGATGGGAAGCTGTACATTGCGGGCTTGTCCAACGAGGAATTCGCTTCTGCTTTACGGGTAGTGGATTTTCCTTTTGGTAAGAAGGCGCAATACTCTACGCTGGAAGTATACCACGTGGCGCATGGTGCTTATGAAACTGAAGCACCCATTCGCACTTTTCTTCCGTATGAAATCAATGGCAAGTCCTATCTGCTAGGATCTTATACTTGCACTCCTTTTGTGAGTATTCCTATAGATGAATTAAAGGCTACAAAACATGTTCGAACTAAAACCTTGGGTGAATTCGGTTTTGGTAATATTCCTTTGGACATTCTTCACTATAAGAATAAAGGCAAGGATTATATCCTGATGTCCAGCTTTTCCAAAGCCTTGATTCGTATTGATCCTGAGAACATTCCTACTCAGAAGTCGCTCACTGAGCCTTTGGCTGAAGGAGCATATACGGTAGGTATTGCACATGATGTTTTATCAAGAGTCGGCGTTACTCATATGGATAATTTAAATGAGAAACACGTACTTGTGTTGCAACGCATGCCGAATGGCCAGCTGAGCTTAAGATCCTACAATACCGATTGGTTATAGTATGGTACAGAAGTACAACTGCCGGTGGCTATTCGTCCTGATTGGGATAGCCACCAGCAGCTATTGTTTGCTAGGCCAATCCCACACTTCCATAAGGTTCATTACGGAAGAAGAGCATCCGTACTTCGGATCCTTGAGCATACAACATTCCTTGGATAACAAAGATTCCATCGCAGTATTTACGCAACGCCCTGTAGCAGCAACGCTTCCTTTGTTGGGAAAGTGGGAAAAGGTCGGGGATACCCAATATTTCCGAGCTCGTTTCTCTTTCCAACAAGGGAAAAAGTATTGGGTGAAATGGTTGGATTCCAATCGACAGGAATCAATACACACATTCGTTGTCCCAATACGGCAAGCGCTTAAGTCACCGTCACTTTCAGCAATTTATCCATCCGCTGACCGATGGCCCGCTAACCAATTGAAGTTCTATTTGCAATTCGATCAACCCATGAGAGAAGAGGTTGCTTTGCAATACATTCAGCTGTTGGATGAGCAAGGGGTGGTAGTGGAGCGTCCTTTCCTAGAAATGGGGCAGGAACTTTGGGATCATGATCATCGTCAATTGACGGTTTGGTTTGATCCGGGGCGAATTAAAACGGGGCTAATTCCTAATCAGCGATATGGCCCGCCCCTTCATCCAGACCGGACCTATCAGCTTAAAATTCGGTCTGGGTTTCCGGCTAAGAATGGCAAAGTACTAGAGGAAGCGGTGGTGAAGACCTTTCAAACTATCGACAAAGACAATACTCGCCCCAATCCAGGTCAATGGAAGCTAGAATTGCCGATGGTGGGAACCCATCAAGCTATTAAGCTTGTATTTCCAGAATCGCTTGACTTTGGGATGTTACGCACTGGACTTTGGATCGAGAATGAAGCGGGGGAAATCATTGGAGGTAGGCCAGAAATAGGTCTAGAAGAGCGTTCTTGGAGGTGGATACCTACCTCGACTTGGGAGGCAGGTTTCTATCACTTGAGAATTGATGATGACCTAGAGGATTTGGCAGGCAATAACCTACAGAGACTTTTTGATACCTTTATAAAGGAAAAAAAGGATAGCGTAGGGGAGCTTCCAACTAGCCTCAGATTTCAGGTATTAGGTGAGAAATAACTTACTTTGGAAGCCGCTGTGCTTTCCATTACTTCGTTTGTTGTAAACCACCTGACCATGAAAAAGACCTTCTTCCTTCTAATTGCCTTTGCAATTCTAGGCAAGACCTCAGCACAACAAATTCCATTGGATAGTCTTTACAAACTGGCTATCACAGATCTTTCTGCATTTTCTAACTACCTAGTCGGAGATGCAAATTCAGAACAAGAAAAAGCCGAGCGCATCATAGATTGGTTGGCGCGCAACTTTGATTGGACCGCTACGGATTATCAAGACCGAACCGTAAATGAGATTTTGGAACGAAAGGGCGGAAATTGTGCTGAACTTGCTAGAGTTGCTGCTGCTTCCTTTGAAGAAGTGAACTTAAAGATGAGACGCGTTCGGGAAATAAACTTGCACATTAAAACAGAAAGGAGACAGTGGACTGCCGAAGCTAAAGTTAAAGAATTGGGCAATCGGGCCTCTGTTTTTGGTTTGCAGCACAATGATCACGTATGGCTGGAAATCTATGATTCGGCAAGCGATACCTGGGTGCCGGCAGATCCTTCTCTTGGGGTAGTGGGCTATCGATCCTGGTTGTCCGCTCGCTATGGTTTCGGGAATCGCTTTAGCCTCGACCCTACTTCGACAGATATGATTGCGCCTTTTGCGGTATTTGCCATGCAAGATGGGGAGTATGTAGATCGTACTTCTTACTATGCCTTGGAAGGGTTTAATGATCTCTATCAAGGACAGCTTGAGCAATATCCTGCTTGGTCAGATTGGAAAAAGAGGATTCTTCAATTGAGTCCATCGGCCTTATCCGCGTTTAAAGGAGAAGACAATCTTCATCGCAAGACTACCTCGATCGCTGCCTTGGTAGATGCCTACAAAGAGTTGAAGCAACAGTTCTTAGCGAGTGATTTTGGACGTATTCATACGAATATAGAAGCCTTTTCGGCGGCTTTAATCCAGCAAGACATTACTACTGTAGTACAAGCATATACCCAGGACGGTAAAATCTTCCCTACCCGTGGCCCAATTTTAGAGGGTCACCCTGCCATCCAAAAGTATTGGACACCCAACCCCAACTCACAAAATCGAACTGTACACCATAAGATTTGGCCTAACGAAATTCAAGTCCTTGGAGATACGGCTTACGATCATGGCTATTACGAAGGTGTAACAAAACTAGCTGATGGTCGTCTTAGTCATTGGGAAGGAAAATATGTGATAGTTTGGAAAAAATCGAAGGACGGAGATTGGAAAATGTACATAGATATCTGGAACCAGTTGTAATTCCAATAGGGGTATACTGCCCGTTTGAACATCCTACTATTAGAAGCTGCTTGTTTCAAGTAGTTTATCTCTCTTTACTAATAGCTTAACGGTAATCTAAATTTATATGGAAGTGGAAAAGCCTTGCTCATGCTAGCAAGGCTTACATCCTATTTAGTAACTTCTAAAACCCGACAGCTATGTGGAGGAACCACTTAAAAATCGCTTGGCGAAATCTCAAAAAATCCAAGCTCTATACGGGCATAAACATCTTTGGCCTTTCTTCAGGCTTGATCGCTTTTCTATTCATCCTTCTTTATGTACAAGACGAATTGAGTTATGATACCTATAACCCTTATTCGGATCGCTTGTATCGAGTGGATTTTCAAGGTCGCTTAGGAGATCAAGAAATCAGCTCTGCTCAAAATGCTGCTCCTTTGGGGCCTGCCTTGCAAGAGATTTATCCAGAGGTAGAAGGGTTTATGCGTTTTCGGAGTCATGGGAGCTTTTTGGTCAAGTACCAGAATCGACACCATAAAGAGGACCGCATAAGCTTTGTGGATAGTACATTCTTTAGTCTTTTCAATATTCCATTGATCAAAGGAGAGACAACAGAAGTATTAAAAGCACCAAATACGGTAGTCCTTACGGAGGCAATGGCTCAAAAGTACTTTGGTATAGAAGATCCAATTGGCAAACAGTTGATCTTGGATAATGATGATGCTTTTGAAGTGACAGGAGTGATGGAAGAAATTCCTCATAATACCCACTTCCAGTTCGACTTTCTACTCTCTATGAGTACCATTGAAGAGAGTAGAAATACGCAGTGGGGAAGCTTCAATTTCAATGTGTATTTATTGTTACAAGAAGGCACTAATGTCGGTGGTTTCCAGGACAAGATTCAAGATGTTTTAATTGATAACTTCGGGAAGGAAATCGAGCAATATGTTGGTTTAACCTGGGATGAATTCATTGAGGCAGGAAACCAAGGGAAGTATATCCTGACAGCTACTGAGGACATTCATCTCCATTCAAATTTAGAGGATGAGATGGGGGCAAATGGCGATATTGCCTATGTATGGATCTTCTCCATTATCGGCTTGTTCATACTATTCATTGCCTGTATCAATTTCATGAATTTGTCTACGGCTAGTGCTTCCACTCGAGCAAAAGAAGTCGGTGTTAGAAAAGTTGTAGGTGCTGCTAGGCACTCTCTAATACAACAATTCCTAAGTGAAAGCCTCTTGATCAGTCTATTGTCTGGTGGGATTGCGGTAGTGGGGATTTGGTTCCTATTACCTTACTTTAATGATTTGTCAGGAAAAGACCTTCCTGGGCTTCTGATTCGGAATACTGGCTTTGTTCTTCTTGCAGCATTTATAAGTATCGTAGTAGGGATATTAGCAGGTAGTTATCCTGCCTTTTTCTTATCAGCCTACCAGCCAATCAAAGTTTTGAAAGGACATCTGGAACGTGGAAGAAACAAAAGCCTCTTACGAAGTGGCTTAATTGTATTCCAGTTTTTGATTACAACTTCCCTGATAATCGGGGCTTTGGTGGTCTATCGACAATTGGATTTTGTGCAAAACAAGAAATTGGGTTTTGATAAGGATCAAGTACTGATTCTTAATGATGCCTACGCCTTAGGAGATAAGGTTGGCGCATTTAAGGAAAAGATGTTGCAGAATCCGGCGGTACAATCTGCCTCAGTGACTGGGTATCTTCCGGTACCTTCTTACCGAAATAGTACTTCTTTTTTTAAGGGGAATAGCCCGGTGCCAGAGAATGCCATTTTGATGAATAACTGGTACGTCGATCACGACTATATTCCAACCTTCGATATGGAGATGATGAAAGGGAGGGCTTTTTCTACTTCCTTTCCTTCTGATAGTTCTGGAGTGATTATCAATGAGAAGGCTGCTGAATTTTGGGGAGATGAAGATCCAATAGGGAAAACGGTCTCGGAGTATGACAATCAAGATCGATTAGTGACGCACACGATTATTGGTGTAATCCAGAATTTCCACTATGAGAGTTTACGGAGCCGTATCCAGCCATTAGCCTTGTTCTTGGGCGACAGTAGAGGAGCCGTGTCCATGCGCCTCAAAACAGACGATATGGCTGGCTTTATTAGTTTTCTGGAGAAAGGCTGGAATGAAATGGCGCCAGGACAGCCCTTTGATTATAGTTTCTTGGATGAAAGATTTGACCAGATGTATCGAGCGGAACAACGTGTAGGACGTATCATAAGTACCTTTACGATTCTGGCCATCTTTATTGCTTGTATTGGACTATTTGGCTTGGCGACCTTTGCCGCTCAGCAACGCACCAAAGAGATTGGTATTCGAAAAGTATTAGGGGCCTCTCTCAGTGGGTTAGTTGGTCTATTAACTAAAGATTTTTTAGGCTTGGTCCTGATTTCTTTAATGATGGCTATACCTATTGCCTGGTTTGGAATGAACAGATGGCTGCAAAATTTTGCCTACAGTACGGACCTGGACTGGTGGATATTTGCAGTGGCTGGATTGTCGGCGATAGTGATCGCTTTCATGACGGTTAGTTTCCAATCTTTGCGAGCTGCTTTAGCAAACCCGGTGAAGAGTTTACGAAGCGAATAAAATAGGAAGCCCCACTGACACTAATTGTCAGTGGGGCTTCTCCCTCCTAACGTTTATCTGAATCGATAGGGCTTAGGTCTTCTTCTTTTTCTTTTCTTGCTCTTTCTTTTTCCCGCCTTCCAACTCCCAATCGAAGTGGTCCTCCTCCTCTTCTTCTATTTCAGCTCCAGCTGGCGGTAGTTTAGCTCCGGCCGGCAAATTTGCCCTCAATTCCTCTTCGGAAGTATCCTCCTCTACTGACCCCCCATATTCAGGGATATCTCGCCAGTCTTCGGGCTCATCCACCAATTCTATAATGGTTCTGAACTCCTTTTCAAGAGCTTCCTGGATCTCTCTTTTCCGCAATTCGCTGATTTCAAAATCGGACTTTACGCGCTTCTTCGCTGAGACGACGTTAAAGTCTTCCAATGTACCCAGAATACTGTAGAAAAGATTAAACCAGCCTTTTTTGCGCGCTTTTTTCGGTTTGAGGTTGGGATCATGCCGGGTGAATTTGGCAGAAATCACTTGCCCCGCATTCACCTTGATATTGTAAGCTATTTCGTGCTCAAAAGAGTGCTCTCCACTAATCGTCAGATTCAAGGCATTACTTTGAATGAACATCACTGGAATGTAAATCCGCTGGTTCTTAACCTCGAGGAAGTTCTCAATGTTTGTGAATTTAATATTTCGCAGATCTTTCACTTTCACAAAAGAAGAGAATCGTTCAAGCATTTCGAAGTCCTTTAAGAATCCATCATGAATGCCAACTCCTGCTAGTACTCGAAGTTTATCAGTCATGAAGTTGCCTTGATTATCCCAAAAAGCGTAGATCGCGATCTTGGAATCCAAGGTGCCGTCTAAATGCTTATGCGAAAGGACATCTTGTCCAAAGTTTTCTCCCTGTTGAAAGAATTCTTTAATGTTGATCTTGTTACAAGTCAAGCGCGCCACTAAGCGTGGTTCCTCTTCAATGTAGAAGTTGCCATCTAGGATGAAGTTTCCATCCATGGCATTGGTGTTACCCTCAATTGACATTTGACTGTTATCAAAGGTGAGTTTACCGACAAAGTCTTCCCCTTGAATCTTATTGAAATTGTATTCCTCGATCTTAGCATTAAAGGTGCCATTAAGGAAGTTAGTGATATGCTCTCTTTTTTGAGATCTTTCTTCTTTTAGTTCCTCTACGGCTACATGGGCTGCTTCGGCCTGATCTTCGGTGACGGCGGTCAAGTTCAGCAGTCGATCAAAGTCAATTTCTTTCGAAAATAGGTCGGCAGTAAAAGCCAATTCTGACCGTTTAGAGTTTGTAGAGTCAGCAAAGAGAACAGGTATGAAGTTGTAAGCCGTTCCTTGAAACATGATATCACTACCGGCCCCTTCAAGGTTTAGATCTTCAATGGCTAGTGTATTATCCTGCATAATCAGACGACCATTGTCGATCATCATTTTTTCTTTGTTAATAGTCAGAAAGGCATCATCAAATTCTAACTCCCCGGAAGCACTTACCCGATTGATTCGGCTCGTGCTAATCATATCTTTATAGCGTCCATTGATCTTAATGTTCTTCAACTCGATTTCCCCTCCTCCATTGTTTATTCGATAGCTTTCCAGCAAGCCGTAAGCCATTTTGAGAGGAAATACCCCATCCATGGCAAAGTCAATCTTGGGGTCATCCAGATTGTCTACTCTTAGGTTGAATTCCAGAAGCTCGCGATTAAAATATCCCTTGAACTGATCTATTTTCAGCGTACTACTTCTATTATTGCGATACTTCCCATTATTGAAGCTGGCTAGGAAAGAAACATCTTTCAAAGTACCGTCCATTTTTGGATTGGTGATCTTGCCATCTTGTAGACGAAGCTCCGCTTTAATTTCTGGGTTTTTCGTAGCACTTGATTCTCCGTGCATCGTGGCTTCAACTATAAATTTACCCGTGCTTGAAAAGTCACTGAAAGAAGCCAGTTGTTCTTCAGGTAGTAGTTGAATCATGGTCCCTAAACTACTCTTTTCACTAGTAAAGAAGAGATCATAGAAGAGGGCTTCTCCTTGATTCTCTATTTCACCATCCACCTTGAATACATTTGACTCTACTTCCATCACTACATCCTCGAATTTATAGACTCCATTGGCAAGATCGATGAATAGATTGGCATCATATTCTATATGCTTACCTGCCAAATATCTCGCCCCTTCTAATTCCAGGAATCGAGTCACGATACTTGCATCACTATCCAGCGAAAACTGTTCTGTTGAAAATTTCCCGGAGAAATTGGCATTGATTACTTTGGCTACCACCTCTTGTTTGGCCCTTTGATCCGAGTAGATCAGTTCCATATCTTCCAATTGGGCCTTATTAACGGCAATAGTCGGACCTTTACCCCCCTTGGTTTCTTCCTCTTCTTCGGTGCTGGTTTCATAAATCACATAATTGGCCTTCCCTTTTTTATCCACTTCCACTTGTAGAGCCCCGTTGGACACTACTACCGACTTCACTTTAATGGTCGATCCCAATAGACTAAATAAACCCATCTTGAAGGCGACCTGTTCCGCTTCCAATAAAACGCCGCCTTTATTGTCCTCAACTATTACCCCTTTGAGATTTGCGGAAATGTTAGGGAAACTTCTCACTACTGTGAGGTCAAAATCCTCTACCTCCAGCGAGGAGGTCAGGTTTTTATTGATCTCTGAAAGAATTGTTTTTTCAATCTTGCTTTGGAAGATACTAGCAAGGAATGTGGCTAATACGATGAGGACTAGTAGGCTGATACCACTAATGATGGCGAATTTTTTGAGGAACTTTTTCATCTATAGAAGGGTTGGGAGTGAAAAGGGTTATAAAGATACTTCAGTACTGATAAAATAGCTAGTTTTCGCTGGCGACCAAGGTACTTTACCTTAGGTTTCCACGAAAATTCTCCATACTATTCCTTCAGTTTCATAGGGTTAGCGCGGGTTCCTATTGATTAAATGCTTGAAAATCAATATTTATTATACCCTAAGCCTCAGTTTGTGTAATTTTTTTTGGATTTTTTTCACCAAAGATTTGCACTGTATAAATCAGGAATATATATTTGCACTCGCTTTTAGAGAAAGGGCGGTTAGCTCAGTTGGTTCAGAGCACCTCGTTTACACCGAGGGGGTCGGGAGTTCGAGTCTCTCACCGCCCACCAAAGGCCTCCAATTTGGAGGCCTTTTTTTATGCGCGTTCTCAAAGCATTTCATGAATTACGTATACATTCTATATTCCAGTCTGCTGGATACATATTACATTGGTTATTGCGGTACGTCCGTTGCAGACCGTTTAGCTAAGCACCTCAGTAATCATAAAGGCTATACGGGTCGGGCTAAAGATTGGATCATCTGCTACACACTCCCCAAAACCTCATCCGCGCCCCATATAAGGCATGCCACTCGCCATGATCGTGACGAATGGCATATTTGCGGAGAGCGGAAGCCGAGCCATATGCAGTACGGCATCAGCTACGTGTTGGACATCCATGGTGGGCTCGATGGCAATGGAGCCATCCGCCTGGGGTACACCGCTGGGCATCCTGGCAGCCATGGGAGTTAGCGCGTTTCCAATATCAATCTGACTACAGCGTATCTTATATTTTCTGCCATCAAGGGCGATCGACTTGGTAAGGCCACTGATAGCGTGTTTGCTCGCGGTATAAGCTGCTGAGTTGGGTCGTGGAGTATGAGCCGAAATAGATCCATTGTTGATAATACGGCCGCCGGGAGGGTTCTGTGTTTTCATGAGTTTGAAGGCAGCTTGGGCACAAAGAAAGCTACCGGTGAGATTAGTCGATACGACTTGATTCCATTGGTCCAAGGAGAGATCCTCGAAAGGTATACCCGGCACATTAGTACCTGCATTATTAAATAACACATCTAATCGCCCAAATTTGGATGCTACTGTTGAAAACAGATGGCGTACCGAATCAGGATCGTTGACATCCGTGACAATGCAAGTACCATGTGTAGCAGCAGACCCTGCTGCTTCCAATGTGGACTCTAGTCTTGAAAGGTTTCGGCCACATAGAATGACTTGAAAATCATTTTCCAATAAGGTGATCGCAGTATATTTTCCAATACCGGACCCTGCTCCAGTGATGACGGCAATTTTCTTCATACTGCAATTTGCGATTTTCCGTTCGTATGTAAAGCAAAAAAAAGGGCTAGGAAACTTCCTAGCCCAATGTTGTCTTTAACTATAATCTTTATTTCGTCAGCCACCAGCCCAGCCAGGCGCCCGTTATGGTCCACTGGACAATAGCATCTATTAAGTCAGGTATGGAATTGGTTTCAAACCAAATACTATTGAGATAGTTGATCGTGAAATAGCCGATTAAGCCAACGGCCAAGGAAGCCATCACAGAAGTCTGAAAAGTAAGATTGGCCATTTTCATCAGTAGCCATGCCAATAAGAAGGCAGAAACAAAGTCTATAATGAAGCCTCGCAACATATTCATGCCCATATTATTCGAGAGAGAGTCATGGTAGGAGACCATGGCCCAGGGCTTGCCCAACCTTTCGTTCATAAGCGCTTCTTCCTCTTCCATAGAGGCTCCGATCTCTGCACGAGGGAGAAAATAGGTACCTGCTTCCAAATTTTCTTCAAGAACCTTCAAGATGGCATCTTGATTGGGGGTATGCCCCATCTGGCTATTGTGTATACCGAGTAAAGCAAAGGAGAGAAATTGCCAGACAAAAAGGATCAGCGCACCCACTAAGGCACCAATGAGCAGTTTTTTCATGATAAAATGGTTTAATAGATGGTTTAGAAATTATTTGTTTCTAAAATTAAACAAAAAAATGCAAACAACATAAGGTTGTACCTGTGTTTGTTTTATCATGATGTACTAATGTTACCTACCAATCAATACTTGATTTCAGAGATTTAGTTGCATCTTGGGTGTGATCGGGAAACTCTTGCTTTACTATTATCTTTGCTGACTAGAATTAACAAAACGAATATGTCAAGCCAATCTACAACTCTAGTTCTTAGCCTATTTGCCCTTCTATTATTTACTCATTGTACCAGTGAGGATACGGATTCAACTACAACCACTATAGATCCGCTGAGCTATGTGGACCCTTTTATAGGAACTGGATACCACGGGCATACCTTTCCAGGACCAACGCTTCCTTATGGTATGGTACAACTGAGCCCCGATACCCGCCTTCCTGGTTGGGATGCTTCCAGTGGTTATCATTATTCTGATTCGACTATTTATGGTTTTTCACACACCCATTTAAGTGGAACGGGTATCGGAGATATGGGAGATATTCTCTTTCTACCGTACACTGGAGAGGATAATGTAGAACTGCTGGCCTATTTCGACAAGGATACGGAAAAAGCCTCGGCAGGCTATTATGAGGTGCAATTGGAAAACTACGATGTCAGAGCGGAATTGACTAGCACCCTGAGGACAGGCATGCATCGCTATATCTATCCAGCAGGTACGGACAAAAAATTGTCCATCGACCTAGGACATATCTTACAAGCCAATTGGGGGCATAAGAGCCTGGAAGGAGCTATCGAAGTCGTGGATAACAAAACCTTGAAAGGATATCGTATTTCCAGTGGATGGGCGCACGACCATCCAGTACATTTCTATGCTGAGTTTTCCACTCCTTTCCAAATTACACAAGCTAAGGATGGTGAGCAGTTGATTGGCAACGATAAATTAGAAGGTCGCGAATTGCAGGTATCCTTGAGTTTTCCAGATGCAAACCTTGAAGAGGTGTTGGTTAAAGTAGGTTTATCTTCCGTTGATTCGGAAGGAGCGAAAAAGAATCTAGAGGAAGAAAATCCTGATTGGGATTTTGAAGGAATAAGAGCGGGCGCTGAAGACACGTGGCGGGAAGCTTTATCGAAGATAGAAGTGAAAAGTCAGGAGGAGGATGTCTTAAAGAATTTTTACACCGCTCTATATCATTCCATGGTGGCGCCGATGCTAGCACAGGATGTGGATGGCCGTTATCGCGGAATGGATAAGGCCATTCATCAAGCCCCTACTGGCTTTACTAACTATACGGTCTTTTCTCTTTGGGATACCTTTCGAGCACTACATCCTTTAATGACCATCATTGATCAGGAAAAAACGAAGGAATGGGTAGCTTCACTTTTGAGGAAGTATGAACAAGGAGGTGTACTGCCCAAATGGCCATTGGCGAGTAACTATCCCGGGACGATGGTAGGCTACCCAGCTGCAGCCATGATCGCAGATGCGATTGTAAAAGATATCGACGGCATTGATCTAAAGAAAGCCTTGGAAGCTACAGTCTATAGTTCAGAATATCATCCAGAAACGATCTCCAAGATGATAGAACCACGTGCCCAGCAGTTGATGCCGAAGCATTTGGATTTTATCGGTAAAATGGGGTATATACCGGCAGATTCAGTACGTCAGTCTGTTTCTTATGGATTGGAATGTGCTTATTATGATTTCTGTATTTCCAGGATAGCTTTGAAAGCGGGTGATCAAGACATGGCCGAGCAATATGCGCGCCGGAGCTTGAACTATCAAAAATATTTTGATCCAAATTGGGGCTTTATGCGAGGTAAGCTAGCCAATGGAGAATGGCAAGAACCTTTCAATCCTAATTATTCGGATCATGACATTAGCCCATATGTAGAAGGCAATGCTTGGCAATGGTCTTGGTTTGTACCTCATGATGTAAGTGGGTTTAAGGATTTGTTCGGTTCTAAGGAACGGTTTGTGACCCAATTGGACTCTTTGTTTACAACAAGCTCGGACATAGAGGGAGAGAATGCCTCAGCTGATATTACAGGATTGATTGGACAGTATGCACACGGGAATGAACCAAGTCATCACGTCATTCACTTCTACAACTATCTCGGAGAGTCGGCGAAGGCGCAGCAAAGAATTGATCAAGTACTGCAAACCTTGTATGCTCCTACTCCTGCTGGCATCTCTGGCAATGAAGATTGTGGAGCTATGTCGGCTTGGTATGTGTTGAATGCACTAGGATTCTATCAAATATGCCCTGGGAAGCCAGAGTATTCCATTGGACGCCCGATGGTGGATCAAGCAGTGATCCGCTTGGAAAACGGAAAAACCTTCGAGATTCGGGTGAAAAACAATAGTACCAAGCATCCTTATGTTGCCCAGGTAAAATTGAATGGAGAGGTGTTAGATCAACCGTTTTTTGATCATACGACCCTGATGGCTGGCGGGGTATTAGAATTTGAGATGACGGATCAAATTCCTGCAATCGATGGGAACTAAAATTCTTGGATTTAGGTTTTACTAGTAACAACTTTAAAGAGCTATTTGTAGCTCCATGACAACTTCCAAATAACAACAACTTGCTCGATACGATACGGCTCTGAAACCAGCAAGTAACACATCTTACGACGCTCTAATGAAATTGTGGTCTTATATCGTCCACTACCTAACTGAGTAATGAATTGGCATTACCTCAGTTAGCTATCCTATTGTATTCATTCGTAAATCTCTCAATTCCTATCGTATGACAGAAACGCGCAGACTCCAGAATGTGGCTGAGAATTGGCAAGTGCTAATCAAGTGTTTGTCTCTTTTGGGCCAAGAAACGCTTTCCGATATTCAAAGTGGTAACATAGACAAGAAGCATCTATTAGAACTGCTTCAGTTGATCATTAAGCATGCTAGCAAGATGCGTGCAGATGTTCATTTACTGCAATTGAGTGAAAGGATCAAAACACAAAAAGACATTGAAGATCTAATCCAGAAACTCTCAGCGGACAAAACGACCGCGGAATAAATTCTACCAAGGAAATCTAATCTTGCAAGTGAAATAAGTCTTCCATTTTTCGCCGACCACAGATCTCGATTTCGGTCTGGTCAATAACTCCCCTTGCCTAGCTCATTCGTATACGTATTGCTGGCGTGGATTTTTTCAAAAAAATCAAGGAATTTCATTTTAGCAAAACAATCTGTGGTCTTTTCCTATTCCTTTAGAAGAACCATTTTCTTTTAGGCAGAACTATAAAGTCAGCCGATATTGATTATTTTGGCTGACTTAAAGGAAAATACTCCATGTTATACGACAATCACGGTAGGCTTATTAATTACGTTCGACTTGCGGTAACAGACCGTTGCAACTTACGGTGTTTCTACTGCATGCCCGAGGAAGGGATAGATTACATTCCTAGGAAGGAGTTACTCTCCTATGAAGAGATGGAACGTGTCATTGCACTGCTGGCAAGTATGGGGATTTCAAAATTACGCATCACCGGAGGAGAACCTTTTGTACGGAAAGGTATGCTGGAATTCATGCAACGCTTAAGTGATATAGAGGGGATTGAACAGATGCACTTGACAACCAATGGCACATTGACCAAAGGGATGGTTCCAGATCTCAAACGAATAGGATTCAAGTCTATCAATTTGAGTATGGATACCCTTGATAAGGAGCGGTTTTTCCAGATTACACGACGGGACTACTTTGATACGGTATGGCAAACTTTTGAGGAGCTCGTAGAGGGAGGAATTACCACCAAGATCAATGCCGTGGTAATGGAAGGCAAGAACATTGACGACCTTATTCCGATGGCTGAGCTAACCAAAAAGTATCCGGTCAACGTTCGTTTCATTGAAGAAATGCCATTCAACGGAGAGGGTAGCCATTACCCTACTTTAGAATGGAATTCTCGCAAGATTGTATCCTATCTTAAAGATCATTATCCCGACCTGGAAAAGATTCCTGATCCTAAACATTCCACTTCAGCAAATTATAAGGTTCCTGGTTATCAAGGTTCTATTGGAGTGATTGCTGCCTTTAGTAGATCCTTCTGTGGGTCTTGTAATCGCATTCGTTTGACTCCACAAGGTATGTTGAAAACCTGCCTGTACGACAATGGGGTATTTAATATAAAGGACTTCATTCGAAATGGGGCTACTGACGAAGAACTTAAAGGAGCCTTCTTATCAGCGCTGGGCAATCGCGCCAAAGATGGTTTTGAGGCAGAACGGCGGCGAGGTTTTGATCGCCCTGTCACAGAATCCATGTCCACCATCGGGGGATAAATCTTCACTGGAAAAAGGATCAAAAAGCAATTAATGATAAGTGTAAAAGAAGCGACGGAGATTATTTTACAGCATAGCGTTGACTATGGTGTAGAAGAAGTACCATTGGTAGAAGCTATCGGCCGAATCTTGCGAGAAGATCTCATTGCAGATCGAGATTTTCCACCCTATGACCGGGTGACGATGGATGGGATTGCCATAAAGTATGCCTCCTATGCGCAAGGACAGCGGCAGTTTCCCATTGAAAAGGTGATAGCGGCAGGGGACCCTGAGGGCGAACTAAAGGAGCAAAATAACTGCGTTGAGATCATGACGGGGGCCGTTCTTCCCAAGGGCGCGGATATTGTGATACGCTACGAAGATTTAGAAATCAAGGATGGAGTAGCGACGGTCACGACGGAGGCCATTAAAGCCAGCCAAAATGTGCATCGAAAAGGAACCGATCGACCTGTTGGGGGTAGGATCGTAAGCGAGGGGCAATTGATTTCCCCGGGAGAAGTTGGGGTAGCAGCAACGGTTGGAAAAGCCAAACTACGCGTGGCGAAACTGCCAAAGACTGCCATTATTTCCACAGGAGATGAGCTGGTAGATGTTTTTGAGCAGCCCCTACCTCACCAGATTCGACGTTCTAATGTTTACAGATTGCGCGCTTCCTTAAAGCCTTATCATATGGAAGCCGATGCTTATCATTTGATAGACGACCAAGCTGTCATAGAGCAGAAACTGGGTCAATTACTAGAGGAGTATGACATTCTGATGCTTAGCGGTGGCGTATCTAAAGGGAAGTTTGACTTTATCCCAGCTGCACTTGAGGCACTTGGCGTGAAGAAGTTGTTTCACAAAATCAAACAACGCCCAGGCAAACCTTTTTGGTTTGGTAAAGCACCCAATGGCACTTTGGTATTTGCCCTGCCCGGGAATCCCGTTTCCTCCTTTATGTGTACCCAGCGTTATTTCTTTCCTTGGTTAAGAAGCAGTTTGGGATTAGATCCATTTAAAATCCCTACCGCTCGCCTGGAGAAAAGTGTGACTTTCACTCCAGATCTTACTTACCTTTGTCAGGTTGCAGTGAGTTACGATCAGGAAGGGCGGGTGCTAGCTACCCCGGTAGAGGGGCATGGATCAGGCGATCTCGCTAATCTCGTTGATGCGGATGCTTTTATGGAATTACCACAAGGGCGCGATGTGTTTGAAGCGGGAGAATGTCATCCGATTTTCTTTTATCGATAGTGTCTTTCCTGCTGAAAAGCAGCTTTCTCTGACCTATACCCAAATTTCATGTCTAAGCTATTCAGAAGAATTAGAATGGATCAAATCGGTGGTAACCGAGTTACCAAGTATCTCCTTTATGCCATCGGTGAAATTGTCTTGCTGGTAATCGGTATTATGATTGCCGTGCAGATCAATAATTGGAATGAGGTCAAACAACAAAAACAGTTAGAGTTACAGACATTAAAGGAGATTCGTGGAAGTATAGAAACGAATCTGATGGAGATGAAAACCTTATCTGCGCAGCATACGGTTCAAGTTGGCGATTTCAAGGATTTAGTAAGGCATATGGACGAGGATCTTCCCTATCACGACTCCTTAGAGACAAAAATGGCCGCTATATTTGGTTGGTATACACCACTCTTTGACTACGCACCTTACGAGACGCTAAAGACAAGAGGGGTAGAACTTATCAGTAACGATACGATCAAAAGAAACATCATTGCTGTTTATGAAAAAGTGATCTACCGGATTTCTGAGGGGCTGGAAAAATTTGAAAGCGGTAATAGCACGTCGGTTGTTTTACCCTACTTTTCCAAACATTTTGAAATGTATAGTACGAGCCCTGCCAAGGTTAGAGCCAACGATTATGAGCGTATAAAGACAGATCCAGAATAACGAAACAACCTCCAATTACTAATAGGGATACGCACCTTTGGCGTGAATTTGTCTAATGCTTCAGCCCAAGGGCTGGAAGCAGTGCTTCAACTGCTAGATAAGGAAATCGACCGCCAATCTTCTAAATAGCGAATGGTCCAACAAATTAGGTGTTTGCCTTTTACTCTACTATTCTGCGTTTATTATTTTTCTGGTTTTTAGCTATCTTCATTAGCGTTACCCATTCTGGTACCTCTAAATGTTTGATATGAAGAAGTTGTTTTTTCTTCTTTTATGTTTAGCTGCCTGCACAGGACCCAAGCCGGAACTTGAAAACACCTCTCTTTCTGGAGATGTTGCTTCGGCCCACCCTTTGGCAACGAAAGCGGGACGTGATATCCTGGCTGCGGGGGGGAATGCGTTTGACGCTGCAATCGCAGTAGCAGCTACACTCAATGTGGTAGAACCTATGATGTCGGGCTTAGGAGGATACGGAACTATTTTAACCTATGAAGCCCAAAGTGAAGAAATTCGCTTTCTCAACGCTAGTGGGCGTTTTCCGGCCGCTACCAATACGGACCTCATGCGAGAGCCCACGGTCAACTTTAAGCAAAACCGTGTGGGACCAAAGTCCATTTCCACTCCGGGCAACTTAAACGCCTGGAAAGCGATGCATGAACAATATGGTAAACTAGCCTGGCGGGATCTATTTAAGAGTGCCATCATACATGCTGAAGAAGGTTTTATCATTGGAAACTTCACTGAACGAATGATTGCGTTTGCCTTTGACGACTTCTCTGATCACACTAAAACTTTTTACGGTAAAGATGGGAAACCACTACGAGCGGGAGATAAGCTGATCCAGGCAGACCTGGCCAGAACCTTTCGTTTGATCGGTGAAGAAGGGCCCAACCCTTTTTATCAAGGAGAATTGGCGAAAAAGATAGATTTGACGATGCAAGAAATGGAGAGTTTTCTCTCCCTCGAAGATTTGAAAAGTAATGAGGCAGAATGGTGGGAACCACTAGCAATGGACTATCGAGGCTATCAAGTTTTTACCGCTTCTTTACCAGCTAATTCCTTTGCTGCCTTTGTTAATATGGGACTTATGCAGCAATGGCCTGCGGACAGTTTAAAGCACAACTCTGTCCAATACCTACATCTTTTCGCGGAAATGACTAAGGAATCTTACAAAGCTCGCCTTGCACATTCTTTTGACCCCGACGTGACTACTGCTCCTCTTGACAGCTTGTTCTCACCTGCAGTGATGAGGCAGATGGCAGCGGCTATTGATACCGAAGAAGCCTCCACCTTTGAACTGCCATTTGCAGAAGAGAGTCAACATACGACTCATTTTGTAGTAGCGGATCAATGGGGCAATATAGTCAGTGCTACACAGACTTTAGGTAATGTTTTTGGCAGTCGGGTGATGCCAGAGGGAACGGGAGTCTGGCTAAATAACTCGATGGCCTATTCTACTTTTGAGCCCAAAGGTAATCCGATGGATGCCTATCCTGGGCGACACAAACTTTCAGGAGATTGCCCAATTATCATTTTAAAAGATGGAAAGCCATGGGCAGCATTGGGGTCCCCTGGCGGCCATACCATTACCCAAAACGTTCCGCAAATCATCTTCAATCTGATTGATTTTGATATGAGTATGCAGGAAGCAATTGATCAACCGAAGATCTCTTTTGCAGAACCTAATGTCATTTTGGTGGACGAACATCTACCTGAAAACATATTGGAAGCATTAACGAGTAAGGGGCATCAACTAATCAGTAGAAGTATTGGTAATGCACATGGTATTAAAATTATTCGTGACCAAAGTGGAGCCATCACTTCTTTTGAATTAGGGGAAGATCAAAGAAGAAAGTAATAACTCGAGGCTTAATCCGCTGCATGTAACACCGTGCCCTCCTCGACAAAACTTGAGAAGTTTGCATACAAGTCACCTTCAGTACCTATGGGTAATTTATGGTGGCCACTTTTTCGATATACCTGCGTTGCGTACCGGTCAGACTCGCCTTAATAGCTAAGGGTATTAGGCTCCGTTGCGCCTTGATCCATGAAAAAATGAACTCGACCAAAAAAGTAATCTAAATCTGTTCTTTTACTTATGTTCTGTGTCCTACATATACTATTGTTTTGTTAAGTAATCTATATCTTAGGACGAACAAATGACCTCCATTACATGAAAGTCTCTACTATTCTACCCCTTGCTGTTTTAATGACAGCAAGCTTGCTGAACAGCTGCACTTCGCCGGAAGCGCATAACCCTGCATTTAGCATCACCTTACCTGAAAACCTAGGGGATACCACTTTTGATGGCCGTCTACTTTTATTATTGTCAACCAACGACGAAAATGAACCGCGTTTTCAGATTTCTGATGGCCTGAAAACACAATTAGTTTTTGGGATGGATGTAGAAGGCTGGGCGCCAGGCCAGACGATTACAGTAGATAATGCTGCTTATGGTTATCCGATTAAGCAGTTAAAGGATGTGCCTAAAGGAGAATATCGAGTGCAGGCTTTGTTACATAAGTATGAAACCTTTGTCAGAGGCGATGGGCACACCGTTAAAATGCCGATGGATAGAGGAGAAGGCCAAAAATGGAACCGCGCACCAGGTAATCTTTACAGTGTTCCTGCGAAGGTCAGTTTTGACCCAGCTTCCAGTCAAGGATTAGCGGCAGAATTGACAGAGGAAATTCCTCCAATTCAAGAGCCAGAAGACACGAAATATATCAAGCATATCAAAATTAAGAGCAAACTGCTCAGCGAGTTTTGGGGTAGGGATATGCATTTGGGGGCACATGTATTGCTACCAGAAGGTTGGGAGGAGCATCCTAATGTAAAGTATCCTTTAGCCATTATGCATGGTCACTTTCCTTCCGATTTTAGCGGTTTTCGAACTACACCGCCGGATACCACTCAACCTTGTGTATACAGTGCTCGCTTTGATGTAGATTGTTACAATAGAGTGGTACAGCAGGAAGCCTATGACTTCTACAAAATGTGGACAGGGCCTAATTTCCCACGCATGATCGCCATCGTTATCCAACATGCAAACCCGTTTTATGACGATTCCTATGCGGTCAATTCTGAGAATCTAGGGCCGTACGGAGATGCCATCACTTATGAGTTGATACCGCATATCGAAGAGCAATTCAGGGGAATTGGAGAGGGCTGGGCCCGCTTTACCTACGGTGGTTCCACCGGTGGTTGGGAGGCACTTGCTGTGCAGGTGATGTACCCAGATGAATACAATGGCTGTTATGCAGCCTGCCCAGACCCCATTGACTTTCGGGCCTACTGCTTAGTTAATCTCTATGAAAATGAAAATGCCTATTACCTTGACAGCGATTTCAAGGAAAGACTACGACCAGGTCACAGAGACTACCTAGGTTTTGTAGATGCGGCCTTAATAGATATGAACCTGAAGGAGCTTGCGCTGGGAACTAAGAGTCGTTCTGGACAACAATTCGATATATGGGAGGCGGTCTACAGTCCCGTTGGAGATGACGGATATCCCAAGCGAATTTGGGACAAGGAGACAGGTGTAATTGATAAGGAAGTGGCCAACTATTGGAAGGAAAACTACGATCTAGCCTACATTATGAAAAGGGACTGGGCTACGCTAGGGCCAAAATTGAAGGGTAAAGTGAAAATCTACTGTGGAGATATGGATAATTACTATTTAAATAATGCCGTATATCTAGCGGAGGAATTCCTAGAATCCACTACAGACCCCTATTATGATGGAGAGGTAGACTACGGGGATCGAGCTGAACATTGCTGGAATGGCGACCATAGTCAACCCAACCATATTTCTCGGCTTCGCTATCATCGCATGTTCATCCAAAGGTGGGCAAAGGAAGTGGCAAGCCGCTCGCCAGCAGGGGCTGATCTCCGAAGTTGGCGCTATTAATAGCTAGCAGGGTTTTGTCCGAGGTTGTAGCAGATTTTTATCTATCTGGTATTAAAAGCAACAAGTATTGGCCTTATTCATTTTAGCTGGAGGTTCGTCCCAAATTCGTTAAGAACAGTTCAGGAGTTGGGACGAACCTCCAGCGTATAAAAATGAATCCAGCCTTGAGTTTTGCTTCTTTGTGTCAAGACAAAGAAGTTGCCGCAGGCAGATTAAATAGAAGATTTGGTGAGCTTTATGGGAGCGCATCTGAGTTCAATACGTGTATTTGGTCCTAAAGAGAATTTCCTTTTAACCTAAATTAACCTAATATCAAGAGTAATTAACTGCTTTCCTTTTTCATGGAGCCTACTTTTGTACCGAGCAAAATATGAAAAGCACCATGAAGAAAGTTTTACTGACCCTATCACTCCTCTTCTTCCTAGGAAGTATCATTGCACAAAGCGGGAAATTGAAAATAAGCGGAACAGTTGTGGATTCTGCCGCCACTCCTTTGGTAGGAGCTACGGTTACAATGATGCACGCTAAGGACTCAGTTCTTGCTGGGTTTTCTACCACACAAGCAGATGGGAGTTTTTTAATCGGACGATTGAAAAAGGATAACTATATCCTCACTATAAGCTATATCGGCTACGAAACCTTTACGCAGACGCTAAAGGTTAACAAGGAAGAGAACTTGGGGAATCTCATTCTAGAAGAAGAAAGCAAAATACTTAATGAAGTATTGGTCAAAGGGGATCGTGTTCCCGTAGTGATCAATGGAGATACCATTGAGTATAATGCGGATGCTTTCCAAACCCAACCTAATGCAGTAGTAGAAGATCTGCTTAAAAGACTTCCGGGGGTGGAAGTAGAAAGAGATGGTACGATTCGGGCTCAAGGCGAGCAGGTCCAGCAAGTCCTCGTAGATGGGAAGGAGTTTTTTGGGACAGATCCAAAGGTTGCTACCAAGAATTTGCCGGCAGATGCGATTGATAAAGTTCAAGTATTCAATAAGAAATCCGATCGAGCTGAATTTTCTGGGATCGATGATGGTCAACGTCAAAAAACCATCAATCTAGAATTGAAGGAAGACAAAAAGAATGGAGCCTTTGGCCGGGTTACGGGTGGTGGCGGTACGGATGAGCGCTATTATGGCAAAGCCAACATCAATCGCTTCTCACCAAATCGACAACTTTCCTTCATTGGGACCATAAACAACATCAACGAGCAGGGCTTCTCCATGAACGATTACTTCAACTTTAGCGGAGGTTTACAGCGGATGATGTCTGGTGGCAGCGGGGGTGTCAGAATTGAGCTTAATAGCGATGATATGGCCATTCCTATTGATCAAGGTAACAACAATGGCCTATTCACTACTTATGCGGGTGGCTTAAACTTCAATAATGAATTCGGCAAAAAGCTAGAAGTAGGAGGTAGCTATTTCTTTAGTCAGCTCAATCAGGATATCCGAAAGACTACTCGTAGTGAAAACTATCTGGCAGATAGAACGCTCATCAGCGAAGAGCACAGTCTGCAAGAAACGGAGAGAACGAATCACCGCTTGAATGTAAATCTCAGATATCGACCAGACTCTATCCAAGAGGTGCGATTCAGAACTAATATATCCTTCAATCAAACAGATTATCGTCAAAGTAAGGATTCGGAAACTAGCCTAGGTGATGGTATTTTGGAAAACACAGCGAACAGTACGTACTTTTCGAATGGAGAGAATACGCTGATGAATGGTAACTTGGACTACCGCCGAAAACTAGGCAAACCCGGGCGCGTGTTTACATTGGGGCTTGCTTACGGGGTTACCGATCGAACCAGCCTGGGAGAAGTGAATTCGCTGAACCGCTTTGGCTTGTCGAATCCTGTTTCTGCGGTAGCAGATACCTTGAATCAGGAGAATGATCAGGATAATCAGCGCTTCAGTTATGGCATTAACACCTCTTTTACGGAACCGCTTGGTAAGCGAGAATTCTTAGAGGCTAATTATTCCTTCTCCAACTACAATGAAGATATCGAACGCCAAGTCTACGACCTCTTTGGTCCAGCGATGGAAAGTCGAACGTTCAATGATTTCTTGAGTTTCAAGTATGACAATGCCTACATCTATCATCGCGGAGGATTCAATTTCCGCTTGAATAGAAAGAAATTCAACTTCTCCACTGGGGTGAGCTTGCAGGAATCCATTTTGCGAGGAGACTTAGAACCTCAAGACGTAAAAATCCGACAAACCTACCTCAATGTAGTTCCCAACCTTAGGTGGTCCTACATGATGTCTATGGCCAATCGCCTAAGTTTTGACTATGACGCTTTTGTAAGAGAACCCGACATTCGCCAATTACAGCCGGTAATCAATAATTCTGATCCCTTGAATATTTATGAGGGAAATCCGAACCTTAGACCGGAGTATTCTCACAATCTACGCCTTAGCTATAACACCTATGATCAGATCACCTTATCTAGTTTCTTTGCTTTCCTCAATTTCACCTACACAGATGAGGTAATCACCAATTCGGTGAGTTTTGATGATCGATTGATCCGTACCATCAAACCGATCAACCTTCGAGAAAACCAGCGATATCGAGGGAATTTCTCCTACAGTTCACCTATCCGAGCGTTGCAATTGCGTATGAATGTGAGCACAGATCTCACCTTTGTACAAGGATATAATCTGGTGGGTGATGTTCTAAACCGAACCCAACGGTATCGTGTTCGTCCGGGGCTTAGATTGGAGAACCGCTTCAAGGAGAAATTTGATTTGGCGGTGGGTGCGAAGGTTGGCTTTAACGAAACAAAGTACGATATCAACAAATCGTTCAATCAGTCCTTTGTCAATCAGTCTTATTTTGCTGACTTGACCATTCCATTGCCAGCTGGCTTCAATTTTAATAGTACACTCGATTACGACCTATATAGAGATAGAGGAGCCTTCAATCAAGATATTGCCTTATGGAATATCTCACTGAAGAAATTCTTTATGGAGACCAAGCAGTTAGAGCTAAAGTTGACGGTATTTGATGCCCTAAATCAGAATATTGGCATAAATCGTATGGCTGAACAAAACTTTTTGCTAGACGAACGCATCGAATCTATCGGACGATACTTTATGGTTAGCTTAACCTACAATTTGAGTGCGTTTGGAAATCAAAGAGGAGTATTTATTCAGGAACATAGGTAGTGATGAAGAAAGGAGTAGCGAAACAGAGTTCGCCCGATAGTTAGGAATTAATAATGAGTAATTAGTTGTATACAGGAGGTTTGGATTCCAAGCCTCCTTTTTCTTTTAATATTATCTCTAACTTACTGGGTATTCTGTGTGACCAAACTGACCAAGATATGAGAAATCATAATTTATCCACTTTGTTCTGTCTGCTATTGCCCCTCTGCTTTATCCAATGTTCTCCCACAAAAGGGAGTTTAGCCAAGGGTACTGAAATCTGGCATGGACGTTGGCTATGGGAGGAAACCCGTTTTGTCAGGAGAGGAGGTGAAAGTGTTACTGTTCCGAAAGATCTTGGCGTAGAAATGGAAATGGAACTGTTTTCTGATGGTACAATGAAGATTTACCACAATAAGAAGTGGGTTAAGGATTATACTTATGAAGTAAAGCAGCAGGGAGATTTGCTCCTCTTTGTACCAAAAGTAGATGAAGGATTATCCCCCAGCATGGAAACCGGAGTTCTTCGCTGTACCGCCGATAATCTGGAGATTGTGGGGGGATACAATGATGCAGGGGGTAATCAGAAGTTTCGGCGCATTAAATAAGAACCCAGTTGATTGTTATTGTTTTATGACCTTGACGTTTTGAATTTGATTGTCAACCTTTATTTGAAGTATATACATCCCATTTGAGAGCCCCTCCAAGTTGACTCTCAGTGAATATATACCTTTATTTATCTGCCTATCTTGTAGCGTCCTTAGTTGTTGCCCGCTTGCGTTCAACAAGAGGGTTTGAACTTGCGCCTTTTCAGAGAGTGAATAATGTAAGTAACTAAATGCTGTGCTGGGATTTGGGTAAAGACCTAGCAAAGCAAACTTTTGTAAGGGCGTATTTTCTTCCACTGAATTAACTATTCCCGGCGGGTTAGGAGGGGCCGGTGAGCTTTGTTCTTGTTTGGGAATGCTTGGTTCAGCACTTGGGGTTAAGTGGTTGTCTTGATCATTGGTAAGCCAGGCTTGAGAAAAGCTTTCGTTTGCATCGGGACTAAGGATGTTGGTATGAAACCAATCTGCTTGCGCTCTTACATCATTTATATCTAGCAAAAAGTAGCCATGCTTGATCAAGTCTACATATTTCATATGTGGATTTGGATTCCCGATATTGAGGTCAGCATTGGGTTGAATGACATTGTTCATTTGGGCTTGTAGAATCGTGGCTAAGGTGATGCCTCCATTTTCATCAAAGTTTGCAGAGGTGATACTAGGGGAGGCAAATTCTACCGCCACTGATCCTTCTCCGGTTTCTTGATTGTAGTTGTCATTTGGGGTATGAAACGGAACCATTCCGAAAGTCGGATGATCCTGAAGCGTAACATCAATCGGCTGATCTGCCACATCGAAGGCAAAAGAGGAATGAAAATCTCCGGTTAGAATAACTACATTGTCAATGTTATTGTCTTTGATATGATCCAAGATTTGGGTGCGTTCCTTGGGATATCCATCCCAGATGTCGAGGAAGAAACTTTCAACCGCATTATAGCCACCCAGACTATTGTCTGCCAAACTTGTCCAACCTACATTAAACTCAGAAAATACCACTTGTTGGCCTACAACCTTCCACTTGGCCGTTGAGTTGGATAATTGATCCAAGAACCATTGTTTTTGAGTATCTCCCAGGATGGTTCGATTTTCGTTACTAATCTCTTCAGCTGTAACATCGTCGAGCTGCTTTTCCCGGCCTTCGAGGCGAGTATCCAGTAAAATTAGGTCTACCAAATCGCCATATTGAATCTTTCGATAAACGATTTGATTTTCCTGTTCTCTGATCGGCATCCATTCGAAGTAGGCTTGCTTCCCTGCGGCTTTTCGATCTTCCCAGCTGCCTTCCACTTCTTCGGTATGGTTTTGGGCCCCGTCTTGATAAGCATTATTGGCCGTTTCGTGATCATCCCAGACAGAGATGAATGCAGTTTGTTGATGAGCTCGGATCAAGTTCGTATCCAATCGGTAGGTGGAATATCGAGTTCGATACTCTTCTAGCGTAATTATTTCTTCGCTGGGATTCAACGGACGTTCAGCTATGATGTCTTCATTCCCATAAAATCCATCAGCGTACTCATATATATAGTCCCCTAAATGGATGATGGCATCTAAGTCATTTCTTTGGGCTAGGTGTCGATAGGCGTTGAAGTAACCAGCTTGATAATTACTACAAGAAACCACTCCAAATCGCAATTGTCCTACACTTTCACTACCCGGGCTAGTTTGCGTTCTACCCGTCAAGGAGTGTTTTCCTTCAAAAGTAAACCCGTAGTAGTATACCCTTCCAGGGGTTAATCCGGTTACATCTACTTTTACCGTGAAATCTCTACTGGCTTCGGTTTGGGTAGTTCCAGATTGTACAATGTTTTCTAGTTGTGGATCAGTCGCCATGCGCCAACTGATTTCGTAAGGTCCCGTTTCCATGTTTTCAGGCGTTAGGCGAGTCCAGATGATTACTCGGTCGGCTAGCGGATCGCCAGAGGCTACCCCATGGTAGAATGGCGCCCAGTCAGGATTGAAAGAGTCAGTGTTCCTAAAATCTAAACTTCTGTTGTGATGAATTAAGTGATCTTGGCTATGGATAGAGAGGGCATAGAACATAAGGGTGAAAACCCATAGAGACTTTTTCATGACAGGGCGGGTATTAATGAGGGTTTCAAAGTAACACTTTATGGGTGAATCTAGTATTAAATAAGTATTAAAGTGTGGAAGCTGTAAATCAACTACATTTGTAACAAGATTGCTTATTATACGACAGCTCCTTTCCTTAAAATTTGTTTCATTGAACAACATCTGAAAAAAACTAAGTTGAAAGACTATGAAAAAAAATCTACTATTTACTATTGCATCCCTATTGGTTCTGCCATATGCCCTTTTGGCCCAATTAAGTATCACTCCAAACCCAGCAGTTGTCGAGGATGTCGACATTACTAAGAGTGAGGTAATTGCCTCTGGTATCATCAAGAATGACTTTGATGTAGCTAAAGACCTGGTCTGGACACGCAATGTCCTGATGATCTCTGAGGGTTGGACAACAGCTGTTTGTGATAAAAACACGTGTTATTTAACTACTACCGAAACTGCTGAGTTCAACTTAATGGCAGGGGAAGAAAACACAATGAATGTATACATCTATCCGGAGAATAATGAGGGAATGGCCATAGTTGAAGTCACGGTGGCAGATAAGAATGATGCGAATATTTCGGTTAAAGGAACCTACTATTTTAATGCTTCTCCAAATAGTACGGAAGAAGTTGAAGGCGTTAAGGTTGATGTTTTTCCAAATCCAACTGAAGGCCGCATTCGAATTGCTAGTGCTCCTGGCCTCCAACAAGTGCAAGTCTTTTCTATGACGGGACAAAATGTACACCAGACTCAACTAGATAGTGGAGAGTGGTTGGATATTCAACATTTGCCGAAGGGCACCTATCTGCTAAGACTAGTGGACAACAGCCTTCAAACGATTAGTGCCCAACTGATTAAAAAGCAGTAATCGACCTCAGCTTGGTGATCGGGAGTAAATCTGCATCTAGGGTTTGCTCCCCATTACAGTTTCTACCTCCTTTCTCATTATTGCCCTCCTATTTATTTTAGAAAAGTTTGCCTTGTACTACATCTGGTAGTAAGCGAAAGGATTGCCTATGGTGAGGACAGGGTCCATGTTCCTGTATGGCAGCCCGGTGGTGCTTGGTGGGGTAGCCTTTGTTCTTAGGCCAATCATACATGGGAAAATCCTTGGCAATTTTGACCATATAATCGTCGCGGTAAGTTTTCGCCAAAATGGAGGCAGCAGCTATAGCTCTGTACTTTCCATCTCCCTTGATGATACATTCAAATGGCACTTCTTTGTACGGTTTGAATCGATTGCCATCTATCAAGAGGAGTTCTGGGCTAACCGACAATTGATCAATAGCGCGGTGCATAGCTAGAAAGGAAGCATTAAGAATATTGATCTTGTCAATTTCTCGAGGATCAACTTGAGCTACAGCCCAGGCAGTAGCATTTTCCTGTACTATTTGTCTAGCCTCATAGCGCTGTCGTTCTGAGAGCTGTTTGGAGTCATTAAGTAAGGGGTGCTCAAAGTCTTTTGGTAGAATTACGGCAGCTGCAAATACAGGTCCAGCCAAGCAGCCTCGTCCAGCTTCATCACAGCCTGCCTCAATTAATGTAGGGTCAAAAAAAGCTTCTAGCATAAGATAAACCTCCTGATTTGCGGCATAAGTTAAGGAACTCAAGTCAAATGTTTGGAAATCCATGAAAGTTAAGCTGATAAAGAACAACCAAATCTCAAGTGCCCTGTTTTTTATTGTACAGAGAGTAAAGTTAAGTGGCTGTCAAATTTTTAGAGGATGCTATCGTTTTACTCTTAAAAAGACCTAAATTTGAAAAATTGGTTTCGATTCCGATAACCCCTAAATTTTGCTCTCATGAAAGATCCCATATATGAGCAGGCCCGGAAAAGGGTTCAAGAAAAGAAAGGCTTTTATACACACCTTACTGTATTCATCTCTGTAGGAATTTTCTTCTTTGCCATGAACGTGCTGACACGTGATCCGTGGGAACCTAATGAGTGGTGGTTTTTCTTTCCACTCTTACCTTGGGGTGTTGGTTTACTAATTCATTACTTTTCAGTTTTTGGCCTGCCCGGCACCGATATTCTGACGCAAAAATGGGAAGAACAGGAGATGGAAAAAGAACTGCATCGTTTGCGAAAGCGTGAAGGGGATGCGCCTGAGGAGAAATTGGATTTGAAGCAGGTTCGTAAAGTGAAGCGAGAGAACTGGAACGAGGATGATTTGGTGTAAAGAATGTATAGCCAAATAGTAAACATAGAGCTCCAAGATGGAGCGACTACGAAGATCACTCAATTCGGAGAAGCGCACAGTAAAGAAGCCGCTGTTTTTGTATGTCTTTCCGCGATGGGAGTCGCAGGCTCCTACTATCAAATCTTAGCTGAACATTTGGCCGGTGAAGGCCATGTAGCATTTACAACTGATTATAGAGGTATTGGTCATTCCTCCGTACGTCCACCCAAAGCTGATTTTGGATATAGGGAGATTGTTGAGTATGACTATAAAGCAATTATTGAGACGGTCATTGATCATTTCCCTGGGAATCCTATCTATTTGCTTGGTCATAGCTTAGGCGGGCAATTGGGAGGCTTATACCTCGGCCGTTACCAACCTAAGGAGATTCAAGGCATTATTTTGATTGCATCCTGTTCTGTTTATTATCGAGGCTGGCCAGGAGTGATGGCCTATGCTGCCTTATTGGGGACTCAATTATTTGGCCTGATCGCTAGCGGCTTAGGATATTTCCCAGGTAAGAAACTTGGATTTGGTGGGACGGAAGCAAGAACCGTCATGAGGGATTGGAGTCGTCAAGCTCGGACAGGAAAGTACATTATAGAACAGTCTGATTTTGACTACGAAGGAGCGTTGGCCGAATTGAAGCTTCCGGTATTGGCAGTCTCTATTCAAGGAGATAACTTCGCACCCAAGAAGGCCATCATGAACCTCTATCAGAAGTATCATGTCTCAGCTCCAAAGCACCATCATCATCTTAGCCCCGAAGAGGCAGGTATTCCTGCGCTTAACCATTTCAATTGGGCAAGAAAACCTTCAGGAGTAGTACAGGTGATACAGTCCTGGCTGCCCAATTAATCAACTAGATACCTAGTTATCCAAACTTGACTGTTAAGGGGGTTTTGACACGTACGATCTTTCCTCCATTTTTGCCGGGAACCCATTTAGGCATTGCTTTGACTAAGCGAGCGGCCTCGTCTCCACAGCCTCCTCCGATATCTCGAAGAACACGGGATAGGACTACTGTACCATCCTTTTCTACTACTACTTCCAAAAGAACGATACCTTTGATGCCTCTGGATCGGGCTTCTTTCGGATAGCGCATATTGGCCTTGATGTAGTCTTTGAAGGCGTACTTACTACAGTGTTGTTTATCTAAATCACTCCCCGTGCCTTCACAGTTTTTACTAAAGAAGCGAGGCGCTTCATCAACTAGACTGTAAACGCGCTCTTTGTCTTGAGCAGAAAGAGCCGTGCTTAAGCACACAAATACTGTAAAGAGAAGAATAAGTCGTACAAATTTCATTGCTTCCGGGATTTAACTGGAAATGGCTTTACAAGCGATACCGTACTACAAAGATAGTGAAAAGCTTATTTATTTGTATTTCAGCTTTATACATGTTTTATTAAAATAACATGTTTATTCCACAACAAAGTGGTATCCAACCCCTTTTAACGTTACAATCCGCACGCTATTGTCCGCACTTAAATAATCTCGAAGTTTCTTAATGTATACATCTAGGTTACGGGAATTGAAGAAGGAATCATCTCCCCAGACCTGATTTAGGATGTCTTTGCGTTGTACAGGAATGTTTTGATGACCACAAAAGATTTTAAGTAACTCTGTTTCTCGATGGGAGAGTTGACGTACTTGATCTTGCTGGCGCAATTCGTATTTGTTCGGAAAAAATGTATATATACCTAAAGGGATGCCATCTTCGGTAAGGGCTTGAGGAGCGCGTCCTTGGGAGAGTTGCAAGAGATTGTGAATTCTGACAATCAACTCCTCCATGCTGAAGGGTTTTTTTAGATAGTCGTTACCTCCAACCTTAAAGCCTTTCAATACATCTTCAGTTTGATTTCTAGCCGTCAGAAAGATGATGGGAGTAGTCGGATCAATAGATCTGATTTCTTGCCCAATAGTAAACCCATCTTTACCAGGCAGCATCACATCTAGAACACAAATGTCTGGTTGAAATTGCTGAAAAGCTCGAAAGGCGGTGCCTCCATTCTCTTCCATCTGAACCAGGAAATTTCGACTCTCAAGACTCTCCTTAACAATCTTGCCTAAAAAAGGCTCATCTTCAACGTATAGTACCTTAACTTGTTCCATGGTCGGCTGGTAGTTTGATCGTAAAAGTGCTTCCTTTTCCCATTTCACTTTCTACAGCAATATTGCCTTCGTGTTTTCGAATAACATTAGCAACATAGTTGAGTCCCAGGCCATGACCTTTGATATCGTGTTGATCACCAGTAGGCACCCGAAAGAACTTTTCAAAAATCTTGTCCTTAAATTCAGCTGGGATGCCCATGCCATTATCGATCACCTGCAAGTGCAATTGATCTTTTTGTAGTTCCAAGTTCACTGCTATGGATGGATTAGGGGTAGGTGTGCTGTATTTAAGGGCATTATCAAGGAGATTGTAAATGACGCTAGTGAGGTGGATTCGATCGCCATTTACAATAAAGGAACTTCCTTTAACATTAAATTTAATCTGAGCAGCAAATTTTTCGAACTGCAATTTCATCGAGGAGAGAATATCTCCGATCAATTGCTGTAGATCTAGCCGCTCTAATTTCAGATCCATTTCCTCTTCACCAAAAAGAGCCGTCTTAAGTACTTTATCTACGAGGATAGAAAGTCGTTTTAGCTCATTTCTTGATATTTCTAAGTACTCTTTGGTTCGTTCCGGGTCTTGTAAGGCGTTGAAATTACTCAAGGCCTCAATCGCAACCCCTACTGTAGTGATTGGTGTCTTTAGCTCATGGGTAATGTTACTAATCAAATCGTTCTTAAGGGTAGTTAAGCGTTGCTGCTTTTTCATGTTTTGGAAAACTAAGACGAAGGAAAGAGTAGTCAGGAAGGTAAGGAGTAGAGATAAAAGAATATCCGGCGTAATCTTTTGTAATAGGTACCACCTAGTGTCTGCAAACTCTGCAAAGTACAGTCGCTCTTCTGGAAAATCAGCTACGATTTTTGAGGTCGAAAGTACAGCAGGATCGGCCGCTTCTTCCTCTTCTGGTTTTATTCGGTTAATGGTGAAGTCAACATCGATCTCGGATGCTAACAATTCCGTTTTATACTCAACCGCAAGTAAGTCTACGGAAAGGGAATCATTCCCGATCTGCAATAAATCACGGCCAACGGTATCTTGCAAAGTGAAGGAGAGCAGTACATTTTTAAAGAAATCAGGCACTCCCTCCGGCCGAACTGTCGGTGTTTTTACTCTTACAATGGATTGCTGATGTTTATGCTCAGGTATGCTTTCCCAATCTATTTTTAAGCTATCATCGGTACGGATAATTAGCGTAGAAACGCTAGCTGTATCAATCCGGAACATGCTTTTTGGAGACCCAATATAGCCTGTTGGTTTAGAGCTGAACCGCTTTTCTACCGTATAACCGGAAACCTGTTTTGAGGTGTCCAAGGCCTCTATAGAGGCTAGAAATATCTTATTGGCTAAACTATCCTTTTGATCGCGGACAGTTTTTACAAACAGGAGATCTGCTTGCTCTGATAGCAATGCTTCCTGCTTTTCATAAGCATCCTTTAACCACGTGAACTGCAAAGCCAGCAAGAGTAAGATACTGGACACCATCAATAAAAGCAGCCCTCTATTTCTATTGCGAATTGTCATTGAATACAAAAATAGGCTTATGAACAGGATATTTGCACGCCTATTAACCTTAATTAACCTTAATTCAAGGATGATTAACGCTGGTAGTGTAATCGGAAGACTAGATTTGTAAAAAAATTCACATCATGAGAAGAATTTCAATTATAGTACTCCTATTGGCACCTATGTTTTTGGTCGCACAACAAAAGTCCGGTAAGGTATCTTATACACAAAAAGTAAACCTCCATATGGGCTTGGGAGAGGGCAATGAGGAGATGAAAGCCATGCTTCCTGAATTCCAGGAATCTAAATTCGAACTCCTGTTTAATGACCAGGCTACGCTCTATCGATCTGTCAAGGAGGAGGTCACTGAGGTTAATGAGACGACTCAAGATGGTGGCCAAATGGTGATTCGTATGGAAGGCCCTAAAAGTACAATCTTTACTGATCTAGCCACTGGGGATCAAATTGAAGAAAGAGATATGATGGGTAAGCAGTATTTGATTTCTGGTTCTACTCCACTTAAGTGGAAGATGACTGGAGAAAGCAAGGAAATAGCAGGATACCAATGTATGAAGGCAGTTTTGGATAGTGAAAATAGTAAGACGGAGGCCTGGTTTGCGTCGACACTACCTATTCCTTCTGGTCCTACTACTTTTGGTCAGTTACCTGGCTTGATTCTAGAAGTGGTTATGGATGAAGGCCGTATGATTATGACTGCAGAGACAGTGGAAATCCAGGAAGTCGATTCGGCATTACTAGTAGCGCCTACCAAAGGAAAGAAGATCACCAGAAAGAAATATCAAAAATTACAAGAAGAGAGAATGCGTGAAATGAATGCCCAAGGTGGCGGTGGAGTACGCATGATCATTCGCACAGAAGAAAACTAGAAATCCTACCCGACTGTTGGATTGGCTGTTGCAGCTCATCAGTTTGGCTGCAATAGCTAATCAATTTTCCCGTCTGTTTTCCGTCTTTTCTATATGAAAACTAATGTTCTTGATGCCTGGGATTGGATCTTTGCGCATGAACTGTTCTAGACGGATTTTATATGCTCCAGCTGCATTGAAATAAGCTCCTTGCTGAATAGGAATCTGTACACTACAATACTTTCCACTACATTTCCCTTGCCAACTTCCCGCTTTATTGGCCAACTCTAGAGACAATACTTTGGTCAAATCCTGTCCAGAAGGAAAGTAAGTCCCAATTCTGGTATACAGGTTTTGATACGGATAGTCTTGATGATGTGTGACATCCAGAATAAGGTTGTAGATCTGTAAGGTGTCCTCGATTTGAAAATCAAAATCCACCACATTATCATAAGTCCAGCTTTCTGCTGGAATATCAATCGATTCTGAGAACTGGTAATTAGGTCCGCAGGAAGATATCAGAAGTACTAGTCCTAGTATTTGGCTTAAGGGTAAAAGTCGGTTGGATGTTAGCATGAGGCTCATTTTTACTACTAACGAAGTTATGGACAAAAAATTAGCCGCCGTAGAGGATTTCTGCGGCGGCTAATGGTTTTTGGGCCAGCTGTGCACTAAAGCCCTATTTAAAATAGTCTTTCATTTTTTCAAAGAAGCCTTTTTCGGATTTACCGGGTTGTGGCTTAAAGTTAGGCATATCGCGCATCTTTTCCAGCAATGCACGGTCGGAGTCAGATAGCTTCTTAGGTGTCCAAACATTCACATGAATCAGCTGATCTCCTTTGCCATAGCTTTGGACTGAAGGGAGCCCTTTGCCCTTTAATCGGAAAATTTTTCCCGGTTGCGTGCCGGCTGGGATTTTGATTTTCACCCGTCCGTCGATTGTCGGAACTTCTACGGAAGTACCCAAAGCAGCATCTGCAAAATTGAGATACAATTCATGAATCAAGTTCATCCCATCCCTTTGCAGCGAATCATGCGGCTTTTCTTCAATATTGATCAATAAATCACCGG
>ENA-UENT01000198-UENT01000198.1-marine-metagenome-genome-assembly--contig:-NODE-198-length-44028-cov-4.518468_pt1 | contig 44028 bp, 32 predicted proteins | sample MGYA00237879_ERZ529330 | MGnify/ENA primary metagenome ERZ529330 (study PRJEB26372, sample SAMN05368345) | marine metagenome | biome: cultured habitat; feature: ocean water; material: water; isolation... | reverse complement strand
TTTCCCTAAAATTCGGGATGACTCATGTTTCTTTTATGCTAATGAACGAGGGGTTACCGAAGTAAAGTAACCTGCCCGGTTTCGGTCCTTATATTATCTCCCAGACCTACACGCACTTCCCAGATGTACACCTCCGAAGGCGCAATCTTATCCTGATACATGCCGTCCCATCCGGGGTTGTTCGGATCGCTGGATTCGAATACAAGCACACCCCAACGGTTATAGACTCTCAGTTCAACTACGTCCATATTTCCTAAGAAGAAGGGTTTGAATACATCATTCTGACCATCCCCATTTGGAGAGAAAATATCGGGTATGCGATAATCAAGTCGTTGAATGAAGACCGAGTCAATGAGTGTCTCACAAGCAGTAGTCAGTGTAACGTAGGCGTAAGCCGGTAGTGAATCAGCTGGACTAGGTACCCATTGCACTGAGGTTCCTGTACCTATCTCACTTCCTGTTGGAGTCAGGAAGGTCCACACAATGTTATCTGCTGGTTGATCCGGGGTTACGGTAGCAGTCAAATCCACCGGTTGCAAGTTGCCACTTTGATCGCCCTCTGCCACCTGATCAGGGCCTGCTTCTAAAGTAGCAGGAGGAATCACCGTGATGGTTACAGATCCTTCAACTGTGCATGCTCCCAAGGTAGCAGTTAGCGTGTAAGTCGTGGTTTCTGTTGGCGTCACTTCTGGATCTGGCTCCGGAGAGGTGAAGTCTCCAGTGCTGGTCCAGCTGTATTGTACTCCAGGTTCACCAGAGCTATTGTTTAAGATGAACGTTTGTGGTTCCGAGCTACAGACGGTTTGGTCAGCAATCAAGTCAATGGAAGGCAGAGGATCTACTAGAATAAAGACATTCTCCGACAACATCTGGCAATCATCCGTGGCTGTAGGGCCAAACTGGAAGTTGAAGACAGCTAGGCCGCTGTTGGTGGCCACAAAGGTGCCTGTAGTTCCTATGGCAGCCTCTCCGCCATAGATCCAGGTGGTAGTCTCAGATGGCGCAGTACTGTTGGTAATTACCGCTTCTAGGTCAAAAGATTCGCCTTGGCATACTCGGATAGTATCAACTCCGTTTGCTACACTCACGATTGCTCCGTTCTCGATTACAGTAATCGTCAGGCTCTCGGTACTGGATCCACATACGGTGGTTGCGATTCCAGTATAGGTTGTAGTACTATTAGGACTTACAGCTGGGTTCGTTTCTGTACTGCTAAATCCGTCCGTCCCCGTCCACTCATAGGTTACTCCTGTACTTGTGCCGCCAGGATTTAACTCAATAGGTACATCGTCTGCACAAATGGTTAGGTCGTCTATTGGATTGAAGGCATCTGGGTTCAGCACTTCGATTGTGACGCTTTGTTCTATCGTACATCCCTCCACCATTGAACTTACCGTGTAGGTAGTGGTCAACTGCGGGCTGGCCACTGGATCCGGGCAGTCCGTACAACTTAAATCGGTCGGTGGATCCCAGCTTAAGGTGCTGAAATCTTGACTACTGATATTCAATTGAACGCTTTCCCCCGGACATATACTCGCCTGGGATGGGGTAATAGCTAAGCCTTCGTTCCTGACCACATTGATCGTCACCGAATCTACAGCGGTACAGGTACCATTGGTAGTGAACCTTTGATAAGTAAAGGTATCTACCGCACCTACGACTAAGTTGTACAAAGAGTCAGGGCTTAGTGCGCCGATCGCAAACCATTGATGTTCAATCCCTGGGAAGTCACTGAGCATATAGTCGGCGGATCGCAGGGTCACGATATCGCCTTGACAGAATGGATCTTCAAAGGGCTCAATAATGATATCCCGATTAGACGGTAAAGAATCTACCTGAACGAATACCGAGTCCAAAACGGTACAATTCCCCGTTTCGAAACTGGCAATATAGAATCCAGTCGTTTCTGGCTCTGTCGAGATTATGGCTACATCCATTGCACTGAAGGTGCCAGCACTATTACTCCAGGTCAAGCCCATCGCTGAGCCTGTGTTGGTTATAGCAGTAAGGTCAACAGTAGTACCCAAGCATATTCTTAGGCTGTCTGGTCCCTGAATATCTACATCTGCTGGCAACACAGTAATCGTCACCGTAGAGGTATCTGCACAGGCCATATTGTTGGATGTGCTAATCAGCTCATAGGTAGTGGTTACATCAGGGAAAGCTAGTGGAGTAGGGGAGGTCGGGTCATTTAATCCTGTACTAGGTTCCCAGCTGTAGGTTGTACTTGATACATCAGGATCATTCAATTCGGCCAGCACTACACCAAAGTTCTGACATATAGTTTCGTCTGGAATCACTTGAGCAGGATTGAAAGCCTCTACGCTGACAATAACTTCATCTGAGGATAAGCAACCGTCTTGGACTTCAAGCGTCGCTGTGTAAGTCGTCGTTACAACTGGGCTAGCTTCAGTGGTACCTCCAACTGTAGTGCTCAACCCCTCTGCGGGGCTCCAGGTGACACTTTCCTCCAATCCGTTATGTTCCGCAACTAGAGTAATCGTTTGTCCATTACAGATGCCAATTTCATCAGCTGCAATACTCAATTGTGGGTCAATGACTTCTAAGAAAATCGAATCAATTGCGGTACATTGATCGCCAATCTGCCCTTCCACGAAAATCCAAGTACTTTCCGTAGCCGTAGCAACTGGAGTCGCAATGGTTGGGTCATCCAGTATATTGACTGGCGTCCAGAAGTAGCTGGCGGCACCAGTAGCTTCCAGGTTGACTAAATCGTTAATGCAACTCTGAATAGTATCCTGTCCAGCATTGATGTCTACAACGAATTGGTCCCGTAATTCTACCTCTAGCGTAGCCAATTCTACTGTACCACAACCGAAATCGCTACTCATGGTAATGATCACCGTTTCTGTACCCTCCATATCATCCAAATCAGATAGTGTGGTGATCGGGAAGGTGAAGGTGGTCTCGCCAGGAGGGAAGGTGAGGGTTGCAGGAAGGTCTAAGAGGTAATCTTCGCCCTCGGTGGCTGTTCCTGTAATCTGTACGGTATACGTTAAATCCGAATCCGAGGTATTATTAAGAGAAATCTGAACTTCATCAGGAGTATCTGCACAGTCTTCAATGAGGTAATCTACACCAGAGTTAAAGACGATCTGTACATTCGGACTTCCACCTTCAATTTCCGAGATAAATACACCGGAGTCAAATACCCAGTCAGATCGGTCGGCAATGGCTAGTTTGAGTCGATAAGTGTTACAAGGCTCAACCGCTCGACGAGCAGTCAGACTCTTTTTTGTGCCCATAAAATCGGAAGTCAAACCATCAAACTGCAGACTTAGGCCATCTTCGTTATTTCGATAGTATTCCCAATTGTTGATGTTGTTGACACTATTGATCTCAACGGAGGTGGTGGTATTGGGTAGGACCGCAATGTTCTCTTTGCCTCCTAGCTGGGGAAGCCCGGTGATTCCAGGACCAGATATGAGGAAGGCGAAAATATCATTAAAGTTTTCTCCAACATACTCCGGGTACTCTTCTGAGCCGAACACGTATTCGAAACTAAGCTCGTTGGTGTTGGCAAATACTTCTAGCTCGATGACACAAGCATCGTTGGAAGGAAGATTGTTTCCTCCAATTACCGAAAGCGAATCGAGATCAGGGTCGCCTTCCAGGAAGAAGTCTCCGTCAAATATGTCACCTTGTTCATTGTTGGGGCCGATGGCATTGGCTGCGCGTCCAGATGAGAGGATGATTCCACTTTCCAATCCGAGATCGCTGTCATCACCTGCAATAAAGGTACCGTAGGCCTCTTCGGCACAATTGATATCAATAATGTTTACCTGAGACTGCCCAGAACTCAATACGCTCTCAATTTCTGCCTCGGTAGCTGTATCATCTACCGTCAATGGTATCGGTGGCTCACAGGCGTCGGTAGAGCACTCCCAGGCGCCCTCAAATCCAGGGAAAGTAGAGCTTCCATCAGAGATAAATTGAACCGTTAGGCAGCCGCTGGAGGCAAAAACCTCATAGCATACCCCCGAATTGGCAGTTACCGTATTGCCATCGTTCTGGCTATAGCCACCCAGGTTAGAAATTAGCGTATTAGGATCCACCGTTGGACCGTCATAGAAGAGCAGCAGATCAGTTAACGGGATGCCAGGAAATGGACCGTTATCTGCAACATATTCGATATTGTAACTGCTTAGTGTAAACCGAATACATTGGTTCGGCTGGCTCGGGCAAATGGTAAAGGCATTGTTCTCATTATTGCTGTAATCTCCATCTGGGCCACCGGAGTCATAAAGTACGCCCTCACAATCCGTAGAGCCACCATCAGTGATCAAATTGATCGGGTCCTTTTCGTCTATGCAAAGCTTGAAGCTGCCCGAGTTGGGGCTAGCGGTAGCTGAATAATCGTTTATTCGAAGGAAATATGTGATACCTGGTGTAAGGCCATCTGCGGTTAGTTCCACCATGGTTTCTCCTGGCTCCGCACTTGCACATAGCAGTTCTGCTAATCCATTAACTTCGCAATTGCCTCGGTATAAAGCAATCTGCGGATTGGTTATTGGACCTTCTCCGTTGAGGCCCTCAATTCCCATAACTGTGATGGTATAATCAAAGATGGTATCGCTGGTGGTGAAGGAGAACCAGACATCTCTTTGAGTGGTTCCTCCGCTAAAGCAACTTGGGGCATTGCTTGCACCAACATCACTGGCCGTGGCATCGGTATTGCTAAAAACGTCAGCTTCGCTCCCGGGAAGGACTATTTCCGGACAATAAGGAGCGACGCCAAGATCAATTAGCCCGGCGCAGTCGTCATTGATTGGTACTTGTGCTGAGAGCGGAAGGTGAATAAGTTGAATTACTAAACAAATTAATGCGAGTTTAGTCCAGGTGGGCATGTGGCAGTATTTTGAACGGCGTACAATGTAGTAATAATCATCTGACTATTGATGATTCTCTCCACCCGGGTCGGCTTAATTGCAGTTTTCTATCTGCTCTCGAATGTCTTCTAGCTTGACGAATCCATAGTCGTTTCCCCAAGCGTGATTGATGTAGTTAATAATATTGGCAATTTGAAATTCAGACAGCGATTCTACACCTGGCATTGGCTCCTCATACGTGGTGCCGTTGACGACGATTTTCCCTTCCTGTCCGTACTTGATAATACAGCTGATAAGTGCTTGGTTTTGTGCCAGGTAATCGGATTTTGCTAAAGGTGGAATATTGCCGCCTAAGCCCGTACCATCTGCCATGTGGCAGTTCTCGCAGTGGATAGCGTACAAGTTTTTCCCTTGACGATAAGGTTCTTGCTGACAGCTGAAGAATACCACCGTTCCAAAGATGCTAAGGAAGGCCAGTTTAATGGTCCAATTCATTCAAAAGTACTTTTGTGTTTTCAATCAATGCATCGACTTCTGCTTCGTCGAGCCCATTAGCAAATGTGCGGATGTAGCCAGCTGTATCTACTACCGTAATGCGCCCTGAGTGATCAAAGCCACCAGGAGCATCAGGTGCTACTACAGCGATGTTGAAGTAGTCGTCAGCGAGTTCATAAATACTATCCCGATTACCGGTAAGAAACTGCCATTGTTCTGCTGCTGTGACCCCTAGATTCTTAGCATAGTGGGCCAGTGCCGCCACACTGTCTCGTTTGGGATCAATGGTGTGCGAAAGTAGTACCACTCGGTCATCATCAGAGAAAGCCTGACGAATCCGTAGCATTTCCGACTGTAGCTTAGGGCAAATGGTAGGACAACTAATAAAGAAGAAGTCTGCGATTCTGATTTTTCCCTGTAGGTCTCCCTGGCGAATGGTGTCACCTTCTTGATTAAGCAGCTCAAATGCTCTTACAGGAGCATACACCTTCTCGCCGTCTACCCGTTCAAACGGTCCCAGAACTGGTAAGGTAGGTTCATTCTGGCTACAGGCCACCAAAAGACTCGTACCTAAGGCCAGGAACCAAAAAACTCTTTTCATATTGCACTTTATGCTTGTAATCACCAACGCGAGTGATCCGGAATTGTTTGTGGCGCAAGAATGTTAATAATTTATTGAAATTACCTTCCCGCAGCCAACCAAGCTACACTATCTTTGTTAAACTTTCACAATTTTCAAAAACATTCAACTGCCAGCGCTTGGATGGCACAATGTTAAGATAAAAGTATATGGGGTTGCGGAGAGCAATAGTTTGGTTTCGACAGGATTTGCGTTTGCACGATAATGAGGCGCTTCAGCAAGCTTTGCGCATGGCTGACGAGGTTATCCCCATCTACATCTTTGATGAGCGTGTGTTCAAAGGCCGCACCCAATGGTTTGATTTTCCAAAAACGGGTCGCTTTCGCGCGAAATTTATCATTGAAGCAGTTGAAGACCTTAGAGAACAATTCCGGAAAAGAGGCAACGAACTGATTGTCAGAACTGGAAAGCCAGAAGATGTACTCTTTAACCTGGCCCGGGAAGTTCGCAGTAGTTGGATCTTTTGCAACCGAGAACGCACGACGGAAGAGCTATCGGTACAAAATGAGCTGGAGAAAAAGTTGTGGACCATTGGGCAGGAAATCCACTATGTGCGCGGTAAGATGCTGTACTACACAGCTGATCTTCCTTTTCCTGTTACGCATACGCCTGACGTATTTACCCAGTTCCGTAAGGAGGTAGAACGTTTTGTACCTGTACGTGAGCCCTTAGAGACCCCTGAGCGAATTGCACCATTTACCTCAGATATAGCACCGGGCCTGATTCCTACCATTCAGGATTTTGGTCATGATGAGGTTATTCCTGATAGTCGAGCAGCTTTGCCATTTGTTGGCGGAGAAACTGCTGGCTTAGAGCGTTTAAGGTACTATCTGTGGGAGACGGATCATGTTCAGAATTATAAAGAAACTCGTAATGGCCTCATCGGCGGTGATTATTCGAGCAAGTTCTCAGCCTGGTTGGCCCAGGGCTGTCTTTCGCCGAAGATGATTTATCATGAGCTAAAGCGTTATGAGGCTGAAAGAGGCTCGAATAAAAGTACCTATTGGCTATTCTTTGAATTGCTTTGGCGTGATTTCTTCCGCCTGATGGGGAAGAAGTACGAGGAGAAAATCTTCTTAAGAGGAGGTACGAAGATGGAAGCCCCCAAAGATTTACGCAATAACTGGAAACACTTCCGGCCGTGGCTGGAGGGGGAGACCGGAGTGCCGTTCATTGATGCCAACATGCGGGAGCTTAATCTGACCGGCTTTATGTCGAATCGTGGCCGTCAAAACGTGGCATCATTCCTGGTCAAGGACTTGAAAGTAAATTGGCAAATGGGTGCCGAATACTTCGAGTCAATGCTCATAGACTATGATGTGACCAGCAATTGGGGCAATTGGAATTATGTAGCTGGAGTTGGTAGCGACCCTCGCGAGGACCGCTACTTCAATATTGTTAAGCAAGCGCGGCGGTATGATCCTAAAGGGGACTACGTTCGACTCTGGGTACCTGAGTTATCGGAATTACCTACAGAGTTTATTCATATTCCTGATCAAATGCAATTTGCGGAACAGGAAGAACATCACATTAAAATTGGTAGTCAGTACCCCAAGGCAATTGTGGGTACGAACAAGTGGGAAGAACGGAACTGGAAGTAGATTGGACGGATAGGTTTCTTTATCTTTGCACTGAATCTGGTATGAAAGAGTAAAAGAAAAAGGGGAAGTGGCTGAACTGCCAACTTCCCCTTTTTCGTTGTATTTAAATCCAGAATTACCGCTTACACCATCAGGCGAATTGGATCTTGTAAGATTTCTTTCACGGTGTTCAAGAATTGAGCTCCAGTAGCACCGTCAACCACACGGTGGTCACAAGAAAGTGTCACCTTCATTTGGTTGCCTACCACGATTTCTCCATCCTTTACCACTGGCTTCTGAATGATTCCACCAACTGCTAGAATACAAGCATCAGGCGGATTAATGATAGCGGTGAATTCCTCAATGCCGAACATACCCAGATTCGAAATGGTAAAGGTGTTACCTGTCATCTCATCTGGTTGTAGTTTGCGATCTCGAGCTTTACCAGCCAATAGCTTCACTTCGCTGTTAATCTGCGACAATGTCTTGATATCAGCGTAACGAATCACCGGCACTAGCAAGCCCTCAGGGACAGCCACTGCTACACCTACATTGATGTCCTTGTTGATACGGATACGATCATCAAGCCAAGAGCTATTAATTGCAGGATGCTGGCGAAGACCAGCAGCACAAGCCTTAATAACTAAGTCATTGAAGCTGATCTTAGTTGGTGCTACCTCATTGATTCGCTTACGCAAGGCAATTGCCTTAGTCATGTCGATTTCAACTGTGAGGTAGAAGTGAGGTGCGCTGAATTTACTTTCTCCCAAACGGCGAGCAATTACCTTACGCATTTGCGATAGCGGTACATCCTCGAAGTTATCATCACCTCCAGTATAAGCAAATGGAGTTACTGCTGGTGCAGCAGGTGCTTCTTGCGCTGGTGCCGCAGGAGCTGCCGGTGCAGCTGCAGGAGCAGGCGCTGGCGCCGGAGCAGCTGATTGCTGAGCAATTGCAGCTTCGATATCACGCTTCACGATGCGACCATTATCGCCACTTCCAGTAATAGTACTTAGATCGATATTGGCTTCTTTAGCCATGCTGCGGGCAAGCGGTGAAGCTTTAACGCGGCTTTCATCGGCACTTGGGGCAGCAACAGGAGCAGCAACTTCCGCAGCCGCTGGTGTTTCAGCTGGAGCTTCAGCCGCTGGTGCTGGAGCTTCTTCTGCTTGGCCGTTGGAGGATGCTCCAGCAGCGTCAATAGCAGCTTTCCAATCTTCTCCTTCTTCTCCAATCACGGCAATTACACCGTCAATTGGCACTTGACCTTCTTTCACAGCAATATGCAAAAGGACACCATCGAAATAACTATCCAATTCCATGGTGGCTTTGTCCGTTTCAACTTCTGCCAATGTCTCACCGGCTTCCACTGTTTCCCCTTCTTCTTTGAGCCAACCAATGATGTTGCCTTCCTCCATGGTGTCGCTCATGCGTGGCATGCGAATGACTTCTGCCATAATTCTTTTGTTTTGGACTCTTGTGCTATCATAGCTGGCACAAGATGGCTTTTGTATTTTGTTTAATTAATTTCCAAGACCGGTTAGGAACAGTCCTGGTACTTAATTTGGCTAGTACTTGGGCGCAAAAATGCGATTTTTTGCTGAAAAACTGTACTCTTCAATCAACAGCTTACAATACCCATAGTTCAGTGCCAACTAGATATTGACTCATGACCACGAATACTGCCAACTGATTATCTTTGCGCAGCACGAAGAAAGTAAATATGCAATTCTCTTCCAAATTAATCGAGGAAGCAGTCGATGCTTTTTCCAGCCTGCCCGGAATAGGTAAGAAAACGGCTCTCCGTTTGGTGCTTCATTTGGTTCAACAACCGGAAGATTTTTCTAATTCGTTTACCGAGGCCATCGCGAAGATGCGCTCTGGTATTCGCGAATGTGAACAGTGCCATAACCTTAGTGATGATACGCGTTGCAGTGTATGTCGCGATGAACGGCGGAACCAACAACTCGTCTGCGTTGTGGAGAATATCCGTGATGTTATGGCGATTGAGGAGACTGGCCAATATCGTGGCCTGTACCATGTTCTAGGTGGTGTGATTTCACCTATTGAAGGAGTAGGGCCTGCAGATCTTCACATTGATTCTCTCGTTGACCGAGTGCAGCAACAGGGTGTCAAAGAGGTGATTATGGCTATTAGTCCTACGATTGAGGGCGATACAACCATCTTTTATATTAGCAAGCAATTGGCAGATACAGATGCCAAAGTAAGCACCATCGCTAGAGGGGTATCTTTTGGCGGAGAATTGGAATATGCGGATGGCCTGACACTTGGCCGAAGCATCGTAGCTCGCATTCCTTACAAGCTGGATTAAGCATGAAGCTCAGCGTTATTATCGTCAACTACAACGTCCGGCATTTCCTGGAGCAAGCGCTCCTCTCGGTGCGCAAAGCAGCGCAACGAGTACCTACTGAGGTATTTGTGGTTGACAATAATTCGGTAGATGACTCGGTGCGAATGGTACAGGAAAAGTTTCCTGAGGTCCATCTCATTGCAAATAAGGATAATCCAGGTTTTTCGATCGCTAATAATCAGGCGATACGGCAATCTACTGGAGAGTATGTGTTGCTCCTAAATCCAGATACTGTTGTAGAAGAAGATACTTTGGAACGCTGCAGTGCTTTCATGGATGCACATCCGGAAGCCGGCGCGCTTGGTGTGCGGATGATTGACGGTGCAGGAAACTTTTTACCAGAATCTAAGCGTGGTTTTCCAAGCCCGTGGGTGGCTTTTGCCAAGACTTTTGGACTGGCCAGGGTGTTTCCTAAATCGAAGCTTTTTAATCACTATCATCTAGGTTATTTACCTGAGAATGAGACGCACGAGATTGAAGTGCTCGCTGGAGCATTCATGTTTATGCGCCGGACGGCCCTGGAGGAAGTAGGCTTGCTTGATGAGGCCTTTTTCATGTACGGGGAAGATATTGATCTGTCTTACCGTATTATCAAGGGAGGCTACAAGAACTATTATTTTCCCGAGACAAGCATCATCCACTATAAAGGAGAGAGTACCAAGAAAGGAAGCCTAAACTATGTGCGCGCCTTTTATCAGGCCATGATCATTTTTGCTCGGAAGCACTTTAAAGGACGTCAGGCTACGATGTTCGTTGGGATGCTTCAGATGGCCATCTACTTGCGAGCCTTTATGACGCTGGTAAGCAATTTCTTCCGGCGACTATACTTGCCCCTGATTGAGGGGGCGTTGATGTATGTGGGACTTCTGGTATTGGAGCAGTTCTGGGCCAATTACCATTTTCAGGATCCAAACTATTACGATCCTGCTATTCGTTACTTGAATTATCCGCTTTACGTGCTGATCTGGCTAGCGGGTAACTTCTTTGCTGGAGCCTATGATGAACCCTTCCGACTTCGCCGTCTATTGCGTGGCCTGTTTAGTGGAACACTAGTTCTAGCCGCTGCTTATGGCTTTTTGGAAGATGAATATCGCAGTAGTCGTGCTTTGATTCTACTGGGGGCTGCCTGGGCTTTTGGAGCGACCATTTGTACACGCCTTTTGCTGTACTTCATTAAGTATAAGTCCTTTGCAGTGGGAAGCGAGCGTCAGCGTAGTCTGGTGTTGGTAGGTAGTAAAAAAGAAAGTGAGCGGGCGTTAAAGCTGTTACAGCAGGCTAATGTCCGTGTAAACCTTATTGGCCGCATTAGCCCGGATAGTGATGACCCTGAGACACTGGGACGGCTCTCCCAGTTAGATGAAATAGTGCGCATCTACAGAATTGATGAAATCATTTTCTGTTCTCGCGATTTGAGTTCGCAGGATATCATGAAATGGATGAGTCAGCTCGGACCACAATTGCTCTACAAAATTCTACCAGAAGATAGCCTGAGTATCATTGGCAGCCATTCTAAAGATGCTAGTGGCGAGCTGTACACCATTGACGTTCAATTTGCTATAGCACAACCTTTAGCCAAAAGAAATAAGCGTTTATTGGACCTTGTCCTTGCTGTCCTCTTGCTGGTTACATTCCCAATTCAGCTCTTGCTAGTTAAAGCTCCTTTAGGACTGCTAAAGAATATCTTCTCGGTATTGATGGGACAGCATAGCTGGGTAGGATATGCATCATCAACTACCACCTCTGATACGCTTCCATTGATCAGGACTGGGGTGCTAAATCCAACGAATAGGCTAGGGGATACAGCTCTTGACCAGGCGACCATTGATCGCTTGAATTTGCTCTACGCAAAAGACTACCAGCTGTGGTTTGATCTGGAAATTATCTGGAAGGCCTGGAGGCTACTCGGTAAGAATTAATCATCAATTCTTCTTACCGATATAGCGGACAACAGAACCTTGTCCGCGATGATAGTCGCCTTCGGCAAGCTCAATGACTTCGTCAGCTCCCATTACCAGATTAAATCCGGCAAAATCATCCTGCAGTTCTTCCAAAGACATCAACACTTGTAAGTTTCCTGGTCCACCAACCGATGGATTGGCTTGTTTGTAGGGAATATGACCCTTGTTGAAGGCTTCTAAGATAATTATGCCTCCCGGGCGAACTAACTCGGCAAATTTGCGGTGGAAAATGCTACGAATTTCCGGCGGGAAGTGCGCATAGATTAGTGCAATCGCGTCAAAATGTGCCGTCAGGTAGGGGAGTTGTGGCGAATCAAATACATCATACGTAATAGTCACCCCTTGCTGATCGGCCAAGGCAAGTGCTTTTTCTTGCCCAGCTTTACTCTGGTCAAAAGCAAACACCTCCCAACCTTGGGTAGCAGCATAAACAGCATTACGGCCTTCGCCATCAGCTGGCAAGAGTATTCTACCCGGCGCAAGCTGATCTAGCTGCTCCTTAAAAAATTGGTTAGGTTCCGTACCGTAAACGTAGGCTTCCGCGCCATAGCGCTCATTCCAACGTGCTGCGTTCATCTGTAGTTATTGTACGATCTTGAATGTCGTGCGACGATTCTCCTGGTGATCGTCCTCTGTACAACGATTACAGAGACAATCATTAGCGGGTTCATTCTCACCATAGCCAAGCGCATCTAGACGCCCAGCATCAATGCCTTGTTCGATGAGGTAATCAACAGCTGCTTGTGCACGGCGTTGACTTAAATCTTCATTGTAACCATCTCCGCCTCGGCAGTCGGTATGACTACCCAATTGGATGCTAATCTCTGGATTCTTCTGGAGAATGCCTGCCAACTCGTTTAAGGTGGGCTTAGCATCTTCACGGATGAAGGACTTATCGAAGTCGTAATAGATATTGTCCAGCACAATCTCACGGTTGATAAAGATCTTATCTAAAACGATTTCCACCTCGTAGAGTTGTTCTGGATTACGAGGGTCTTTTGGTAGTCCTATGCTGCTGAATTTCGCATCATTGTTGAGGTAGCCCTCTTTATTGGCAAAGAACTCGTAGAGTGAGTTTTCTTGTAACGATAAGCTGATCTTTCCTTCTTCGCCCACTTCAAACTCTCGTTCTTCTCTACCGAGTTGAATCTTCAAAGTCGATCCTGATAGCGGACGACGTCCAAGAACTCTACTATTAGGGTTACCTGGCTCCTCGTAAATCTTCTCTACCACATAGACATCCAAGGTGTTGCGGTAGGTAATTTCTACCGGAATTTCTGGTTCGGGCTCCGGAGGTAGGATTTTCTGCTCGAAGCGATAGATATCATCACTACCTACTTCTCCACGACGGGAAGTGAAATAACCAGTAGCGAGTACATCATCGCCTTGTGTAGCCTGGCGGCGATCAACTACAAAGCCGAAGTCATCTCCTCCCGAGTTTACTGGCGGCTTTAAGTTGAAGGGTGGTGCCCAGTTACCTGAGGCCAATGGATAGGTGCGGAACACATCAAGGCCGCCCATGCCTGTATGCCCAGAAGAGGCGAAATACAGGGTGTCACCATCAAAGCTTGGAAACTGTTCGTCCAATTGCGTATTAACGGAACGACTTAAGAGTTTTGGCTCACTCCATTGTCCGGCATTGAATGTGCTGCTGTAGATATCGTATCCACCCCAGCCATCAGGATGATCACTACTAAAATAGAGTGTTTTTCCGTCTGGGCCCATTACGGGATGCATGTAGTTTATACCTGCTTCTTGGAAGGGAAGTGCTTCTGCCGGACCATAACTGCCGTCTGCAATACGATTACTTACCATCACCTTACAGAAGGCATCTTCTCCCTTCGGAGCCGAACAACGTGTGAAGAAGACCTTACTTTGATCCGCAGAAAAGCTCAATGTCCCTTCGTTATCCTCCGTATTGAGACCGAGGGCAAGCGGTGCTACTGTGCTCGTTGTTAGATTGAGTACAAAGAAATCACTAAATGCTTCGCCTGTCCAATTATAGGTGTCATCGCCAGTAGCATCCTGACGATCAGAGGTGATGATCAATTCTTCTTCCCCATATAGCACGGGGCCGTACTCAGAGGCAGATGAGTTGGCTGCGATGGCTACTACCTCATATTCCTGACGCAGCTCATCGGCCCATTCGGCTGCCACTTCACAGGCACGAATTTCCTTCCGGTATTCATACGGACTACCGATCTCTAAACCTAGTTCTTTGAAGATAATGGCTGCTTGCCGATATTCCTCCGCTTGTTTTAGCGCAAAGGCGTAATTCTTGAGGGCATCCACACCGTACTGATTGTCATAGGCAATCTTGTACCAGCTTAGCGCATCTGCTCCTTGATTAAGTCCATCATAGGCAGAGCCTAGTAAATAGGCGATCTTTCCTTTCTCGATGCGGGTATCAGCTTTGCGGTACTCTTTCTTGAGCATATCAACCGCTACAGCATATTGCTTGCGCTCTACGGCCATTTCGCCGTCTTGAATCTTCATGGTGTAAGTACAAGCAGCAAATAGGACACTGAATACGAGGAAGTAGGAGAGATGCTTGATCATCGGATGAACAGTTTTGTTCAAAGAAAACGATTTTCCCTAAATTTTTGTTGTCAAAAATTGCAAGAGCCGCTCCGGATTACCCGAAGCGGCTCTGTGCTTTGTCGTATAAGCTACTTTAATGACCTACTAACGGGCCTTCTGTGCAGCTTTTGAGAAAGTACGGCGACCGTCATCGGCACGCTTAACTTTCAAGTCATCAGACAAGTCGTGTACAAGTGGAGTAGCTACGAATATGGAGGAATACGTACCTACAAGTACACCTACAAGAATGGCGAAGGCAAAGCCTTTGATACTTGCACCACCAAATAGGAAGAGAACAAGTACACCAAACAAGGTAGTCAAAGACGTGATGATCGTACGGCTTACAGTGCTATTCACCGCTGCGTTGATCACAGTTGTCTTATCACCGCTCGTATAAGTGTTTAGATATTCACGAATACGGTCAAATACAACCACGGTATCGTTGATCGAGTAACCAATCACTGTCAGAATCGCTGCAATAAACGGTTGGTCAATCTCCATGCTAAAGCCAAATATTCCGTGGCCAATAGAGAAGATACCCAATACGATCAATGAATCGTGGAACAATGCTGCAACCGCACCAAGTGAGTACTGCCACTTGCTAAAGCGGATGAAGATGTATAGGAAGATCAACAATAGCGCGAATACTGCTGCGTAGATGGCACTACGAGTAATATCGTCCGCAATTGTAGGACCTACTTTGCTGAAGCTAGTCACGTGTGTACCAACACCGCCGGCATCACTGAACTGCTCGTAAGGAACAGAACCACCGATAGCAGCTTCTACACCCTGGTGTAGAGCCTTCATTACCTGTGTTTCTGGCTTGCTTTCATTGATTTGCTCTTCGCTCATTCCTTCTGAGTCTGGCGCTTGAGCATCAATGAGGTAGTCAGTTACTACGTTGAAGGTATTAACACCAGCAACTTCCTTTACAATTGGAGTGCTGCCACCGAAGGCATCGGTTAGCGTACCACGCAATTGTTCAGCATCTACGTCCACACCTTCAGCGAAGGCGATGTTATAGTTGTAACCACCCTTAAAGTCTACACCTAGTTCGAAACCACGAACAGCGAAAGAGGCAACACTCAACACTAGTAAAGTACCAGAGATTGCGTACGCCATACGGCGCTTACCTAGCCAGTCGATATCCAGATTAGCGAATGCGTTCTTAGTCGCGCCAGTGCTGAAGCTCAAGTCCTTGTTACGCTTCAGCCAGCTGTCCAACATTAGACGGCCAACCAATACAGCAGTGAACAAAGATGAAATTACACCGATGATCAATACTACGGCGAAACCTTTAATTGGTCCCAAACCGAAGTAAGCTAGAACGATTGCAGTAAGGATGGTAGTAACGTTGGCGTCAATGATAGCAGAGTAAGAGTGCTTGAAACCATCTGTTACGGCCATCAAGGTTGATTTGCCTTCGCGTAATTCCTCTCGAATACGCTCGTAGATGATTACGTTGGCATCCACCGCCATACCGATCGTCAAGATGATACCAGCGAAACCAGGTAGAGTCAATACAGTACCGTAGCTAGCCAAAGCACCGAAGATGAACACCAAGTTCAATAGAAGTGCGATAACTGAAACGATACCACCGCCTCCGTAGTAGAATACCATAAAGCCAATAACGATCAAGAAACCAATCGCCAAAGCGGTCAATGAGCTACGAATGTTTTCTGCACCAAGGGTAGGACCGACAACCGACTCTTGAATGATCTGAGTGCTAGCGGGTAGCTTACCGATCTCAAGGATGTCAGAAAGGTCGGTAGCTTCTTGTAGTGAGAAGTTACCCGTAATCTGGCTTGATCCACCGGTAATTGGTTCGTTTACACGTGGAGCAGATACTACTTCGTTATCCAGCAAAATCGCAACCTCGCGGTTACTGTTATTTGCTGCTTCTGTAGTCATGCGGGCCCAAATCTTAGCACCGGTCTGATCCATATTCAAGGATACTGCCGTTTGGTTGGACTGAGGGTCTGGTTGAGCACTCGCTTCAACTACGTGGTCGCCACTCAAAGGTGCCTCGCCGTTGCGTGGCATCTTGATAGCGTATACTTCATACATTTCTTCCGGACGACCATCCTCATCTAGGATGGTGCTCTCGAATGGTTCACGAGAGTAACGGAAACGAACATCAGAAGGGAATAGGTTAGTAACCTCTGGCATAGCCATCACACGACGCAATTCGTTCAAGTCGCGGTCATTTACTACACCGATTACTGCACCATTACCTGGTGACATAAGGTCGAACAATGGACCTGCCAAGCTATTCTGAGCATAAACGGTATCAATGCTCTCGATTTCGTCTAGTTGGTTACCTAGAGAGTCTACAACGAATAGCGTGTCTACACGTAAAATCTCCTGCTGTACTTCACCATTACTCATGATGGTACGCAATTTTTCATTTGCCTGTGTCAACGCGTTGCTGATAGGAGCATCAGAAATACGGTAAGTCTCAAAGAACTCCAAGTTAGCTGCTGCCTGCAAGAAAGAGCGGGCACGCTCTGGGTTGTCGATACCCGGTAGTTCTACCAGGATCAGGTCACGCTCAGCGTCCAGGTTTACGTTTGGCTGTACTACACCCAACTTGTCAATACGTTGCTTGAGCAGGTTAAATGTTAGATCTACGGTTTCATCAGCTTTAGTACGCAGAATCTGAATTACTGCGCCATCGCTCGTTTCGTAGTTGATCTCATCGCGCAATGCTTCATTACGTTGGAAGATCGGAGCCAGACGTTTTTCGCCGCGGATAGCTGCCCATTCATCGGCAAATAGTGCAACGAAATCAGACTGTGCATTGAGCTGTGCTTTGGAGGCGTTATCTAATGCTTCTCGGAATGTGGGGTCTTTGGAGTTTTGAGCAAGGGTTCGTATTAGTTCTCTCAGGTCAATCTGTAATACAACACTCATACCGCCTTTCAGGTCAAGGCCGTAAGCCAATTGCTGGCTTTTAAGTTCCTGATAGGTATAAGATTTAAGTAATGGTATTTTGAATACCGTTTCATTGGACATAGAGTCCAAAAATGCACGTACGGCGTCCGTATGGACACGGTTACGTTCCGCTTCATCTTCAACGGATGATGATTGTTCCATGGCGAAGCGCTCAGCTTCTTTCTCTACGCGATTGGTTGGTAGAATGAACAGATACTGGATCAAAGTCACCAGAATCATCACCACAAGGAAGAATTTCACAATTCCTTTGCCTTGCATAATTTCAAAGTTTAAAAATTCCGAGTTAAGAATTAGATAAAAAAATATGTGTAAATAACTCTCCAAGAGGGCCTCCAAAACAACCTCTTGGAAAAACTGCGCAAATATACTCTTTTTGTGTTAGACAGCCCTTTTTTCCACCGCTAATTAGCTTTTGCTGGAATTGAAAAGGTCAACGCCCTCTAAACCACGCGATTGCGGGCCTCTTTATTCAAAAAAGCTTCAATATTTAATACCACTTCATCCAGCAGTCGTTTCCTAGCTGCCTGGGTGGCCCATGCCACGTGAGGCGTAATAAGACAATTCGGGGCCTTTAGCAGCGGATGATCTGATGGAGGTGGTTCCTGACTCAAAACATCAAGCCCTGCACCACTTATTATACCATCCTGTAAACAAGACAGGAGATCGGCTTCATTTACCAGCCCACCTCGTCCAGTATTGATCAAGTAAGATGGTTTCGGCATTGTTGATAACAAGGTGCGATTCACGATTTCCGCATTGGAAGCGGATAGGGGAGCGTGCAGGCTAACAATGTGACAGGTGCGGAATAGCTCCTCTAGCTCAACAAAGGTCACCCCGTGCATCGCATCGCGTAGCGGATGTTTGTGGGTAGCATAGACCTCCATGCCAAAGGCCATTGCAGCCTTGGCCACCGCTTGTCCAATACGGCCAAATCCATAGATGCCTAGCCGTAAAGAGGTAAGTTCTAACAAAGGAGAAAGCGTATAGGAGAAATCTGGAGAAGAGGCCCAGTCTCCACGTTGCACCGATTGATGATGTGCATCTACTTGATTGATGAGTCCTAGCAGTAGTGCAAAAACGTGTTGGACAACCGCCGGAGTGCTGTAGCCACTCACATTAGCAACTGCAATGTTTTTTTCTTGCGCAGCGGCCGTGTCAACATTGTTATATCCAGTAGCGGAAACGGCAATCAGCTTTAAATTTGGCAGTGCTGCCATTGCATCACCATTTATTACTTGCTTGTTGACGATCAGAATTTCTGCGCCACTAGCCCGCTCTAAAAGCAGCTCTGGTGGAGTCCTATCGAATATATGTACTTCTCCCTGGCTTTGCAGTTGCGTCCAGTCTAGGTCTCCTGGATTTAGTGTGAAGCCATCTAAGACGACAATTTTTGGCATACTATTATGAGCTTAGTTTTGAACTAGTGTTAAATCGTCTGTTCCAACATTTCAGGCTGACGAACCACTTTCTTGAGGTACAAAAATAGTTTCCCTCCGTGGGAAGCATCTAAAACACGATGATCCATGGCTATAGAAACTTTCATAATTGTTCTGGGAACGATCTCACCATTCACGACCCAAGGCATTTCTTTTATGCCGCCTAGTATGAGTACAAAGGGAACGTTGGCAACAGGGAAGAGTGCCGGATACCCAATCTCTAAGCCAAGGGATCCAATGTTTGAAACCACAAATGAACCGAATTGATGCGTGCTTAAGCCCGGAAGGTTAATTCCCCAGCGTACATTGAGCAGGTAAAAGAACTGGTATACCCAAGTTCGGAAAGGCCATGGAATTCTACCAAGCCGTTCTTTGAGCTTCTGACTTTCATCTACTGTCTTTCTGGCCTGTCGGATTTGCTCTTGCAGTTTGGGGACAGCTTCCTCCAAGGTGTGCCGATCCGCTTCTGCAAGGCGGATTGAACCCATTTGGCCGCCAGGCAAGAGTACGCTGATCATGGCATCTATGCTGGGGTGTTTAACAACTCTGCCCATGCGTATAAAGGTGTTCATTTCTGGGATCTCTTCCTGGATGGCTCGAGCTGTAGCTAGGGCAAAAATATGAGTGGGGGTTACCTTTAGCCCTGTCTTTCGTTTCTCCTTGACGAAAGCCATCAGATCCGTGATGTCAAATTCAACGGAGCCAATGATTTTGGAGTCGGTAGGTTTTTTGTAAATCGTAGCGGCGGTCTTACGCCATGCAGTATTCAGTGATTCGGACATACGGAATTGTTAGCGCCTACAGCATTTGACTGCTGGGCAACGTGTTTTCCGGGGTCTATCGGGCTAATAACGAAATTTTAGACAAGCTGTTCGTGATATCGGTGAATGATTTCCGCTAATTCTTGCGGAGATTCTGTCCGGGCTAGGACTTGTTCGACAATCATTAGCTCCACCAGAAACCTATTCTGGTCAAAAGCAGAGGTATAGGCTTCATTGAAATAGAAGCGAAAGTCGTCAAAGTTTGAACAGCGAAGTAACTTGTAGAAACCGTCGCGCACATCGTAGACCGTAAGGTAAAAGAATTGGGGGATTGGATAGGGGCCGCGAATCTGCACCAGGACAGGGAAGTCCAGGTAGCTAGCTTGAAGTAAACCAAAGAGATTGGCCTCAAACAGAGGATAATAGTACTTATAGCTCGCTACTCCTTTTTCCTCCAAGGTAGCCTGAAGCTTATACAATTGAGCTTCCATTTGGTGGAGCGGAATAATGGGGCCGGTAGTCTGATCATAGTCAACCCATAGGCCACTGCCTAGTTGTAGGTATTCCACGGGCCCGATTCGCAGCTTATAATCAAAGCGCTCGTAGCCAGGGACCACATAACCAGGATAATAATACTTCAGCCCATGCTCCAGACAATAGTCCATTTCTAACAGCATGGTGTAGTACCCCAAGCTGCTGCTAGAAAAGTCTGGATCATAAACGCCCAGGATACTGGCAGCACTGTCCTTTCCAACATCGAAGAAGCTGAGACCCACCAACCTGTCTCCAAGGTGGATACGCACCTCAATGGTTTTAAAGGTGTGATAGTCCTCATCATCAAGCAAACTTTCCGCTAGGGAGCGAGCGATATGGCCACGGAAGTGTCGCTTGTAGCGCTGGTAAAGGATTTCCTTCTCCGTCGTTATTTCAATAGGGCCATAGGAAATCGTGAATTGTTCTCCATTGCGGCGCATCAGTTTGCGTTGGCTTTTGCGGTAGCTAAAGCCTTCTAACGGTAGACGAGCCCAAATCGCAGAATAGAGTTGATCACCAAAGCATAGAAAGTGAGTGGTGAAGATGGATTGCCCCATACGATACCAGCCCCGAGCCAAATACTCGTCAAGGTCCTTTCCAAGGACAGATTCAGGATAGTGCTTTTCGGCGAAGACTGACATATAAGGTAAGACCGGTAGAGATAAGCAAAGAAACAATGTTTTCCTGAGTAAAAGTTCCTTGGTCCTGGCTAATTACCGGATTATTTTGTGGAATTGACTCCTGAGTTTTCTTATTGCCTTTTTTCCTATGCAAATGAGACAATCGGCAGTCCCAAACTGTTCGGTAAATCTGCTAGTAATCGACTACCGTCTTGTCCTAGCTAGTGCTGGCGAGGCCGAGGATTTTGATGACTAGGATCTAGTTGGTCGAGTAGCAGTAGTGAAAACTCCTTGGCAGTACTACAGCGAAAGCGCAGTTTTCTTAATTCCAAAACGTATGGAAAAAGTTCGAGACTACGAGGTGTAGGCTCGAAGAACGTGATCATTCGATTGAAATCACAATGCCAGCACTCATAGCAATCAAGTTCCAGCCTATAAATCCCCACCCAGGCTTGCTGAGCAGTAGGGCAGTGCAAGAAGAGAAAACAGGGCGTATCCAATAGCTTGTAGTGCCCTTTTTGCATCATCTGCATTTCAAAAAAGACATATTGATTGAGCTGTACTTGATACCCTTGCTCTTCTAATTCTTCTTGAGCGACGGATAGCCGGTTCTGCATGACGATCAACGGGCCAAACTTGTCCTTTTCGTACAGTTCATAGGAATGCCATGTTCTATCCTGAAGACTCCAGAACTCGATGTTCCCGATTTCTTTTTTATAATCAAAAAGAGGAATGTCTGGTGATATGTATCCAGGATAGTAATATTTTAGCCCTTCCGTTTGGCACCAGCGCATTTCCAGCAGCATCGTGTATATGCCTAGACTGAACTTCTTGTAGGCGGGGTCATAAATACCTGCCTTGGAGTATGCACTGTTTTTGCCGCAATCAAAGAAACTGAAGGCAACCAATTGATCACCATCATAGACGCAGCATTCTAAGGTGTTGAATATGCGACGACCACTATGAATAGTATGGATGTCAAGCTCGTCGGTACTCTTGGTCGGATGCTCGCGCATGTAGCGCTCGTTAACTTCCCGTTTTTCATCGGTGATCTCCGCTCTGCCAATCCGATATTGGAAGCGATCGTTGTTCTGCCGGAGCAGCTTCCGATGCCGCTTCTTCCACTTATGTGTAGTGAGGGGAAGACGGGTAGGAATAACGCTGAATATTTCACCAAGCTCCAATTGAATAAAATCAGCCGTGTATATCCGTTGGCCTAACGGCCGCCAACCTCTTGCGAGAAATTCATCAAGTTCAGTAGCGCTTACCTTAGTTGGTGCTAATATTGCAGATGGCATATTGAAATTTTCCGCTGAGCGTCGTATGTGCCTTTAAAAATGCACAATATTTCGCCCCCGTTTCAGCTCCTATTCCTATCGACAAAGATAGCCCTAATTTTCTTTCTGGCTGGTGACTTTATTAATGAACGATTGAGATTTCTCCCTTCAGCACACTGCTGCTTCCATTGATCCATTCTACTTCTGCAGCATAGATATAAACTCCGGCCGGAAGGAGCTGTCCAGCACTACGCCCATCCCAGGCACGATCAGCAGAATTTGCCGCCAAATTTGTGGCCTCGTACACTAAACCGCCCCAACGATCAAAGATCCTCATGGTTGGAATATTAGCAATCGAACCACGATCGTAAATGATAAACCGATCGTTGGTGCCATCGGCATTCGGAGAGATTGCGTTGGGCACATATACTTTACCTTCTGGAACTACGGTGAGAAGAATGCTGGTCTCTGCCTCACATCCGTTCTCATCCACAATTCGCAGGGTGTAATTGGTTGTTTCGGTCGGTTGCACTACCCATTGCTTCACACTTACTTGCAGGCTATCCGGCAGGCTTGGTGACCAAATGATAGAATCTAGTACTTCTGGCGGCGGATTGCTAATGATTGACAGGGTCACATCACTTCCTAGATTAATTGGACCGTCCTCACTTGCTTCAATCATTACGCTCGGCTCGGTAGGCGTAGGAAGTAGTGCCGTTGACTCTGCTTCACATCCACCAGTATCCTGTATATATATGGTGTATTCTCCTGGTACGAGATTGCTGAATTCAGTAGTAGGTACGAAGGTTACTCCATCTAAGCTAGCCAAGTACGGGGGAGTGCCACCCGTCGGATTTTCAATCTGAATACTTCCGGCAACCGGGTTGTCGCAGGGTGCTGGTACGGTAGTCAGGTCAAAGCTCACATCTCCTCTCAAATCTTCGACAATCGTTGTCGCGGTAGATTGACAAATGTTGTTTTCATCACGGACAATGAGTTCATAGGTGCCAGGCTCCGTCACTTCTAGACTGCTAGAGAATTGATCTACCAAGAGAATGTTATCCTGGTACCAGGTATAGGCAATATTATTTCCGACACTGGTATTTGGCCCACTTAATATGATTTCATCTACGATGCAGTCTAAACTAGCAGTAGCCGGGAGGTCTGCAATGGGGTTCTGTCCAAGATCGAAAGATTGAATCAAAGTGTCATTTGGACAAGCTGCGCCGCCATCCACGAAATAGATGAATGAGTAGTCACCAGGTTCCGTAGCGATCACATCACCGGTGCTGGCATTTATTGTGGCGGAAGTGGGGCCTTCCCAATAAGCCCAGGTTCCGCCAGGTGTAGGATTCACAAGAGCGCCATACAAGTTTACCGCATACGCACTCCCTGTATCAAAACAATCGACAAAGCTATCAGGAGAACCAGCATTAGGTGGTTCTGCAACCGTGAAAATAGCTTGCGTATTATCGTTGCAAAATCCGGTGCTTACTGCATATTCTAATACATGCACACCTGGATTTAGACTTGCTGGAATAAAGGTAGTAATGGGCTGTCCGTCTAGCGTCCAGGTACCACCAGTACTTGTGTTTGCTGTGAAGTAGGAAATAGGGTCTACAGCATCCGCTAGCCCACAAATACTTGCCGGAACGTCTAGTTCTGCATTGAGTTCCGTTACATTGATGTTTACAGTCGTGCTGGTATTACAGTAAGCTTCGAAGCTAATATCATCCAACGCAAAGTCGTTGCCTGCTGGAGTGAAATTGGTATTGACAATGCAGATCTCTGCAGATGTCGTGGCACCACTTGACCACTCGGAGGAGAACTGCTGCCAATTGCAGGTACTAGCACTGGCGTTAAAGGGTGTGCCAAGCTGGACACCATTAACAGAGAACTGCAATTGAGCGGGGTTTTCGCTGGTCACGGATGTTACCCAGGCACTGAAGAAATAATCCGTATTTGCTTCTACTGTAATTACCTGGCACCAAAGATCACTGGCATCTCCACTGGCATTAACCACCATCATGTTGCCACCGCCAGTATGATCATTACAGTTGGCGAATTGATTGTGGGTTGTTCCGGCATTACTGGCAATAGCGTATTGTCCCTCATTGCTTAAGAGCCCTACACCACCACCGGTACCATATATATAGTCGCTAGTAAAGCCGGTATCGCCCTGACTGAAATCTCCATTGGTAATGAGATTATTGCCAGAAAGGCTCAGCACATTTAATGTGTAGCTCGTAGAGTCGGTTACATTAGCCGTGGTAATCAGTGCATTTGGGTCAGTGAGACCAGTAGTCGGAGTCCAACTAAAGGAGGAATAGGCACCTGTGATCACTGGCAATAACACCGTAGATCCAGGTCCGCACAAATTAACTTCAGGGGTAATGTCGACAGTAATACCACAATCTTGTGCAGAGACGATTACCTGCCAAGACAGAAAGAAAAGTAAAGTATACAACGATTTCATTCAGGCGACGGATTTAATGCACATTGGCCACAAAAAGGGAACGGGCCATCTTATTAACGTCAAAATCCATCCTTAAGACACACTTAGTAGTACAAAGATAGCGAAATAGGCTAAAATCATTGGTGTGCTATCTAGAATTCAGTCGGTATTGGCCCGAACACAGCAGGTGAAAAGCCATAGTCGGTTGAATAGCAAAGGAACATAGATATACACCTCAAACTATCAAACCATCCAACTATCAAACCACCTAACCTTTGTTTATTCAAAATCTTCTTCATCCCCCAAATTCAGCCGAGCCCCAGCCAATTCACTGGCAGCATGTTGGTCACCTACGTTTTTCGCTCGATTGAGCCCATCTGTGTAAGTGTCCCAAGCTTTCTTCGGCTCGTTAAATTTCTCGTAGAGCTTGCCAAGGTGATAGTATAAGCCGATATAGTTGGGGTCGATCTGTTGCAATTTGAGGTAATGTTGGAGCGCTTCATCCGATTGACCAAGGCCCTCATATTCCTTGGCTAAAGCGAAGAGAATAAAGCCGTCTTCCGGACTATCTTGATAAAAGTTAAGCAATTGTTCCAGACGCTGCGAACTCATGTTTTTGTTGCTTGTTGATTAGGTTAGCGAATTTTCGCTAAATCGGCTACGATTCGTAACCAATTTAGCTATATTTGCGGAGCTTCAATAAAACCTAAGGACAATGAAATTACTGGTTTGCATCAGCAAAACACCAGACACCACCACAAAGATCGCCTTCAACGGTGATAACACGGAAATCAATACCGAAGGGGTACAGTATATCATGAACCCTTATGACGAATGGTATGCATTAGTACGTGCACTTGAGTTGAAGGAGGCTACTGGCGGTTCCGTTACTATTATCAATGTTGGTTCAGCTGCTAACGATGCCGTAATCCGTAAGGGTTTGGCAATCGGTGCCGATGAGGCAGTACGTGTAGACAAGGAAGGAAGTAGCAGCTTAGATGTAGCACAACAGATTGCTGGCTATGCTCAGGACCAAGGCTTCGATATCGTATTCTTCGGTAAAGAAACGATCGACTACAATGGCAGTGAGGTAGGCGCAATGGTAGCTGAATTGCTGGATATGCCTTTCATTTCTTACGCGAGTAAGCTGGAAATGGACGGTGGTGCCGGAACGATCACTCGTGATATTGAAGGTGGTACAGAAACCGTTGAGGTAAGTACACCATTTGCTTTGAGTGCTGCAAAAGGATTGGCAGAACAGCGCATCCCTAACATGCGCGGGATTATGATGGCTAAGCGTAAGCCGCTAAATGTAGTAGCACCGGTGGAAACCGAAGCACTTACTTCTGTAGTGACTTATGAATTGCCAGCTGAAAAGTCAGCCGTTAAGCTAGTTGATCCAGAAAACATGGAAGAGCTAGTACGTCTACTAAGCGAAGAAGCGAAAGTACTGTAATCAATTTCTGAATCTAATGCTGCTCACTGAGCAGATGAAAAATATATAACATGGTTCTAGTATTTGCCGAAAGTGTAAATGGAACATTCAAAAAGCCAGCCTTCGAGGCAGTAACCTACGGGTATCAAACTGCTCAGGCGCTTGGAACAAGCTGCGAAGCGATCGTTCTGGGTACGGCTGATAACGCTGCTGCTCTTGGTACCTACGGTGCTGCTAAAGTGCACCACGTTGCTGATGCTAGCTTGGACAAGCTAGACAGCCAGGTATATGCCGCTGTAATTGCCGAAGCTGTTGAACAGCTTGGTGCAAAGGTGGTGGTAATGACACATACCTCAACTGGTAAATCTCTACTTGGTCGCTTGGCAGCTCGCTTGAAGGCGGGTTCTGTACCAGGTGTTAATTCCGTTCCAACTGTAGATGGTGGCACGTTTGCCGTTAAGAAGCCAGTATTCTCTGGAAAAGCTTATGCAACTGTGGCGATCCATTCGGATATCAAGTTGATCTCTGTAATGGGGAACTCTATGCAGCCTGCAGAAGTCGGTTCAGCAGCAGAGGTAGCAGCACTTGGTGTTGCTGTTCCAGCTAGCCGTACAGTAGTTAAGGAAGTTTCTCGTATGGAAGGTGTTACGCCACTTCCAGAAGCGGAATTGGTGGTTTCTGCCGGACGTGGTATGAAAGGACCAGAGAATTGGGGTATTATCGAAGAATTGGCGGAAGTGCTAGGAGCAACTACCGCATGTTCTCGCCCAGTTTCTGATGTGGGTTGGCGCCCTCACCACGAGCACGTAGGACAGACTGGTATTGCGATCCGTCCGAACTTGTATATTGCTGCCGGTATCTCAGGTGCTATCCAGCACTTGGCCGGTGTGAATAGTTCTAAGACGATCGTGGTAATCAACAAAGATCCAGAAGCACCTTTCTTCAAAGCCGCAGACTACGGTGTGGTAGGTGATTTGTTCGATGTTGTACCTCGTCTGACGGAGGCTATTCGTAAGCACAAAGGATAGGTAGTTATCTAATAACTGCTTTACAATAGAAAGAGCCGGTACTTGTTTCATCAAGTACCGGCTCTCTTGTTTTTTAGAATAGCTAAAAGCGCATCTTTACTGACTCAAACCAAATGCCAAACCGACACTGAGCTGAAAGTTTTGGTTATACAGTTCGACATTATCGAGTTCGTCGAGTAAGTCAGTAATGCCTCGCCAGTAACGCAGGTCAACGTTTAACCAAATGGCCTGTTGGCCAGTCGAAACACGGTAATTGAACCCACCACCTACAGTGGCTGCCACATCGATCTCATTATACAGATCTTCCACTTCATTATCATCAACTTTGGTCTGTAGAAGGAGCCCTGGTACTATACCGGCATATATCTTCGGGCGGAAATCATCTTTCCAGGAGCCGAAAAATTGCTTTATGGTTATTGGCACTCGTACATAATTGAGGTCAGTCACAACTCCGGCGCTGCTTTTAGCGCCTTCTTGGGAGTAGAGCAAACCCACACCCACGCCAGATTTTTCATTGATACTATGCGTGGCCGTTAAGCCGAGTACCAATCCAGTTTTGCCCTCTGCTTGTGAATCTTCACCGACTAGATTCGTGAAGTTGACACCTACTCTAGGGCCAAACGAAATGGTGAGTTGAGCTTGAGCAATGTTGGGCAGGAAGAAAGTTAAGCAGATGAAGCTTAGGACAACGATTCTAAACATAGTTGAGTGGTATGATGCTTGAATGTTGGTCAAGCAGTTTTACAATCGAATTACTTCTTCATCAAGATCTTGCGAAAAGCTAGGCTAATAACGAACGCCATTCTGCTTAATTGTAGCCATACTTGCCTTTCCACCATGCTTTGAGCCGCTCCCATATCTTCCGCTCCGAAGGATTGTTCTGTGGTTTATAGAAGGTAGTATCCGTTATTTTCTCCGGCAAGAATTCCATTTCCACGAAGTTGCCATCAAAATCGTGTGCGTATTTATAGCCACTACCGTAATCAAGTTCCTTCATCAACTTGGTTGGTGCATTGCGTAACGCCAATGGCACCGGAAGGGTACCCGTTTCTTTGACCTTTCGTTGTGCGAGGTTTATCGCCTGGTAGCTCGCATTACTCTTTGGTGAAGTGGCCAAATAAACAGTTGCCTGGGACAAAATAATTCTAGATTCTGGGAATCCCACGGTCTGTACCGCTTGAGCCGCAGTAGTAGCCATTAGTAGCGCATTGGGATTCGCTAAGCCAATGTCCTCAGATGCTGAAATGATAAGCCGCCTAGCAATAAATTTCACGTCTTCACCGCCATCTATCAGCCGGGCGAGCCAGTACACAGCGGCATTGGGGTCGCTACCGCGAATACTCTTAATGAGCGCACTGGCGATATCGTAATGCTGCTCTCCGCCCTTATCAAAACGGGTAAGGTTTTCCTGTACCCGTTGCCGGACAAATTCATTGTTAATGACCAGTTCTTCACCGTCTTCGGGCGACTCGCTGGTTACCAATTCCAGGATGTTGTAGAGCTTGCGACCGTCGCCGCCGCTTAATTGTAGGATGGCCTCGTATTCTTCAATTTTGATAGCCTGCTTACTAAGCGTTTCATCTTGCGTGAGCGCTCGGTCAACCATTTCCTTAAGATCCTCCGCAGTCAACTCCTTTAAGACGTATACTTGGGCTCTTGACAATAGGGCAGCATTGACTTCAAAACTCGGATTTTCAGTGGTGGCGCCAATTAAGGTTACAATTCCTTGCTCCACTGCTCCCAGAAGGCTGTCTTGTTGTGATTTGCTGAAACGGTGGATCTCATCGATAAACAGGATGGGGCTAGCCGTGTCAAAAAACTGCTGGCGACGGGCCTTTTCGATTGTTTCTCGAATATCCTTGACGCCTGAATTGATCGCACTGAGAATATGGAATGGGATTTCCAATTCGTTAGCAATGATCTTGGCCAGGGTGGTTTTACCTACTCCTGGTGGTCCCCATAGTATAAAGGAGGGCAAGCGCCCTGATTCGATAGCTCTGCGCAAAACGGCACCCTCACCCACAAGGTGAGACTGACCAACGTAATCAGTCAGCTTTTGGGGGCGCATCCGTTCAGCTAATGGTCTCATAAAAAGAAATCGCTTTCAAGATTAGGTTCGGAGATAAGATGCTCCATTTATGTCGAGGATACATCCGGTGGTGAATTCTGCTTCGGGGCTGGCCAAAAAGAAGATAGCTTGTGCTACATCCTGCACACTCGCTACTCGATTCAGCGGACTTTGGCGTTTGACAGCTTCACCAGCTTCTCCCTGCAGATGTGGGCGAGCCATCGCTGTTTCTACGAAGCCAGGTGCCACATTGTGTACCGTGATGCCATGTGGGCCAAGGGCTTGGGCTAGGCTTTGGCCCATCGCGTGTAGGGCAGCTTTACTCGCCCCGTATCCCGGTTGACCAGCTTCGCCACGGAACGCACCGCGGCTTCCTACATTGATGATCTTTCCAGAACCTTGTTGCTTCATGTATTCTGCTGCAGTGAAAGCAGCAACTGCCGCGCCATTTAAGTTGGTGTTGATCGTCCTCATCCAAGTCGTCAACCACTCTTCATAAGGTGTTGACTCGAACGGATGAGGTAGAAAGACTCCGGCGTTATTTACCAATATATCCAGGCCTCCGAATGTGCCTGCCGCTCCTCGCACCAAGGCACGAACTTGTGGCGGTTCGGCTAGGTCAGCTTGTAGGATGGCATGGTCATCGCCGTCCAGGCTAGCGAGGGCTTCCTCAGCCGCTTGCCGATTTTGATGATAATGAATGATCACTTTTGCTCCTGCAGCGGCAAACAGTTGAGCTGTTGCTCTACCAATACCACGAGAGCTTCCGGTAATCAAAACACGTTTGTTAGCAAATTTATCTGATTGCTGCACGTCACTCATTTTAGGAATTACATCAAATCAATTTCACCTGCTCCCTGGCGAATCAACTCTGGCGGATCTATTGTACAATCAATCACTGTAGAGCCTTCGCTGCCACCAAGACCTCCATCGATGACGATATCGACTTGTTTACCGAGACTGTCAAATACGTCGCGTGGATCGGTGAGGTATTCTAGAAAATCGTCTTCATCGTTTTTCAGAGAAGCGGTGATGATTGGTCGGCCAAGCATCTCGACAATTTGCAATGGGATATTGTTGCTTGGAACGCGGACTCCAATACTTGCCCTGCGACCATGTAATAACTTTGGCACCTGATTTCCTGCCTTTAGGATAAAGGTGTAAGGACCCGGTAAATGTTGCTTCATGAGGCGGAAAACCTCGTTGTCGATCTGTGCGGTATACTCTGCAACCTGGCTGATCCCAGAACAGATGAAGGAGAAGCGGGCCTTCTGTGGATTGATGCCACGAATACGGGCAATTCGCTCGAGACCTTTCTTGCTTTTGATGTCACAGCCCAGTGCGTAAACGGTATCGGTCGGATAAATAATTACGCCATCGCGTTCTAATTGATCTACAACCTGTCGTAATTTACGCTCACTGGGATTTTCCGGATGAATATTCAATAACATAACAAATGGCTACGGTTAAAGTGGGAGTAGCGCAAAGTACACCCGTTTTTTTTGATTTAGAAGCTACAATGGAAAAAACGCGTCTATTAGTAGCCGAACAAGCTGCTGCTGGAGTAGAACTGCTACTTTTTCCCGAGAGCTACTTCCCAGGATACCCTAGAGGCTTTTCTTTTGACACTATCGTTGGGTCAAGAACAGATGAAGGGCGGAAATTATGGCAGGCATATTGGGATTGTAGTGTAGCCATTGGAGATAGCACTTGTGATGCACTTGCCGAATTGAGTACAGTGCATGATATGTTTCTGGTAGTAGGTGTAACGGAGAAAGATATTCGTACTACCACTTTGTACTGCAGCATGCTCTATTTTGCGCCGCAAGAAGGCCTTGTAGGTGTTCATCGTAAATTGAAGCCCACTGGATCGGAGCGTTTGATTTGGGGCGAAGGTGGTGCATCTGAGTTGATCATCTTGTCCACCAAATGGGGTAGGATAGGGGGGCTGATTTGCTGGGAGAACCTCATGCCACTAGCGCGGGTGGCATTGTATGAACAAGGATTGGACATTTACTTAGCACCTACTGCCGATGCTCGCCCCACCTGGTTGCCGATTATGCAGCACATTGCGCAGGAAAGCCGTTGCTTTGTTTTGAGTGCTAATCAGTATTTCCGTAAATCTGACTACCCTGAAGGTCGCTACAGGGATATGGCTCAAGTTCCGGAAGATTGCTGTCGTGGCGGTAGTGCGATCATCTCACCGTTGGGAGAAGTAATCGCTGGCCCCCTATGGGATAAGGAAGGCGTCCTTACTGCTGATCTTGATTTGGATGCTATTGTACAGAGTCGTTATGACTTTAGTGTAAGCGGCCATTATCAACGTCCTGATCTTTTCGACTTTAAGGTGAAAGGGTGATTTTTTGGAACCACCTAAGACACCTAAGTGCACCCGAGGTTTGAACCATATAAGGCATGTAAGACAACTCACCCAACTAAACTCACTAACTCAACTAACTCAACCACCTAAGACACCTAAGTGCACCTAAGTTTTGAACCATATAAGACATGTAAGGACATATTAGACAATTCACCCAACTAAATTCACTAACTCAACTAACCAACCAACCATCTAACCTTTCTAAAACACCCTCCGATAAGTCAGCAGCGGCAGCAACGGAATGACGGTGTCTGGAATGGCCATAAGCCCGAACTCAAAGGTGCTCTTGCGGCGATGATTAGAAAAATTGAAGGTAGGTAGTACCAAATTGTCAATGGTTTGGAAGACGGCAGCTGCTTCGACGAAAAAGCGCCAATTTTTTGCGAAGGAGAAAGAGCCAGCCAGTGTGACCATCGGATAAGTCTCAGTGGAAGGAATACCAAAGTTCTCTCGCTCGATCCAGTAACCCGCGGTGAAATTTAGATATTGATTGCTTTTACCCAGGGTGACAATGGCGTACGGATGGGTAATCGAGAACTCGTCTACCAAGATCACGTATTGCTGTACAGCTAGACCTAAGTGAAGCATCTCCGAGGCAGAAATCTGCCCCTTTACTTTTGCCATCAGAACGGCTGGAATCAAGGCCCCAGCCCCAACGACCAGGTGTTTTCCTAGCTGTATGTCCACTTCATTAGCAAAGAGCATTGTGTTTCGATAAACGCCTCGGCCTTCAAAGGGGATAGCGGTACTAGAGTATAACAATTGATTAAGCGGCATCGGTAACTCATCCGCCGGACGAGCCTGCAGTGCTTTATCTCCGTCAACAGCAAATTTGGACCCGGTTAGCGCTCGTAGTGGCTCATTACTTGATCCTAAGAAACGAACGTCTTTAAAGAGAAAGAGTGTTGTTTCGTTTAAGTTGCGAATCTGAAACCCAATGGTGTCGTCCTTGATGAAGAGTGTTCTCCCAACGAAGTAATCGCCATCATGGGTATAAAGCCCGTGGGCGTCTGGAGCAACATTATTGAAATCTAGTTTTTCACTAATAATGGTTTGAGCATCCAGGTAGCAGAGGCTCAGAAAGAAGAGGATCAGAAGAGATGCAGCAGGTTTTGCCATTCGGTACATTATTGAGACTGGCTTGAACTATGCGCTCAAAATACCATTTTTGTTAATATTGTCTTCAAAGAAAAGCTCAGCTATGGAACAGGATACCAACGAAATTGAAATGCCGCAACAAGAAATTGCACACGCAGATGTGGCTAAGCATCGGCCAACCTTACTCTTTATCATTCTTGGTGGCTTCTTCGTGGCGAATACTTTAGTGGCAGAGTTTATCGGTGTCAAGATCTTTGCTCTCGAGGATACTTTTGGCTGGGAACCATTCAACTTTAACCTTTTTGGACAAGAAGGTGCCCTCCAGTTTTCGGCTGGCGTTTTACTCTGGCCCATCGTGTTTATCATGACAGATATCATCAATGAATACTATGGTAAACGAGGGATCCGCCTGCTCACCTTCCTTACTGCAGGATTGATTACTTATGCTTTCATTATGATCTTTGCCGCTATTTGGTTGGCACCTGCTGATTGGTGGCAAACCCAGTACCAAAGTGCCGGTGTACCTGATATGCAAAAGGCATTCGGAGCAGTTTTTGGTCAGGGGCTCCTGATTATCATCGCCTCTCTTTCTGCCTTTCTTTTGGCTCAACTCACTGATGTGATCAGCTTTCATCGGATTAAAGCTGTCACTGGTGAGGATAAGATTTGGTTGCGTGCTACGGGCTCTACAGTCGTTTCGCAACTGGTAGATACTTTCGTAGTATTGCTCATTGCCTTCAAATGGGGACCAACTCTGACAGGGCAGTTTGAACCCTGGAGTTGGGGGCAGTTGCTGGCAGTAGCTACTGTACAATATACCTATAAGTTTCTTATGGCGGTAGTCCTTACTCCGGTCCTCTATGTGGCCCATGATTGGATTGACCGATTCCTAGGGCAAGAGCTCGCACAGCGAATGAAAGCCGCAGCTACCTCTTGGAATTAGGCTGTTTGACATCAATATCCTTTGATATTGCAGCAGTCTGACACTAATTAGTCGAACGTTCTGTGCGCAGGCGCTGTTTTTGCTGTATCTTTTGGCCGAATAAAAATCTTGGCTTGCCTTAACAAAAGACAGGCTGAATTTTTGCGTAATAAACCAAGTTATCGAAATGATGAAAACATTTTCCCGACTGGGCCTACTGCTCACTCTGGCCCTATTGATTGTAGGATTGTCTTCAGTTCAAGCACAAGGTGACGCTCTTCCGGAAGGCGTTACAGAATTGGCTTCTGTTGAAGGGATCACTGAATATGTGATCGACAACAATGAACTGCGTATCCTACTCTTCCCGGATCAGTCGAAACCCACTGTAACAGTGAATGTGACTTATCTGGTAGGATCTCGCCATGAAGCTTATGGTGAAACAGGCATGGCTCACTTGTTGGAACACCTGGTATTTAAAGGTACACCTGATCACCCAGACATTCCTAAAGAATTGAACGAGCACGGTGCGCGCTTCAACGGTACCACCTGGTACGATCGTACGAACTACTTCGAGACGATGAGTGCAACCGATGAAAACCTACAGTGGGCCCTAGAAATGGAGGCTGACCGTATGGTAAACTCTTTCATTTCTGGTGATGATCTGGAAAGCGAAATGACTGTAGTACGTAACGAGTTTGAGATGGGCGAAAACAGCCCTACTTCTGTACTTCTTGAGCGCGTACTATCCACTTCTTACTTGTGGCACAACTATGGTAAGTCTACCATCGGTGCACGTGCGGATATCGAGAATGTGCCGATTGAGCGCCTTCAAGGTTTCTACCGCAAGTATTATCAGCCGGATAATGCTTATCTGATTGTTGCTGGTAAGTTTGATCCTGCCAAAACCATGGATATGATCATGGAAACATTTGGCCAGATTGAAAAGCCAGAGCGCGAGTTGATTCCTACTTACACCCGTGAGCCTATTCAGGACGGTGAGCGTTATGCTGACCTTAAGCGCGTAGGTGACGTACAGGCGGTAAGTGCGGCTTACCACATTCCTCCTGGTAGCCACCAGGATTATCCTGCCGTTGATGTATTGACAGAACTACTTACTAGCGAGCCTAGTGGTCGTCTGTACAAGGCATTGGTAGAGGATGGTAAAGCCTCCTCTCAGTGGGGCTGGGCTGCTCAATTGGCAGAGCCTGGTTTCGCATACTTCCACGCGGATGTATTGAAAGAGAAAGATCTTGAAGAAGCTAAGATGGCAATGCTAAGCACTTTGGATGCGGTTAAGGACAACCCACCAACTGCTGAAGAAGTAGAGCGTGCGAAGAAGAGCCTTCTTAAGGATTTCAACCTGCAAATGCGCGAGAGTGCACGGGTAGGTACTTTGATTAGCGAGTTTATCGCTCAGGGTGACTGGCGCCTAGGATTCATCTATCGTGACCGCCTAGAGCAAGTTGACGTTGACCAAGTAGCGGCGGTAGCAGGTAAGTATCTCTTGCCAAGTAACCGTACTGTTGGTCGCTTCATCCCAACTGATGAGCCTCAGCGTGCTGAGATTCCTGATGTTCCAGATATCAGCGCTATGACCGACGGTTATGAAGGTCGTGAAATGGCTTCTGAAGGTGAAGCATTTGAAGCTTCTTACGACAATATCGATAGCCGTACCAAGACTGCGGAATTGGATAAGACGGTAGAGTATGCTTTCCTAGCTAAGGAAACACGTGCGGACGCCGTTCGTGCTCGTATCTCTTTGCGTTTCGGTTCTCCTTCTAGCTTGAAGGATCGTCAGATGGCAGCGAACTTCGCTGGTATGATGTTGAACAAAGGTACCGAGAACATGGACCGTCAGCAGATCGAAGATCGTTTGGATGAGCTTAAGGCTTCTGTACGTATCGGCGGTGATGCCGAAGGTGCATTTGCGATCATTGAAACGGAGCGCGATCAGCTTGCTGCGGTGATTGATTTGGTAGGTGAACTGATGATGAAGCCTACTTTTCCTGAAGAAGAGTTCCAGAAGTTAAAAGATGAAGAGTTGGCTTCGATTGCGGAAAATCGTTCTGAGCCACAAGCTATTGCGCTTACTGAGTTGCGTCGCCGTATGTCTAACTACGATGAGTCGGATCCACGTTATACCATGAACTTCGATGAAGAAGTAGAAGCATTGAATGCGGTTACTTTGGATGAGGTGAAGTCTTTCTACACGGACTTCTACGGTGCTACGGACGCTACCATGGCAGTTGTTGGTGACTTTGACGAAGCAGAAGTAGAAGCGGCACTGGATCGCAACTTCGCTTCTTGGGAAAGCCCAAGCCGCTATGAGCGTTTGGAGTCTGACTTCTATCAGCCAGAACAGCAGAATGTAGAGTTTGAGACACCAGATAAAGCAAATGCTTGGTTCTTGGCTGCTCAAAACATGGAGCTAAGTACCTCTGATGACGACTATCCTGCAGTGATGTTGGGTAACTATATGCTTGGTGGTGGTGCGTTGAAGTCTCGCTTGGCGGATCGTATTCGTCAGCAGGATGGTTTGAGCTACGGTGTAGGATCATTCTTCAATGCTGACGATCAAGACCAATCAGCAACCTTAGGTGGCTATGCTTTCTTCGCTCCTGAGAATGTAGAGGCTGTTGAGAAGGCTTTCTTCGAAGAAATCGAGAAAGTACTAGCTGACGGTTTCACCGACGAGGAGTTGGTAGCTGCTAAGAGCGGTTGGAAGCAAGGCCAAGAAGTAAGCCGTGCACAGGACGGTACTTTGGCTGCTATGCTAAACAACAACTTGTACCTCGATCGCGACATGCAGTGGAGTGAGGAGATGGAAACAAAAGTAATGGCACTGACCGTTGAAGAAATCAATGCTGCCATGAAGAAATACCTCAACCCTGAAAACATGGTTGTGATCAAGGCTGGTGACTTCGCAAAAGGTCGTGAAGTAAAGCCTTAAGGTATTGAACTAAGGAGTAAGAACATACTTACTTCATCAAGAAAACCGGGTACGCTTTCGTAGTGTACCCGGTTTTTGTCTTCTATAGATTTTTGTCTGCAATGTCTGATTTGGGCCGAAGTCCGACGAGGGTTTTACTTAAAGTCTTATTCAGAAGCATTACAATTCTGCCTTTTGTAGAAAATTTGAGCGGCTATCAGAAAAAGTTGTAACTTGTTCATATACAGTAGGTTTCGCTATTGTTTAATTCGGAGAGTTGAAAGCGACCTATTGTGTCTGAACATTCGCACCTAATTTCTACTATTATGTTTATACATCACCTTCTTTCTGGGGCTCAGGTGCTTTAAGCACTTCTCGCTCTGCCCCTGAAACCAATACCAATAAGTTGATTCTCTTCCTACTTAAGGGAAGGTGCATAAGCAAGCTCACTGCAATTCACTTTTTCTCAAAGCGAATGAGGAGACAGCTTTGTGATAAGGCTATATTTTTTTTACCTAAAACCAAGCACATGCCTAAGGCTAATATTTGCATTGTCCTAATGCTATTTCTAAGCACTGCACTGAGTGCACAAGACACCGCGCAAGATTTGAATTATCTAGCGGTCGCCCGTGGAAGTGCGGGTGAAATATTGATCAATCAACAATTTAGTCTGCGGCTTCAGCTCTATGAGAACGACCTCAAGGGAGAATTACTTTATGCAGAAACTCACGTCGTGGAAAGCTCTGCTACCGGGGTGTTTTCAATTGTAATAGGTGATGGTAAAGATACCCAAGGCAACTTCGCAAGTATTTCTTGGGATCAGGAGATTCTCTGGATGGAGATTCGGTTGGATGAAGATTTAGGCGACAACTTTTCGTTGGTCAATTCAAGCCAGATTTTTTCTTTACCACCTCATTTGCGCCCTATTAGAGACGACACACCGTTTGACCGTGTCAACTGCCAGTCAGGAATGGCTTTCTGGGGTATATCTGGGAATTCTAACCTGAAGAATGAGTGTCATTATTTGGGTACAAAAAATGAGGTGGATGTGATTTTCAAGACCAACAGTACGGAGCGGCTACGGATTAAAGCTTCCGGAAAAACCGTCTTTACGGATAGCGTTTTGATCAATGCACAACTTGCTACCCGCTCCTTGAATATGTCGACTGGCGCTCGTCAGAATTATCTCATGGTTTCTGATGACCAAGGCAATGCTCGTTGGGTGCCTGGCGAAATGGTGGTTGATGCGGATACGACTAATGAACTGCAATCCCTTCGGAGGGTAGGAGCTTATATTCAATTGTCCAAGGGTGGTGGCTCTATTGAAGATCGGACTGCTGATGCCGATGCTAATCCCACCAACGAATTACAAGTTATTTCTCGTGACGGCAATCGGGTATATTTATCGAAAGAAGGAGGCTCATTTGAAGACCAGACTACTGATGCGGATGCCGATCCAAGGAATGAGCTGCAGGTTGTAACTAAAAACGGTAACACTGTTTCTTTATCAGGCAATGGCGGAACCTTTTCCATAGCTGATGCGGATGCCAATCCAGTAAATGAGCTACAACAGCTCAGTTTGAACACGGAAAACAAAGAGTTGTCTTTAAGCCAAGGAAATAGCGTGAATTTGGGTAGCATGCTGAGCAGTTATTGGGATCGATCGGGAGATAATCTTACCTCCTCGGTTTCTGGAAACATCGGGATCGGTACTCCGACACCATCACAAAAACTGGAAGTCAACGGTGGTGTAGCACTCGGAAATACTTCCCGTGGCTCGGCAGGGGCTATCCGCTGGAATGGCGCTGATTTTCAGGGGCATGATGGTTCTGCCTGGAAGTCTCTTACGGCAGTGGCACCCGAAGGAACAACCGGTTTGTGGACCGCCAACGGAGCCAAAATTCACTACCTAGGTGGTGCAGTAGGTGTAGGTAACGATGAACCCCAAGCACAACTGGATGTAGCAGGTTCACAGCGCATTTCAGATCACCTTGGCATTGGGATTATTCCAACGATGCCACTGGTGATTGGATCACCAGAGGTGCCGGATGAAACCCCAATAGTTGTCGATCAGTTGAATCACGAGACAGGAGGAGTATTCTCACCATTTAGGAACAACACAATTGGCTGGCAGTCCTTTACGGTCGCCGAGAGTGGAACACTCATCAAGATCGTTTTTAAAGGGAGTGCTTGCGGTGGTTATGCTCCGGATATTAATAAGTGTACAGGTATTGGTACAACTGTAGATTTTTATGAGGGCGAGGGTGTTGAAGGCAGGTTGCTCAAAGGAGGCATGGTGAAGCAGTTCAATACGGGACCTGGAACAGGTGAGCTAGCAGTAGCTTTTCCTACCAACAGTCCGATCCAAGTGGAGGCCGGAAAGCAGTATACCATCAAATTCAATTTTAATGATGAAACCTACGTGCCTTCTTTCCACTTTTCAAATGACAACGCCTACCCAGGTGGGCGAGCTTTTTTTCAAGTCAAGGAGCAAGATCATTCTGATATGGACTTGTATTTTGACCTTTACTTGAGGATTAATCGACCAGGAAAGGAAGGGCGCTTTGATTTTGTAGTCAATAAGGACGGTCAAGTTGGGATTGGTACTGGTCAGCCAAATGCGACATTGGATGTGAATGGAAGTATTGCAGCTGATGATTTGGGGGTAAATAGCCTGAGTATGAAGAACGGAGCTGAAGCCGGATTTTTGCTAGTGTCTGATGAGACTGGAAGAGCATCCTGGCAATCGCCAAGCTCGCTGGACTTCCGCAGAGAAGGCGATTGGCAAATAGGCAGCAAGTCCGTGTATTTGCCAGAGGATGAAAGGGTCGGCATTGGTACATCACAGCCGAGATATTCCGTCGATATCAATCAAGAAGTGGGCAATGACCCGCCGACGATGAGATTATCCGCTTTAGGAACGGGAAGTATCCTGTTCGAACAAAAAAATGGAAGCCAAGCTGCTAACCACCCACGTGCCCAAATTGCTTTTGATGGTAACCGATTACAGATTGGCAAGGTTGGTGAAGCAGGGCTCCGCATTGATCAGGCAAGTAATCTTCTGCTTGATGGCTCTATCTACGCTACTGGTAGTGCCCGATTTGTGCCGCCAGGTTCTGAACGAGAACCCGGTGATGGTTTCGTTCGGATAATCGCCCCGGAACGCGAGGGGCAGACACAAGCATTATACGTTGGGGTTAAGGAAACAGCCAATTTCCTTTCGGTGAGCATGGATGGACAGACCTGGGTCAATGGAATTCCTTCCAGTACAGCCTATGATGATATCAAGGCTTACCCCCTGATGGTGTCTGGTGGGAAGCACGGAATTGGAGTACAGGTCGACACGAACGAGGATATCTACGGCGCAGATCATAACTTCATGAGCTTTTCCGAGGGTCAATTGTGGCCGGGCGGATAGAAGGGTTTAATGGAGATAAGGACTGGTTTCCACCGGAAATTGATATTACTGATGCCCAAAGTGTCGCAGAATTTATTTGCTACTTGCAGGAAATGCTGGGTGGGGTTCCTCCTCCTGATGGCCCTTCCCTGGCATTGTTGCCGGCTTCAATTGCTCTAAATGTCGGATGTAGACACGGAGGTGTAACTTACGCCTCTGGTAATGGTGACTATGCTGAATATCTTGAAAAAGAAGATCCGATGGAGAATTTCACATTCGGAGATATTGTCGGCGTGCGTGGCGGAAAAATTTCTAAGAACACAGTGGGAGCGGAACAGGTAATGTGTATTTCCCTGGCGCCTATCGTATTAGGAAATCAGGCGCCGCATGATAGCTTATTATACCGGTATGAGAAAGTAGCTTTTATGGGACAGGTTCCGGTGAAGGTAGAAGGAGTTGTGAATACGGGTGACTACATTGTGGCCTCGGCAAGAAATGATGGATTTGGCATAGCGGTAGCACCTGAGAGTTTAAGCGTTGAACTACTTCCAAGAATTGTTGGCAGAGCATATTCATCTTCGGAATATAAAGGACGAACCTTTGTTAATATGGTAGTAGGCGTAAAGACCAATGAGTGGGTGGAGATCTTTCGCCAGCAACAGCTGCGATTGAACAAATTGGAGGAGCAGGTATCGCAATTGACAAGTTTGGAACGGGAAAATGCTCAGCTTAGGGCAGACCTGGACAGCGTGTTAGATGCACTTGGATTACCCAGTCAGGTAAACTCGTCGCAAGATGATCGATAAAAAGCGGTAGGCTTTGGCCCCTGGCATTAATCTAAATGTCAGGGGCTATTTGATTTCGTGACCGGCTACCTACTTGTGCTGCTAAAGGCGGCTGACTTTTCAGCAAAGGCCTTCATCATTTTACCGTAGATATCATTATTCTGATAAATCCCTAAGAAAGCTTCTGAGCCAGGACCGTAGGCAAATACAGGGATAAGAGAAGCAGAGTGCCCACCCGTTGAGAAGGTCGGTTCAATAGCGCCATACTCGGGCTGGCCGAAAACCTTTGCTGCGGATAGTGATAAGCCGCCGGTTTCATGATCGGCGGTGACGACCACCAGGGTGTTACCATCTTTCTGAGCGAAATCTAGCGCTAAACCGATCACTTTGTCGAAATCGAGTACTTCATTGATAACGTACTCTCCATCATTGGCGTGGCCACCCCAATCTATTTGGGAGCCTTCCACCATGAGAAAGAACCCATCTTCGTCATTGGATAGAAAATCGAGTGCGGTGGCGGTAGCATTCGGTAAGAAGTCTCCGCGACCGTCTTTCATGGTTGGCATTGCGTCCGGTTCGAGGAAAAAGGCATACTTCTGACCAAACTCCAGATTAGCCCCTAATTCATTGGTATCTACCAGGACATGTTTTTCTTCTAGGACTTTAAGTAAGTCTTGGTCATCCCGTCGTTGACTAAAGTATTTGTAACCGCCGCCCGCGGCAAAATCAGCCGGAGCCTTGGCGTAGTCAGCTGCAATGTCTTCGTGCCAATTCCGATTCTGTACGTGCGCATAGAAACTTGCAGGAGTCGCGTGGGTAATGGAACTGGTAGCGATCACTCCCGTACTTTTTCCATTCAGCGCAGCCCATTCCAGGATGGTTTCCCGGGCGATGGTATCGCCATCTACACCGATAGCCGCATTGTAAGATTTATAGCCCGTAGAAAAGGCAGTAGCGCCAGAGGCGGAATCCGTAATCTTTTTACCCACGGGCTCATTCTGGTGCAAACCAATGTGCTTGAAGCGCGAGAAGTTGGGCGTGCCTTCGCCGAAATAGTAAGCAGTGGAAACTTGGGCTAGTCCCATACCGTCGCCAATCAAGAGGATGATATTCTTGGCAGGTCGATCCTCTTGCAGTTGTTGCATCGACTTGTTACAGGCAGAAAACAGCAAACTAAGAAGAAGTGCTGTTAGGAGATAGAATTTATTGAACATAATTATACCATAGAGATTAAAGTGCGAAGGTAGTACAGGATTAAAGTAATGGCGAACGAATAGAGTTTAACTCTAGGATAATTTTTTGCTGCCTAAGCGTATCAACCTTCTCCGATGAAGCTAAAAGCAAAAGAAGAACTATCTTTCGGGCTTAGTTGTATAGCGTTCGGCAGGCATTAGCCTGTGAATTATCCACCAAGCTCAATCATTTCCATGTCTGTATTTTCCCTGGTAGCTACGGTATTCGGCCTGTGTGCCTTGTTCGGCTATTTGAACGTCCGATTCCTTAAGTTTCCACTTACCATCGGATTGATGGTCGTAGCGATACTTTTTAGTCTGCTAAGTCTGGGTGTTTCCAGCGTATTTCCAGGTTTTCTGGAGTTCGAAAAAGACCTGGTAAATTCTATTGATTTTCGGGTGCTGCTCATGGAGGGGATGCTGAGTTTCTTACTTTTTGCCGGGGCTTTACATACGGACTTTAATTCCTTAAGAAAGCAGTTTGCGGCCATCCTCAGTTTTGCCACCTTAGGTGTGGTGGTTTCTACCTTCCTGGTGGCTACCGGAATGTACTACCTGCTTATGGCCTTTGGAATGCAGGTGGATTACCTCAGTTGCTTGCTGTTCGGTGCCTTGATTTCTCCCACTGATCCCATTGCTGTATTGGGCATTCTGAAGCAAGCTAAGGCGCCGAAAAAGCTAGAAATTAAGATTGTCGGAGAGTCCTTGTTCAACGATGGGGTAGGGGTCGTTGTTTTCCTCACCCTCCTGCAGATTGCCGAACTAGGCATTGGTCAAGTAACCGCTGGAGAGATTGCTTTCCTTTTCGCTGAGGAAGTAGGCGGTGGAATCATCTTGGGTATCGGCTTGGGATACCTAGCCTATGAAATGATGCGGCGCATCGACAATTACGAAGTTGAAGTAATGATCACGCTGGCCGTGGTTATGGTAGGATACAGCGTGGCGAGTTACCTCCATTTTTCTGGTCCACTAGCCATGGTAGCCGCCGGTCTCTTCTTGGGCCATGATCGCCTGCGTGATCGCTCCATGTCGGATGAGACGGAAATCTACGTGGATAAATTCTGGGAGATGATTGATGTACTCTGTAATGCAGTGCTCTTCGTCTTAATGGGCCTTGTTATCATCACGCTCCCCAACGAAACGATCTACTGGGTGATCGGATTGGTGAGTATCCCATTAGCATTATTAGCGCGTTCTGCTGCACTGTTTATACCCATAGAATTACTACGGAAGCGATTAGAATTCGTTCCGAATACCAATGCGATGATGACCTGGGGTGGCCTGCGCGGAGGCATCTCTATTGCCCTTGCCTTATCGCTACCGACCAGTGTCCCTCGCGAGTTGTTCTTGACGATTACCTACGTGATTGTCACTTTCTCCATTGTGGTACAGGGATTGACTGTGGGGCCGTTTATTAAGCGGGTGTTGAAGGGGGAAGGGGTGTGATCAAGTCACGGGAAGCCTAATCACTAAGATTCCAGCCCTATTACCAGCTTTGCACAGAATTTGCATTCTGGATTTAACTCTAGACTTTTGCGAGCAATGCTTAAGGCCTTTTCTTGTTGCTTTATGTGAACATTAAGCCAACACAGTCTTGAATAGTCAGTCGAATTATTGCTTTCAGAAATTCTTTTTTCAAAGATATCTGCGGCCTTCAAATCACCACATAAATGCGACGAGGGCCTCTTGTTGCGTATGGTGTTTGGAAACTCAGGCGTTATTCTAATATAACTTGCAATGTATTTCCGTGGTGCCTTAAGGGGCGGGATATCTGATCGTTTGTTGGTTAGGTTCTGGTATAGTTCTTCAACCGAGATCTGCATTCGGTTTCATGTTAGATAGATGGGCTATAATCAGAGTATGATCTAACCAAGAGATAGGCCTACTAAATGGTTTGAATTGTTAGAGCATTACGTATTTTGCAGAAAAGCACCTTTAATGGACCTAGATGTCACTAATAAATGGCTAGAAGAGATTATCACTTTTTGCGAAGAGGGTAAACTTAAGCAGAGTTTGACTAGCCTCAAGCATTTCTATAAAAAACAATTAAAGAGTAAAGTAACAAGTGTTCAAATTCTAGAGCAGCGTCTAGGGACCAATGATAAGGCTTTTAATCAGGGGGTTATCTCCAGAGAAGAACATAATATTGAAAGAAACAAAATAGCCAAGTGCATACTGGTAATAGTCCGTGGCGATTTAAGCAGCCATGCGACCGAAATTGGTGACTGCCTCGCGTAAGGAT
>ENA-UENT01000197-UENT01000197.1-marine-metagenome-genome-assembly--contig:-NODE-197-length-44495-cov-3.459966_pt1 | contig 44495 bp, 23 predicted proteins | sample MGYA00237879_ERZ529330 | MGnify/ENA primary metagenome ERZ529330 (study PRJEB26372, sample SAMN05368345) | marine metagenome | biome: cultured habitat; feature: ocean water; material: water; isolation... | reverse complement strand
GGTCTTTCCCATTGGCGTTATGTCTCCAGTTTCCATGGTCTACTCCGTCTGGGTTTAGCAAGGGGAAAACGAGCATTTCAAATTTTTCTCTGAAGCCAATGGCCAGATCCGAATCTGATAATATAGTCTGCACAAAGGATACTAAAGATATCGTTCCTCCTGGAACTTCAGGAGGGTGTTGTCTCCCAATTACAATGATGGAATATTTGGGACTACCATTCTTGACCTTCAGCAAAGAGATAGGTTGACCAAGGACACTCTTTCCGACTTCTTCCTTGCTAATAGATGCACCTTGAGCAAGGGAATCCATCCAAGCATGAATGTAGGCCGAGTTGAGGTTCTCTTGGGCAGATACCCATAGTTTTTGAGGGCTTAACCTTAGCTCTAGCATTAACTTACCCGAAATGGTATCGACCTGATATAGGTCTTGTCTCATGGGATTCCAAATTGTTCCGTCTGCACTTAGTTTTGGGATATACCGGTGCTTATAGTCTTCTGCATAAGCTATTTCTAGCTTGATTTTAGTTGCTTCTTCAGACCAGATCCTAAAAGAAAACCAAGGGCTATTGTTAATCGGAGTGTTTTCGGGTGTAATTAAGACTTGGTAGGTGGAGTCATTCAGTTGCTTGAAGCCATTCAAACGAGCTCCATCAAATTTGTTATCTACAAAAACTGATCCTTCTTGAAACACCTTCTTTTCTTGAGTTTTTGATGCCGGACTTTTTTCGATCTCCGCACTGCTTTCTTTACAACTAATTAATAAAGCTATTCCGAGTAAAAAAAGGAAAATAAGTCTCATGATCATTTCTGTGTATATCTGCTTGGAAAGGGATTTGGCAGCTGGTCTCTGAGTACCTAATGTTGATCAAATACGCTTTACTTTTGGTGCTTATCTCTTGCCAAATAATCTTGTACAACACCACCATAAGGGAATCCATCAGTTGGGGTGTGACTTTCTTTTGTAAATAATTGATTCATCTTTTCTACTATCTCTGGATGTTTGTTCGCAATATTCTCCTCTTCTGAAATATCATTACCAAGATCATATAGTTCAATTTCGGAAGAGACACCATAACGAACTCCTTTCCAATTTCCAATTCTGGCAGATTGACGAAATCCTCCTTCTGGCAGTTTTTGCCACCAACCATCTAACTGAAACTCCCAGCTCAAGCTTCCGTGCGTATTTTGCGGTTTTCCGGTCAATAAGGGCAAAATTGAAATTCCATCTGACTGGTCCGGAGTAGGCATACCTGCTACTTCTGCCAAGGTGGGCATTATATCCTGAAAGCCGGCAATACGATTGGAAACAACTCCTGCTTCTATTTTACCTTTCCAATAGACAATTAAGGGTACACGAATGCCTCCCTCGTATAAATCACGTTTAAAACCCTTCAAGTCGCCATTACTGTTAAAGAATTCGTGATTATGTGTTCGCTCTCCATGTGGACCATTGTCACTTGAAAATATGATCAGGGTATTATCTAACTTGCCCATGTCCTCTAGCTTTTTTAGCAACTTCCCGATTTCCCTGTCCAATAAAGTGATTTTTGCAGCGTGTATGCGCTCTTTTTCCGGCCACCCTTGATCTGCATATAGTTCCTCATCATAGATCTTTCGCTCATGTGCATGAGGTGCTCTGTAGGACATAAAAAGGAAAAAGGGTTGGTTCGTTCTTATTGTATCCAGATAATCAATTGCAATTTTTGTTCTGTACTCATCCATACAACTCCATTTCCCATTTTCGTAGAAAAGGGAGTCTGCCAGCCCATTCATATACCACATTTTCCCTTCCTTATTTACTGGAAAGTTTAACCCCCCAAATCTTGAAGACCATTGTTCCTGGACCGCAAAGTCAAATCCCCGCTTATAAGCCCACGTGGAAAGGTCATTGGGATCATCTAAATGCCACTTCCCAACAAATCCAGTTTGGTATCCGGCCGTTTGAAGCATTTCGCCAAGGGTTATTTCGTCTTTTGTTAGGGCTACGCGTAGCCACCTGTCGTCGTTGAAACTCCCCGTGTTTCCACGAATGGTATTTCTGGTGGAGGATTTTCCCGTCATCAATACTGCACGGGAAGGGGAACAAACCGCATTACCTGCATAAAAGTCAGTAAATCTCATTCCTTGTGTCGCCAGGCGATCCAATACAGGAGTCTCGATTACTTCTTGACCATAAGAGCCTAATTCCCCATAACCAAGATCATCGGCAAGCAAAAAGAGGATGTTAGGCTTACCTTTGCCTGAACCGTCGGGGGTTTTGGTTTGGCATGCCGTAAAGAGAAGTATGGCGAATATAAGGCTTAAACTACCTGTCCTAATAGAAGAAAACTTGTCAATCATTACAAAACATCATTTGGTGCGATAACTAAAGGAAAAAAATGCGATACCCATTCTTTGGCATCCCTTAAAAAGTGTACTGAGCTAGAATCGCAGGTAATGCTGTAAAGATATTATCTTTTGGTTGGAGTGGTTAAAGACCCTTTAAGGTAGAGGGGCAACATGGTGCTTGATGTATAGCCAACGAAGAGAACTTACTCAATTGGCCTTCCTATATTCTCGTGGACTTATGCCCACCTTTTTCTTAAACAGTCGCGAAAAATACTGTGGGTCTCCGAACCGAACTTATAAATTAGGCTATAACAAGCGGTTCTCGGCTTTATTAAGGAGAAAGAGGGAGTCACTCAGTGGCAGTTTTACAGTTTCAATGCATTTTGCAGTATCGTTGATACGGAATAGCTTACGGGACGGACCAGAAGATTGTTGTTTCTGCTGCTATTCTATTCATTATCACCCTTTGCAAAAATGCCCTCGATTTCATCGATTCGTAAGTTGAAAATTGAAGTGGACAGCTGATTCAACTGTTCAGGAGTTCCCATAAAATGAAAGGTTCTATGAAAATGAATCTGGCTAGCTCCAGCTTGTAATGCTGCCGCTGGTGAAGAGCTTTCTATCTCATAAAATGGGCCCAGTTGATTGCCATCTTCTAAGGGGCCATCATTGTACGAGTTCACTGCATCTCCCGCAAAAGGTTCTTTTTGAATTTCCCATAGAGAGTTGACATATCGATCATTATTCTCAGGAAGAGAATATTGAGCAATGGTCAGCACTGAGTCTTGAGCATCGTAACTTCCCATGATGGGTAATGCTCTTTTAGGCGAAAGGCCAATCTTGCTACGTTTATTTCCATCCGCTTGAAAAAAGAGAACATTCTCCATAATCTTCAATCTGTTAGCAGGCACCTTTCCGAAGTAATCGTCGGTGACGATTTTACCGAAAACCGTTTCCTCACCAGGCCTAAAAGGCACAATCACCGTGGTTTTAGGAGAAGGGTTGAACATGCTTAAAATCCAGACGGAGAGCATACCTGATTCTTCATCCCATGTGTTTTCTCCATCATTGCTAATCTTATTTTCGGTTTCAAAACCTACCCATCTCATGCCTTTTGGAATCGAAGTAGCCAATAACTCTTCTGCTTCTGCTAAGTTCAGTAGCCGAACGGTTCGATCGACTGTAAGCTTAAATTTCGTACCCGAGTAATTGGTAAGTTCCATGGCTTTCTGGAATACTGCCTCCCGATCATTGTTGCTTACTAGATCAAAGGATTCTGTGTCGATTTCCTTGGGAACATACCAGTTAGCAAAGTCAAAAGAAGTCCCCGCTTTGAAATAGATAGAGAATTGCCCGCCTTCGGGACCCAGCCAGAAACGTTCTTCTCCTCCAGTAGGATTGAAATGCTCTTCTACTACCCCGGAGGCAATCAGGTCATAATTGAGCCAACCAAAGCTCTTACCGCTTGCTCCATCGGCCGTACTGGTCATCACTCGCCCTTGTAGGGCAGGAGAAATGATAGCTTGTGCTTCAGCATTTTGAAGAAGGACGAGATCATCATAATGTTGATTCAAGAAATTCAGATCATAGCCAAAGGTTCCCTGCATGTAATCCATCTTTTCTTCTGTTTCCTGATTTGATTGTTCTGGTTTTGAAGTAGGACTGCATGCCACGTGAGCAAGCAACCCAGTAAGCAAGAGTGTAGTCCTCACCTTGGATAGGCAGTTTTTGATTGCCATATGTTTAAATTTCGATTGATAACGCTAAGACAGTCTTTCTAATGTAGCTTTATATGATGTCGAAAAGTAACTCATCAGGTAAGACATTTTACGAGTGACTGAATCTCCAAATTGAATATTGCAATATAAAGGTAGTTAACCGTTTAATAATTGAATAATATTCGCCCTTTCCGAGGAGCTATCTTAGGAAGCGACAAACCTTCTAGAGGTGAAAAGGGTCAACGTATCCTAGTTTCTCCTTTGTGTAGCCAACCATCTTTGATAGGCCGCTTTCCCTTTACTAAACTCGGCACCTGTCTTGTAAAAATGGTGAGAACCATCATTGGCCTCCACGTTGAGGACATAGTATAAATAATCGGTTTGCGCAGGCTTAAGGGCAGCCTCAATGGCCGATTGGCTGGCCGAACTGATTGGCCCTGGAGGTAAGCCAAGTATCTTGCGAGTATTATAAGGATGATCGACCTCCACATCACTTTTGTGAATGATCCCATCCCAGCGGCCGAGTAATTTAGCAATGTAGACATTCGTAGCATCAATGCCTAGGGGCATTCTCCCTTCCAGTCGATTATATATGACCGAACCCACCAGGGCACGTTCCTTTTCTACTTTAGATTCATTTTCAATCAAGCTAGCGATGGTGATGATCTCTTGGATGGATTTTCCCATTTTTTGGGCTTGGTCATCCCATTCTGGCTGCCAAATAGATCTAAACTGATTGACCATTTTGCTGATAACTGCTTTGGGCTGCGCATCCAATTCAAGTTCATAAGTCGTAGGGTATAGATAGCCCTCAAGATTGGTCGCTTTGGGATCGATATCTTGGATAAGACTAACATCGTCCATCATGGCCAAAATTTCCTTTTCGCTTGCCTTGGGTTCTCCTGGAAATTGATTGGCAATCCGGCTGGCTATCTCAAATCTTGTCCAGCCTTCAGGAATGGTCAATGTCTTGGTTCGTTTTTTCCCATCTTTCAACAGCTCCAATACCTCTAAAGGGCTGATGGGGGAGGGGAATAGATAATCCCCGGCCTCAAGCTTGGCGTTCTTATCGAAGAACCGCAAATAGATCTTGGTAGCTAGTGGGGCTTGAATTATTTGTTCTTGCTCTAGCAGCTCAAGTATGCTATAGGAAGCCAGGCCTTGCTCCACCGTTATGTACTGCTCCGCCTTGCTATGACTGACGGGAGTATGTAAGGTATTGTATAGCCAATAGCCAGCGCCTCCAGCAATTAAGGCTGCGAATAAAACCAGAAACAAGAGCCAACGGACGAACTTCATGCCAAAGCTGTTTTTACTTAAACGAAACTATCCTAAAACTGCTGTCTGATCAATATTATTTGAACAGGGAGGAAAAGAATGGCTAAAAGTAAGGATAAGAATGGAAAGTTGTGGGAAGGAACGTGCGGATGAAATAAAGCGGAGTGGAGTAACTCCTTTGTCGCGATCTTATGTTATACATCGATAAAACTGGAAGAGACGAAAGGAAATCAATGCTACAAGATTCCCTTGTCTTTACAGAAGTAGCTTAGTAGATCAAGTTTTATGGAAGTCATTTCAAAACAAAACCTTTTGGTTAGGCAAAAGGGAGCAACTCTCGTGGAGGACGTGCTTTGAAATGACTTCCGTATGTTTTTAATCAATACCAAAGGTAGTCAGTTGTTGGTCATCAACAAGCAGAACAACTACCGGCCAAGTTCCTGTCATCACTGATTCCTTGTTGTTGACAATCACTTTTAGGTCAGACTTTGCTTTTTTGGATTTGAAAATAAATTTTTCGTCAGCTGATTGTAAGGTGAATTCGTAAGGAGTTTTCAGTCCCTTGATCGTTTCGTTATTGCGAAACATATCGAAGGAGGTAACATGTTCAGCAGTGACAGTTACCTTAATTTCTGCCTTGTTATGGGTAGGCTTAAAAGAGAATAAAGCGATACATGAAACAAGGAGCAGGGCAGTGAAAATTACTTTTCTCATGGTCTTGAAATTTGAATTTTCTACAAAGGTATAGCCACTGCAAGGGTGAAAATTGTAAAAAACGAGCAATTTGGGGACAATCGAAAAATCACTCACTCCTCCCGCATACAATCCAAAGGATTGGCCAAAGCCGCCTTCAATGACTCCATACTTACCGTCAAAAAGGCCAGGAGTAAAACCAGCAGACCAGCCGTTGCGAATACCCACCATTGCATGTCAATTCGATAGGCAAAGCCTTCCAGCCATTGATTCGTGAAGTACCAGGCTAGGGGAACGGCGAATAGGATAGATAGTCCTACCAGTTTGAGGAAATCTTTCGACATGAGTTGTATAATGCTGCTGATAGAGGCGCCGAGTACCTTGCGAATACCAATTTCTTTGGTGCGCTGTACCGCGGCGTGTGTGGCTAAGCCCCAAAGCCCGAGGCAGGAGATAAGGATCGCGATGCCAGCAAAGAGTCTGAAGAAGCCGAAAAGTTGACTTTCACTTTCATAATGGGAAGCCAATCGGTCATCCAGGAATTCGTAGTCGTAGAACTGGTGAGGGAAAGCTTTTTGCCAGGCGGCTTGTATGTTGGATAGTGTTTGTGGCATGTTACTATTGGCTTTGATCTTGATACATGCGCTGTCATAGAAGCCATTTTGTTGAAAGATTACAATAGGTTCTACTGCTTCATGTAGGGAGCTGGTCGCAAAATCCTGGACCACGCCCACAATCTCAGGTTGCCATCCATTCCAGTCGATCTTGAAACGCTTTCCAACTGCTTCTTCTGGAGTGCCCAACCCTAGTGTCTTTATCAAGCGCTCATTAACGATGGCTTTGGGGAAGCGTTGGTCTCGAGGAAGGGAGAGTAGACCAGCAGTAGTATCCCTCGCTTCAAAGTATCGACCGGCCGCCAGTTGGAAGTCAAACAAATCGGGATAGGCATCATCACCAAAGACCATATTGACCAAATGAGGGCTGGGGTCCTCGGCAAGAAACATATCGGTCCTGTTGTGGCGGATGCCACTGGGAGGGGTGCTCATAAAGGAGAGGTGCTTTACCGCATTCAATTGCGATAGTTCACTGGCTAGGACATCGTATTTAGCTGCGTCTGGCGCTTTCACTAGTATGATGTTATCTCGATCAAAACCCATGCTCTGGTTGTAAAAAAGTGTCAATTGTTGGGCAATGAAAAATAAGGCAATCAGCATCGCGCCTGAGACTGTGAATTGTAGGGTTACTAGTGCTTTGGACAAAAAGTTGGAATCTCTACCCGTGGAATTCCAGTGCCCTTTTAGCGCGATGACGGGCTTGAACTTCGATATCAACCAAGCGGGATAGAGGCCAGTCAGCAGGGCAGTAGTAATGATACCGATGATAAATATGCCAAGGCCCAACGGACGGAGCAAGGCCCAAAACGTGATACTCTTGTCCAAACTCTGATTGAGATAATCTAAAGAGTAGATGGTCGCCATGATAGCGAGGATGGAGGCGATGGAAACAAGTAGAAAAGCTTCCATGACAAATTGTGCCATTAAGTGCCTCCGTGCGGCCCCAATAGTTTTTCGGATAGCCACTTCCTTCGCTCTAGTCAAAGCCTGAGCGGTAGATAAGTTGACAAAGTTGATCGCTGCCAATAATAGTACAATCAGGCCTACTGCTGCGAAGAACCACAACCAGCGAGGATTGATCGCTTGTACCCATTGACCACCTCCTGCATATTTGGGCTCCAAGTGGATCTTGGCTAGAGGTTGGAGTTCTCCGCGAGATTTTTCTAGACTTTCAGGGGTCGTATTGGCGTACTTATCATAGACTGCCTGGATGGGAGCTGCTAAGGCTTCAGGGGTGATGCCTTCCTCCAAAGCAAGATAGGTAGAGGCACCGAAGGTAAAGGTCCATTGGTTGAGATTGAAACCCATGTATTCTGGTGTGACCAGGTAGGAAATGAGCATGGAAGCCTTTAGGTGAGTATTATCGGGCAGGTCTTTCATGGTTCCTGCCACGGTCAGGGTTTTGGTGCCATCATAAGTAAGGGTTTTACCGATGGGGTTCACCTTGCCAAAAAGCTTCTTAGCTGTAGACTCCGTCAAGATCGTTTGCCAGGGCTGGCGCAAGGCTTCCCGGGCATCCCCTTCGATCATCTGGAAATCAAATACATCCATGATACTCGATTCGGCCAGTAGGATACCTTCTTGTTTGAACAGCTTCCCGGCGTTCACCTCAATGGTTTGCGCTTCTTGGGGGAATACACTAGCCACGGCTTCAATACCGCTTACTTCCTGCCGTAAGGCATTGGCTAAAGGGGCGGGTGCTGCGTATTTGTATTTAATGCCGTAGCTAGGGGCTGTTTTTACCTCATTGATCCTGTAGATGCGATCAGCCTTTTGATGGTAATTGTCAAAGCTGAGTTCATAGGAGAGGAAAAGGCCTATGACCAAACAGGTCGCTAGTCCTAGTGTTAGTCCCAATAAATTGAGTAGCGTATATCTTTTTTGGCGAATTAAGCGGCGGATAATGAAGTTGAAGTTCTTTGCCAGCATAACAATCGAGGTTGATTTTGTGAAGATCAATTATCAGTGCCGGCAAGTTGCAACTATTTTTGTAGTAAATCAACTATTTTTGTAGTTGAATAACGATTCGTGTAGTTTTTCTTTCAAAATGTGTTTAAAAGTAGTAGGTAATTTCAACCATTCCTTCCATTCTAATATTGTCGACTTCAAAGCGGAACCAATTCATGTATGCTATGGGAAAAGCTTCTGCCGCTACACTTAGATTTCTCTTTTCGAAAGGAAAAAATTCTACTCCCAGCGGTATTTTGAAAAAATAGAATTCTCCCGCATCAAAGTTCACATCGTAAGATTGGATACCTCCTCCAAGCGTTAAGTAGAGCGTAGCCTTTTCTTCTCGAAGGAGATTAAAACCTAGGTCTAAATCCGCATTAAAGCCGAAAAAAAATCGGATATCTGGCTCCATTCGCAAGGAGTAGCGAAATATTCCAGCCGGGAAGGATTTGATAACTATACCCCGGTTCCCGAGTCCGAGACCGATCTTACTTTGGGCATTGATGTAAAGTGGGCAAAAGAGTAGGATTAGAAGCACAATGAATAGGTGTTTCATTCCAATAGTTTTAGAGCGTTATGAGATATCGCAGGCAGGTGCCGCGAAAGGGGGTAGACTCGAGCTACAAACGTTTTCAAGCTTTATTACTAGCATGCAAGGCTACTACTGATTGGCACCAGCAGGGTACCTCGTTTTTGCACGTACACTTGGTTATAGAACGGTAGAGTAAGTGTCGCATTGCACTTTAACAATTTCCCCTCGATATGAAATAGGGGAAGCCGGCGGTCGTGTATTTTTCTCAGTATTGTTAGAATCAGAGCGGTAAGATTTTAGAGCACCGCCCAGGTGAATAATACCAGATCGGTTCCTGGTGTGCAGCATGCAATTAATTATTATTCGGAGTATCAGTCCAGAACGCATGCGCTTCACTTGTTTTTTAGCGCCTCAATTTCCTGATCAGAAAGATGAGAGGATTTCAAAAAATTATAGGCCTGGCGGGAAACGAACCTGTTTTCATTTTTCAAAATCTTAGCTACAACATTAAGCGTTTCCATGTCATTGATGTCATGGTTTGCATATAATTTCAGCATATCTCCAAGTTGTTTCCCATTCAGGGTGCCTAATATAGCTCTGGAGCGTACCACGAATGTTGAACTCAGAGAGGACGTTTTCATCAGCTTTTCAATGATCATTCTCTGAATGCTATGATCTGCATGTTCATAAATGGAGAATAAATTAGATTGCAGACTAGTGGACGCAAGATGTGATGATTTAAGCGCATTAAGTGCTGAATAGGCTAGAAAAAAATCGTCTCCTGCGATGATCTCCAGCAAGCTGGTGGTGAGTTTCTTTGTCAAAATGGTTCTTGAGGTGATCCTACCCAAAACCCAAACTTTATCACTTTGATCCGGACTTTTCAAAATTAGATCAATTAAATCGGGGGATAGCTGTTTTTCCGTTTTTTGGACAACTAAATCCTGAGTGGGACCATGTACAATATTCCATAAGGTGTAAGTAGTATAAGCAGCTCCTTTCACTACCATTTCAGATATTGTTTTTGTAGTGGCTCCTGAAATTCCATCTATCGAATCTGAGGTAAGGTCTGGAATTTCTATTAATTCCTCGAAGGAAACGGCGTTTAGGGGCAAATTGGGATCGGCCAATAGGTCATTTAGTCTTTCATATTCATCTTGAGAAAATGGCTTATGGTCATGCTTGCTTAAAAACTCGCCTGGAGGTAGATCAAAACCGAGATATCGTCCGGTGATATTCCAATAAACAGAAACTTGTAGAAGACGACATTCATTATCAAAGCAGACATCTGTCACAATGTTCTTGAAGAAGTGAAGGGGAATATTACTTTCCTTACGCTGCACCAAAAAGATGGAATCTCCACTCAGGGAATCTTTATAAGCGATGACTATGGTTTGCTCTTGATCGTAGTCGCCAACGATCGTAGCTTTTTTGGAATAACTCAACTTATCATGACCTGACAAAGAGAATCCCAAAATACTCCATAAGAAAAAGCCTATAGCTATGGTGAAACAGTTGAATTTAGACACGATCATGAAGGTACAATTGCGCCATGTTCTTTTAATAATTGCTTTATGTCATTTATGGGGACTTCACTGGGTGTAATGCCTTGTTTATTAGCCAATACCGCGGTAGCAGCGGCAGCTTGCCCCATACCCATACAAGATGCTTGTACTCGCAAGGCAGAATTGGCTAATCTATCGCTGCTTACGCATCGACCTGCCACTAGAAAATTCCTGCTTCTTTGGGGAATCAAAGACCTGAGCGGAATGCTGGCCACAATATCTGGCTTCAGAAACTCCTGATAGATCGACTTTCCTTCTCTATGGAGATCAATAGGATAAAATGAATAGGATAAGCTGTCTTCAAATAACCTGCCTTCAACGTAATCTAGGCGAGTCATTTGGTAAAGACCCTCAATCCGATAGGTCTCCCTTACGGCCGTTTCAGTCTTCAGCTGTATGAGCTTTACGTTTTCGCAACCAGGAAATGATCTAAGTTCGCGGATTAAGTTCAATAGCGTTGACCTCCCTTCTTGATTAGCAATAGTATGAGATTCTGAAGTGGTGGAGTCAGCACCTGGTACATACACGTAGCTATAAGGCACGAAGGTATGTTCTCTACTCGTTCTCGTTTTTCGTTCTAGCATGTTCTGCCGTAAAACCCGATGGTATTGCTGAGGGATTTTCGACAGATCTAAAGCGTCGTAATCGTATCCCCCGATTCGAAAGACCAGTGAACCTGGCTGCGTATCTGCCTCTCTTAATACATTATAGCCAGCCATCGAAGCAATTAAAGCGTTGCCTGTACAATCAATGATTTGATCACAAATTATCTGGACTTTAGTTCCTTTGCCTACTGTTTCCACCCACCATTTTCCCTCCTTGAATTCAATCTGATGAGGTGTCTCGTAGTAACGGATATCCACGCCAGCTTCTAGGCACTTTTCTTCGGCTAATAGCGTGTACAAAGAAGGATTAACAGTGACTTGATGTTTCCAATGTCGGTCGGGTAATAGAGAAAAGTTAGGCAATTTATCGCCATTGAGTTGAACGCAATCCATAACTAGTTCCCAGCCTATTCCCCCAATGATCTGTTTGCCCCAGGCATGGAATATGCCAGGAAATGCAACGCCGCCAGTAGTCGTGGTGCCACCAAGTTGACTTCCGCTTTCAATCAGAATGGTCTGTGCGCCCGCTCGCCCCGCTTGGATAGCGGCTATAGTACCAGCAGTTCCACCACCAATCACGAGGATATCCGTCTCCAACTTTTGTTGCTTGATGAAGTAAGGTGCAACCAAAGTTTCTCCTTTAGACAGACTTGGTGCGGCCATCCCGAGTGAAAGCGCCCCCAATGATTTTAGCATTGATCTTCGCTCCAACTTATCCATATCTTTTGAGTTTTTTAAAAGGTTAGGCCAAATCCAGCCCTTGCCGCCGAAATAAGAGCCACTGAAACAAGCCACGAGCAATCATGAACACTAGGAGAGCTAACCACAGTCCATGGTTGCCATAGCTCTGCTGAAAAAGGTAGTAGGTGGCGAAGTACACTAAGATCGCCAAGAGCATACTATTCCTCATTGCCTTGGCTGCCGTCAAACCAATGAACACTCCATCCCAAATATAACAAGGCGTGCTTAATATCGGAAAGATGACCATCCAAATAAGAAAGGGGCGTGCCGCCACTAGTACATCTGCTTTATTGGTAAACAGTTGTAGAATAGGATCCCCAAGCAATCCGTAGATCAAGGCATATCCGGCAGCCAAGCCCATTCCCCACCAGAAAGAGAGGGAAATGGCTTTAGAAGTCTTAGATCGATCTGCTGCTCCCGCATATTTACCTACCAAACTCTCCGCTGCAAAGGCAAAACCATCCACTCCATAGGACATCCAATTCAGAAACTGCAGCAAGATGACATTCGCAGCCAGAATCAGTGCTCCTTCCTCCGAAGATTGACTGTAGAAAAAACCAAAGGCTAAGGTGAGACAGAAAGTGCGGAGGAATATGTCTGCGTTTAAACTCAAAAAAGCCTTTAACTCACTCCATAACAAGAGTGCTTTCTTACTGAAGTGATCCAAGAATTTGCGATAACGACCGAGGAAGAGGAATATAGCAATCAGCAATCCCATATATTGGGCCACTACAGTACCGTAGGCAACGCCCGCCGTTTCCATTCCATATTCCCGCACCAGAATCCAGCTTACCACGATATTCGTGATGTTAACAACTAAAGTGAGGATGAGTGGGAAGATTGCATTCTGCATCCCGAAAAACCAACCAAGAATCGCATAAGAGGCTAGGGTAGCTGGTGCTGCCCACACGCGTATGTAGAAGTATTCCTCTACCAGCGGGCGTTGGTCTTCCGAAATATTCAAAAGATAGATGGAGGCCTCTCCTAAAGGGTATTGTAATAGGAGGATCAATGCAGCTAAGATAAAGACCACCAGCATTCCTCTGCCCAAAGTGGTCATGATGGCTGTATCATCCTGCCGACCATAGGCTTGAGCCGTAATGCCAGTAGTGCCCATACGTAGAAAACCGAAGTTCCAGTAAATGAAATTAAATATCATGGAACCTACCCCTACTGCACCAATATGCAAGGCCGTTAAGTGGCCCATGAGCAAGGTGTCGACGGAGCTCAACAGTGGCACGGAAATATTGCTGAGAATGTTGGGCACGGCGAGTTTGAGGAGCTCTCGATTCATAGGTGTTCTTTTTGTGTTCCGATCCTTCAGGGCTGCAAAGAAAATGGAGATTCTCAATATTCTCTACAAAAAATGAGCACAGCTATCCAATTTAAGCTAAATTTGCGCCGACATGAGCGCCAATAGCGATATGAAAATAAAAGTAGGTATCTTTTTTGGCGGCCCATCTAGAGAAAGAGAAATCTCTTTCGCAGGGGGCCGGACAGTGTACGACAACCTGAACAAGGCTATTTTTGAACCAGTTCCAATCTTTGTTGATAGTTATCGAAACTTCATCCTTCTAGATTGGGCTTACATTTACAAAGGTTCTATTCGCGATTTTTTCCCACCTGTAGATAGCTTACCCGAATCCCCAAATGCTTTTCAGATTTATCAAGAAAGTTTAGGTGAATTGTCGGATGCTGAACTGGATCAGCTATTGAGCCAGATTGGGCAAAGAATCGAAGCCAGCGAATTGCCACAAATGATTAATGTAGCTTTTTTGGCGCTGCATGGTATCTACGGAGAAGATGGGCAGATACAACAGCAACTGGCAGAGCTAAAGATTCCTTACACAGGCAGTGGGATAGCGGCTAGCCAATTGGGAATGGACAAGGCCAGGCAAAAGGAGGTGATGGGCCAGAAGGGCTTCCCTTGTCCTACTGTGATTACCCTGACTAAGACAGAGTGGTTGGATCGTGGAGATAAGGATTATTTTGAAGATGCCAAAGAACAGATTGGCTTTCCAATGGTGATTCGTCCTGCCAATCAAGGTTCCTCTATTGGCGTTTCCATCATTCAGGAGTCAGAAGGAACCCGTGGCTTTCATCAAGCCATGGATCAAGCCTTTTTCCGCTGGCGCCTTCCCGTACTTAAATGGAGTGAGAAATCAGCAGAAGAGAAAATCGCCTATGTCAGAGATCTAACGGACATCAGACATGGTCTGGGCTTTCCGCTAAAGTTGAAGTATCAGGAACACGAAGCTACCTACTATCATCCCGAAACTTTGCTGAGCTACCTCAATGGACTACCTGAAGAGAGCGATGGCGTTGCCCTTCTGGAAGCGGATCAGTCAGAGGAGAAAGTAATCATAGAAGAGTTTATTGACGGTAAGGAGTTTTCTTGCATCGTGATTCGAATGGAGGATGAAAGCAGTGTTGCTTTACCACCTACGGAGATCATCAAAGGACAAGAACTTTTTGACTATCGATCTAAATACATGCCGGGCCTATCTCGCAAGCTTACACCCATAGACTTGCCGGATGCACAGATCAATGCGATACGTAAGGAGTGTGAACGATTGTTTGAAGAGCTGGACTTCCAAACCTATGCACGTATTGATGGCTTTATTACAGAAGACAACATCTTCTTAAATGACCCGAATACGACCTCGGGCATGTTGCCTTCTTCCTTCTTTTTTCACCAAGCGGCAGAGATAGGTCTGAACCCTTCTCAGTTTTTGACCTACATCATTCGCACCTCTATTCAGGAAAGAATTGGAGAAGAGCAAGAAAAGGCCTCTTACAAGGCTTTGTTGGCTGTCGTGGATGATGCCATTTCCTCCTTGCAAAACCAGCAGAAGGACCGCAAAAAGATTGGCGTCGTACTGGGCGGATATTCTGCGGAGAGGCACATTTCGGTGGAGAGTGGTCGGAATATATTTGAAAAGCTCGCTAGTTCAGAGGATTATGAAGCCATCCCTATCTTCTTGACGGGGAGTGCTGAGAATTATGAATTCTACCAACTACCTATAAACCTCCTACTCAAGGATAATGCCGATGATATCCGGGATAAGATAAAGACCTGGAAGGCGCATCCGATTATCGAGGACATCAAGCAAACTTGTCAATCCGTTACGGATAAATACGCTTCGACAGGTGTGGTTTTTGTACCAGAGCAATTGACCATAGATCAGTTGGCAAATAAGGTGGATGGCGTTTTCATCGCCTTGCATGGTAGACCTGGAGAAGATGGACAGCTCCAGCTGCAATTGGATGCTAAGGGGGTTCCTTACAACGGATCTGGCGTAAAATCGTCGAGCTTGACGATCAATAAATATAAGACGCTACAAACACTAAAGGCCAATGGCTTTAAAGTAGCCGGACAGCTACTATTGGGTAAAGCGATCTATGAATCTGATCCCAGTTCGTTTTACCAGGAGGTAGAGGCGACTTTCAGCTATCCGCTAGTAGCCAAGCCCGTAGACGATGGTTGTAGTGCGGCGGTAAAGGTGTTGAAGAATCGTGAGCACTTGGAAGCCTTCACACGCTTGATATTTCGGCCAGAAGGTACTGATGATCCAAATTCACGAGAAATATTGGAACTGCAGCCGCAGGAAGAGTTTCCTGCTAAGGGCGATATCCTTTTCGAACAACTGATTACACGGGATGAAGGTGTTCATTTCTTGGAAATCACCGGAGGGCTATTGACTCGCTATAATGAAGACGGAGAACTGATCTATGAGGTCTTTGATCCGAGTGAAACCCTATCAAGTGGTGCAGTTTTATCACTAGAAGAAAAATTCTTGGCTGGCGAAGGACAGAATATTACGCCGGCTCGCTTTGCCAGTTCCGCAGCCAATTATGAATCGGTGGCTATGCAAGTGAAAGGGGATTTGGAGAAAGCGGCTAAGATATTAAATGTGCAAGGTTATGCACGGATTGATGCTTTTGTGCGCATCTTGGCCGATGGAACAGCAGAAACACAAATTATTGAGGTCAATTCTTTGCCTGGAATGACCCCCGCAACTTGCATTTTCCATCAAGCTGCCGCAGCAGGGTATAAGCCTTATGAGTTCATTGATCGAATTTTGACCTTCGGCTTTGATAAGAAAGCAAAAGTATTGACACCGCCGGTAGCCCCAGTGGAAGTAGAAGCCCCTCTGGTAGAAGAGGAAGCTGAAGCGGAGCCGGTCAATAGCACGATCACGGATGATGCAGGGGCTAGTTATATCTCCTATACCGATTCAGCGGAAACCGATACGGCGGAGCCGAGTGCATCTACAGTAAGGGAGGAGGAAAGCTTTCTGGATAAGTTGAAAGCCATGATCGTAACGCCGGTTTGGGAATTTATAAAAGCCCCGATATTCTTGAAAAACCTAGCAGCTATACTTGGATTTATACTCCTGCTTTTCATCCTGACCACGGGTTGGTTAAAAATGTACACCGATCACAATGAATCCATTCAAGTGGAGGATTATGTAGGTATGTCCGTAGAAGAGGCAGTGCGCAAGGCAAAGAGCCGCAGCTTTAAGGTGGTGGTAGATTCGCTTTATGTGGCGGGCAATGAGCCGAACGTAATTTACAGCCAGACACCAGAGGCGTTTTCACGCGTGAAGGAGAACCGGACCATCTTTATGGTTCGCACTACGGCTAAAGGAGTGCCCATCCCCTTCAAACCCACTACAGATGATTTTCAAGGGGCAAAGTCTTATCTAGAGTCCCGTTCGATCATAGTCAACGAACCCAAAACGATTTTTAATGCTAGACGTGCGGAGGGAACGATCGTAGAAGCTACCTACAATGGCAAGACGTACCCGATCAGTCAATTGCGGAAAGAAGGTATAGAGATCTATCAAGGGGAATCTGTTGATTTTGTAGTATATACTCGGGTTTCTGATTATGTTGGTTTGCCTAATCTAGTTTGTAGAACCTTTTCAGAGGCTGAATTCTTGATCCAATCTCGCTTTCTAAAAATGGGCGTGATCCATGGTAACAAAGAAGGCTCAGCCTATGTATATAAACAGGAACCGGCTTATGTTCCTGACCAGTCCATACGCAAAGGAACGACCATTAGTTTATTCCTGACATCTAGTGAACCTGATGATTGTGAATAAACAGTAATAGTAGTCTGTCCTGCGGCGTGGCAATTTCTGCAAACCTCCTGACTCCCTCCAAGTAAGCAGGAAGTACCAGCACAACATAAAGACATAAGCGGCGTTCAGAGAGGAGAGAATAACTATTGTATCAACGAAGTAAGCATATTAATGAGAACTGTCTACTTATTATTTGCCTGCGTCTTGTTTCTAGGTAAGTTACAGGCACAGGAACTGATCCCATTGCAAAACAATAACTACTTAAGACAGCTACAGGAAACTGCTTCTAAAGACTTCCCAAAGGAAAGAGCAAATCCCAAAATGGTGTGTCCAGTAGAAGAAGACGGAATCACTTATGTGACTACTGGCGAAGAGGCGCTGATTGAGATTCCAATCGATACTTTTCTAGCCGGTGAAAGTGGTGGTTTTTTCAGATGTGATAACTGTGATCAAGCTAGTTTTGGCATTGCCAGCGTCATTGGCAATGAGCTCTCTTATTCTCCGCTAACCGGATTAGTGGGCAAAGATTTCATTCAGATAAGTTTTTGCAGCAACGCAGACCCAACTAATTGCTTTGATCAAACGATCATGCAAGTAGTAGCTCGAAGGCCTGGGCAACATGTTTTTCCCTCAACTTTTGTGCTCAACCCAGACGATGAAGTGATTGCTACAGCAGTCCCGAATTTGCCCGGACAATTGAGTTGTAGTTTTATCGATGAATGTGAAGATGGATACGAAGGACGAGATCAGCGGGTGATTCCAATAGATGATACCCGGATTTTCTATAGAGCTAGTGCTTTTGCAGGCACGGATTCCCTTTGTTTGGTCATTTGTGATGATCTGGCGATCTGTGATACCTATCATTTTAGCTTTCGGATTACCTCGGACACCTTGACCCTGCCATTTATGGATGATTTTTCCTATGCGGGGCCTTATCCCTCTAGGAGTCATTGGTTAGATCGAGAAGCTTACCTTAACAATACAATGGCAGATGGACCTCCTTCTATTGGTGTAGCCTCCTTGGATGGTCTAGATCCTCAAGGTATACCTTATGGTGGGGGAGCTGGACAAGCAGACCGCTTGACCTCCAAGTATTTGAATCTAAAAGGAGCCAATGGCGATTTGGTGTTGTCCTATTGGGTGCAGGCCCGAGGTTTGGCGGATAAACCCGAAGAAGGCGATTCCTTGATCCTAGAATTCAAAACCTTAGATGGGAAATGGATTGAGATCGAGAAGATCCCCGGCTTGCTCAATAGCGAACCGCTGACCAGTAATCTCCCTTTTGAGTTCTATGCTATCTCTGTGCCGCAGGAATACAGGTACAATGGATTTCAGTTTCGCTTTACCAATATTGCCGATCGGCGTGGGATGAATGATGTGTGGCACATTGATTATGTGCGATTAGATGCAGTACAAATTGATACTTTTATCAACGATATCGCCTTCACGGAACCCCCGCGCTCTATACTAAAGAATTACACCAGCATGCCTTGGCGACATTTCCAAGGACTGGGTGCCGACGAATTGTCTAGAGATATCTCCGTCGGTTTATATAATCATGCCAATCAAGGGCTTCTAGCAGATCCTAGCAGTTTGACCTTGCAGGAATTGACGACCAATTTGAATCCTTTCTTCGGTTCCCTAGTACTCTTGAACGGGCAGGAACGTAATGTAACGGAAAAATCTGCTTCTAACCGGACCTATTCTTTAGATGGTGATCCTGTATTTCCTGATGTGTGGGCTAATTACGCTTTGATCATGGAGGGCCCAAGTTTTGATAATGTGGTCGGACCAGTTCGGTTCAGGATGAATTATAGTCTATCTAATAGTACTCAAATCAACACGCCAGGCTTCGAAGCGATTCAACGCAATGATTTCGTTTCGCATACGACGGTTTTTGACAACCAGTTTTCCTATGATGATGGGACGGCCGAGCTGTCATTGGTTTCAGCTCCGGGCACTGACGTGGCGATGAAGTTTACGGCTGGGGTAGCGGATTCCCTACAAGCGGTGGCTATTCATCATCCTTTTGCCACGACAGTAGATGTCGAAGAACAGTTTTTCCGTCTTAAGGTGTGGATTGGTGAGTTGGATGATACGCCGGAATACCAAGCTCTCTTAAATCCGTTTTTTGCTACGAACAATTTTGATACCCTACAAGGCTTTACTACCTACCTACTCACCAATGAGGATGGTGAAGGTGAAGCCCTATATCTTCCCCCTGGAGACTTTTACGTAGGCTGGGAGCAAGCCTCTTCTTGTGATTTCAACCAATGTGTTCCAGTTGGATATGATCGCAATCAACCACAGGCTTTGAACTTTACCTTTAGGAATGCAGGTGTAGTCTGGGAGCCGATCAATCTGTTCATTCCTGGGGCCTTGATGATTCGGCCAATTGTGGGAAGTGAAAAGCCCATCTCTACGCCGGTGGAAGATATAGATAAAGGCCTGACAGAGGTTAAGTTATATCCCAACCCTGCCCGGGATCAATTGTTTGTGAAGCTGCAAGAGGCGAACTATGATGACTACGAATATACACTGTTTAGTCAGGTGGGGCAACGGCTCAAATACGGGCTTCTAGAACCAAGTATCTCTTTAGATGGTTTGATAAATGGAACCTATTTTGTGCAATTGCGCAATGTGGAAACCAATCAAATCGAAAGACGTAAACTAATCATCATAAAATAGTCATCAGATGGATATAAATGTGCAGGAATTAAAAGAAAGGCTAGACAAGGGCGAGGACGTTGTTTTGATCGATGTTCGTCAACCTAATGAGCATCAAGAATTTAATGTAGGAGGGAAATTGATTCCTCTTGGGACCGTGCCCCTGCGTATGAATGAAATCTCCGAAGATAAAGACGTGGAAGTGGTTGTGTATTGCCGTTCGGGAGGGCGTAGCGGTCAGGCCAAGCAATTCTTGATGCAAAATGGCTTTACAAATGTTCGTAATCTACAGGGCGGTATGTTGGCCTGGGTAGACGCTTTTGGTGCAACAAAGTAGTTGATTACTCACCGATAATCGGTACTCATAGATCCAGTCCCAGGTAAATGACATCTGGGACTGGATTGTTATAATAGGGCGGGATTACTTTGAATCCCAGGTCTTTATAAATGTTCACCGCTCCTTTCATTCTGGGGAGCGTGTCTAGCACCATCTGCTTGTAGCCGGCTCGGCTAGCTTCTTCTACGCATATTTCGGCCAGTTTTGTACCCAGCTGACGCCCGCGAAAGCTGGGGCGTACATACAAGCGTTTCATTTCGCACCGCCCTTTTCCCTTGCTTCTAAAGGCTATGCAGCCAGCTATACCCTCCTCTTCCTGAGCCAGGAGCATTAAGCCCTCTGGAGGACTATACATCTCCTCCATACCTCGGAATTCACCCGCATAATCCTGATAGGACAGGTCAATTCCTAGCCAGTCTACATATTCTTGAATTAATTCCCTCGCGGCGGCCCAGTGCGCAGCACTAGTAGCTACAACGATCCCCATATTGCGCTTAATTCTTTCTTTTTACAAAAGCATCAATTCCTTTAGCTTCCACTTGTGAGGCCAGCTTGTTGGCTTCCTTGGCATCAGCAAATCGACCCACCAAGGCCACTGCCAGAGATCCCCCGTTGAAGCTGGCTACACGCGCTTCATCAAAGCCCATCTGCTTGAGTCTTTTCACTTGGGCCTCTGCATTGGCTTTCTGTTTAAAAGAGCCTGCCAGCACCATAAAATCTCCTTCTGCTGAAGTCTCTGCATTGAAACTAACGGGTACCTCTTCCTCTTTTTCAGCTTCCTTTTCAGCAACAGGTTCTGGCTCTGGGGTGAGACTGTCGTCTTCCTCGGCCGACCCCTCCTCTTCTTCTACCAGCGTACCATTATTGACACTTAGTTGCTCATCGTCTAGATCACCTTCTTCGGCAGCGATCGGATCGACAATTCGACCCTCATCGTCAAAAGTCAAGGTGTCAGGAGTCGTACTTTTGTCCTCTTCCTGGATACTAATGGAAGTGGTAGGAGAGGAGTTTTTGAGCTCGCGTAACTTGATTGTTTTATACACTAGGTACCCCAAAGCAGCCAAACAAAGGCCTACAATTAAAACAGTGAATGTGTCAAGTCTTGACATAGTACGTGCTTTTTTTGAAATTTAAAGACTTCTTTTTCAGGAGATTAACTCCTTAAAGGTAGTTTTTTTTGGTTTCCTGTAAAATAAAATCCCTCCTTTTAGCATTAATAGATTGTCTTCACAACTACTCCTCAAGTACCCGCTACTATCAGAGTATAATCCAACTTCAGGTGGAATAATTCCACGTTTCTCTACTATCCTAAATTTTCTTTTTGGCCTGTTTCCTATTGGAGCAGAAGGACATAAATATACTTATGCAGCAAATATACTTTTTGATAATTAAAACCGGACGAAATGAGAGCTACACTGATCATAGTGGCACTAGCCCTAATCTTGCCGGTGGGAGGTATATTTGCGCAAGAAGTTATCCCCACCCCAGCTGTTGAATCATCAGAAGAAATTAAGCCAGAAGAAGAAAAACCTTCGAAAAAGAAGAAAAAGAAACAAACTCCAGAGGAACTTCAGCAGCAGTTTTTCGATGCTGTCCAGAATGGCGATACCGAGCAAGTAGCGGAATCTATAGACGCCATGAAATATTACCAACACAATAAGGATGGAGAAACGGCCCTTACCTTAGCTATTGAGCAGGGTAATGAAGAAATGGTTCGTCAGTTGGTTGGTAAAGCCGTTATAAACTTGAAGAATAAAGAGGGAGAAACACCCCTCACCCTTGCGCTCAAAAAGAAGAATACCTCAATTATCCAATTAGTTATAAAGAGAGCCAAAGCAGGTCTTAAGAATGAAGCTGGCGAAAGCCCGCTGATGCTTGCTATGGATCTCAACGATTTGAAATTATTGCAAACACTCATCGAGAAAGGGGCTGATGTCAATCGCAAATCGAATGGCATCACCCCCATCGCCAAGGCTACTGAACTGAACAACGTTCGGATGGTGGCGCTTTTAGTGCGCAATGGAGGAGATCCTAGTCAAGCCAATGACGACGGCGATATCCCCCTATACATTGCCGTACGTAACGGTTACAATGTGATTAGTGGAATTCTACTGCACAAAAGTGAACAGGCCGGAGCAGATGCAAACTGGCAAACGGATATGGGAGAAACCCTCTTGAACATCGCTATCGAGAAAGGGCATGAACAGGTGGCAAGAATTCTCATCGATTTTGGTGCGGATGTAGAAGGGATGGACTATATGGAAAATACGGGCTTGCATCTCGCCGCGGAGAAAGGGGATTTAGCATTGGTAAAAGTCCTGTTGGAAAAAGGGGCTAGTTTTGACCATCCCAATATTGTAGGTACAACGCCCATTATGGTTGCCGCCCAAAAGGGCCATAATGCTGTGGCAGACCTACTGGCGGAACACGGAGCCAATCCGTCTTTAAGAAATTTTGAAGGACTAGCTGCTAATGACTATGGAAGCTACAAATCATCTGCAGATCAAGAGATCATGGATGCGGTATTTGAGTTAACGGAGCAGCAATAGTTATTTCGATAAAGAAGCACAAATGTTGATAGGTGAAAAATGGGATTTCAAGATCTCAATTTCATGATTTCCGGGGCCGAAAGGCCCCTTTTTTTATGGCTAGGGGTATGGGGACTTCACCCGGTGACTTATTCACCGGGTGAAATCCCCGTACCCCTAGCTAATTTTCATCCCTAAAAAAAAGGCGTTCAACGGACTAAATCCCGTCTTGATCTAATTGACTTCAAATGCTTTAGCCATTGAAAAAAGCTTTTTTACATTTGTTTAAGAGAAATAACCCGACTGTACTTTAAGTCTTGTTAGTAAAGCTTTTCTTAAACAGTAATAGCTTTACTAACACAGCAGGCAAATCCAACTATAACAAGTATCATTTACAGCTAATTCGACCAACATCTTTATCCTATTTAACTTACAAACAGCGGATATCTCGGCAGATTTGATTAGTTAAGGAATCTTCTCTATACCAAAGCATTTTCCTCTCAGAAAGATTATCGTCAGCAATTTCGGAAGACAAACGACCTTACTGGTAAATGTGTATAAGCATTCACAATTCATTGTTCCATAAATCTTTCATGTAATGATTACCAAAAGGACTACCCAACTGTTTTTACTCTTTGTTTTCTTTTTTACGATAGGTAAATCACAAATCACCTTACCACCTAGTGGTGGAAATCAAAAAAGCATCGTCACCCAGTACATTGGAGCTATTGCCCATGTCTCTGTGATCTACAACAGTCCCGACGTTACCGCTTCCAATGGCCAAGACCGTAAGGGGCAGATCTGGGGACAACTGGTACCTTACGAAATGGCACCTAATAACTTTGGTTCTGCAAAAGAGATCCCTTGGCGTGCCGGAGCGAATGAAAATACGATCATCAAGTTTTCCCATGATGTAAAAGTCCAGGGGAAAACATTGAAGGCGGGGAAATATGGACTCCATATGATTCCTAAGGAAAGCGGAGCATGGACCTTGATCTTCAATAAGAATACCAGCGCTTGGGGAAGCTATTTCTACGATGAGGCAGATGATGCGTTACGCGTAGAGGCTACCCCAGAAAAATCGGACTACACGGAATGGTTGACTTATGAGTTTACAGACCGCCAGGCGGAGTCCACCGTTTTGGCCCTGAAATGGGAAAACCTTCAGATTCCATTCAAGATAGAGTTGCCGGATGCTAAGGAGCTATATGTCGAAACCATCCGAGATGAACTGAAAGGATCTACGGGCTTTCAGTACCAAGCCTGGGTTAGCGCTGTAAACTACTGCGTTTCCAACGATGTAAACTTGGAAGAAGCCTTAGTGTGGGCAGATAACGCGATCAGTGCTCCCTTCATTGGTCAAGAAAATTTCACAACCTTGTCCACTAAAGCTGCTGTTTTGAATAAATTGAATCGTGGTGCAGAGGCTGTTGCCACGATGGACAAGGCGGTTAAGCATGCTACTGCAACTTCCTTTCAGATCCACCAGTTTGGTCGTCAGTTGATTGGACTGGGGCAGAAAGAAAAGGCCTTGGAGATATTCCAGTACAATGCGGAACGCTTTGGTGAAGCTTGGCCTACACACGTTGGCTTAGCCAGGGGGTATTCAGCTGTAGGACAGTACGATAAAGCATTCAAGCATGCCAAGCTGGCTCATGGCCAAGCTCCTGACCAGCTGAACAAGGATAGCTTAGCTTCCATGATGGAGAAATTACAAAAGAAACAGGATGTAAATTAGGATTCATCCTAATCACTGAATACTTATAGTGTGTAGGGCTTTGGGAACTCTATCTGGTTTATACTGGATGAACTTCGCAAAGCCCTATTTTACTTGAAAGGATCCGAATTTACATTCTGTGTTTCCCGCGCATTAATTCTATCCACTATTTATTAGCAGTGCAGGAAAAGAGACTTAAGCCCATCTTTTTGTAGTTGTGGCCTTCCGAAATTAGATTCATCTTTCCTTTTTGTTAGCGAATTACTTGAATTTATTGTATACTTGAAGAGAATTCACTGCCTTGGTATTTACTGAAGTCAAGGACTACTCAAAGACCATAGTTTTGGGTTGCCGACTTATTAAGTTATTACTAGATAGTTACCGTATAGAAATAAAAGTTTTAAACTGCCTAGAGATACATTAATATTTACACCCAATCTAGTTAAGTCCTAACCAAACGTCTAACATCATTTCAAATGTAAGGGAGCATGACTATTTGGATTCACTATGTCAGTGTCCGAGATGTCAGCTTTTCCCATCCTTAACACCCAATTAGAGTACGCCATTCAAAACATGTTTAGTCTCCATCGTATACCATTGCTAGGCAATGTATATGTATGACTCCTTCAAGTCGTCTGATAGGATTTTGTCCTATTGGCATTCCCCTTTACGTGATCGAACAATAAAAGGAAAGTAGCCCGGAAGCCAATTTTGAGGATTATTTTCTTGATCAAGTGAATGCGATTCATTTGTACTGTAATTCGTATTCCACAAACCGACCCAACAAATGCATGCCCGATCAACTGATTTACATTGGGAAACTAAGCTATTGTCCATAGTCTTACTAGTCACTTCCCTCACCTGGTCTTGTTCTTCTGCAACTAGTGCAGATCACCATGAACTCTTTAAAGAGTATTTCACACCGACCGAAAATGATCTTGTTAAAACAGATTCTGGTGAAGCTGCCCAACGCTTGAATGAACAAGCTTTTCGATTGTATGATCAACAACGGTATGACCAGGCTTTAATTCTCTTTGATGAATTACTAAAAGGAGAGAAAACACCGGATCTTTTATTCTTCAAGGGGAATACTCTACTGACCCTGGGACAATTCCAGGTAGCTTTGGATGTTTTTCTGGAAGTCCCGGAGGATCATGAGCGATTCGCAGACAGCCAATGGTATGCAGGTTTAGCCAGCCTCAGGATGGATCGAATCACCCAGGCAAAAGTGCACTTGAGTCAGGCCGCCACTGCTGAGAATGGGAGCTTCAAAGCTAAGGCTAAGCAATTGCTACGCCTATTGGATTAAGGCCAAGAATTCTTCTTCCGATAGAATTTGAACGGTACCTAATGCCTGTGCCTTTTTGAGCTTGGAGCCGGCCTTTTCACCAGCCACCAAGATGTCTAGCTTAGAGCTCACACCACTGAGGTTTCGAGCCCCAGCTGCTGCTGCCTTTTCTTGAGCTTCCTTGCGGCCCATCAGTTGCAGGGAGCCCGTGAAAAGTATGGTCTTTCCGACTAAGGGAGCGTCCGCGGCTACAACTCTTGGCCTGTCTTCCTCGGTTTGGCTGAGGTTAACACCTAGTGTTTCCATTTCTTCCAACATTTCCACATTGCTGGGAACTTCAAAGAAACGGATTACATTTTCGGCCACGATCGGGCCTACATCCTTTATATTGGTGAAATCTTCGGCGGTCCAGTCTTTTAGTTCGAGTACGTGCCCGATTTCCGCAGCCAGGAGCTTGGATACTTTTTTGCCGAGGTGATGGATACTTAGACTATGCAAGAGCCGATGAATAGGGTTTCCCTTCGCCTTATCAATGGAGTCCTTCATCTTCTTCGCGGATTTCTCCCCAAAACCCTCTAACTGAGCTATGGCATCGTAATCCAGTCGATAGATATCTGGTAAGCGTCTAATCCAACCCATTTCGAAGAAGCGTTCTATGATGGATTTTCCAAGACCATCAATATCCATAGCGGGTTTGGAGACATGAAAAATGGTACGTTGTAGATCCTGGGCGCCGCAGACACAGTTGGGGCAGCGCCAGGCCGCTTCTGTTCCTTCCCGTACCAATTCCACGGGGGTGTCCGTACTGTTTATGGGGCAGGTCTTTGGGAAGGCGATTGGATCCTCGCTACCATCTCTAAGATCCTCTACAGCTTTGACAATGTAGGGAATCACATCTCCTGCTCTTTCTACCACGACCGTATCCCCTAGCCGAAGATCTTTTTCCTTGATGAAATCTTCGTTATGTAAGGAAATGGAGCCTATCGTTACCCCTGCTAGTGCTACCGGTTCTACCTTTGCTACAGGGGTGATGGAGCCAATTTTTCCTACTTGATAATCCACATGGAGCAGCTTGGTAGTGGCTTGTTTGGCTTTGAACTTGAAGGCAATGGCCCAGCGGGGATGGTGGCTGGTGTAGCCAGCTCTTTCTTGCAACTCACGTTCATTCACTTTTACCACCATACCATCGATTTCGTAAGGGTAGTCCTCTCTTTTCGCCTCCCACTCCATGCAAAAATCTATAGCTTCCTGTATGTTTTTACAGAGCTTACGTTCAATACCTTCTCTCGGGACCTTGAAGCCAAGATCGGTCAGCATATCCAGGCTTTCCTTGTGCGTATTGAAGCTGCTCAATTTGTTATCCCCTTGTTCATCTGTAGCATAGCCTAGTGTGTATAGGAAAGCCTCTAACCCGCGCTTGGCTACATCAGCAGGGTCCTTCATACGTAGGCCGCCCGAGGCTGTATTTCGCGCATTGGCAAATAGGCTTAGGCCTTGTTTTCCTCTTTCTTTATTGATCCGCTCAAATACGTCCTTTCGTATCAAAACTTCACCTCTCAGTTCCGCCTTCTGAATGCCATGTTCAGAAAAAGCTGCTTTCAGGGGTATAGATTTAATGGCTCGAGCGTTATTGGTCATTTCTTCCCCTTTAGTGCCGTTTCCGCGTGTAGCTCCACGGGCCAAAAGGTCGTTCTCGTATACCAATGCAATACTTCCTCCGTCAAATTTTGGCTCTACCGCATAAGCGATATCTGCTTCTTCAGGCAAATTCAGAAGCCGTTTCACTTGTTCATCAAACTCCTTCAGATCCTCTGCATTGTAGGAGTTGGCAAGTGATAACATAGGGGTGAGGTGAGGTACGGATTCGAAATCCGAAGAGAGATCTGTACTAACTCGTTGCGTGGGAGAGTCTGGGGTGATCAGCTCAGGTTGGTCCGCTTCAATGGCCTCCAATTGCTTGAATAATTGATCATACTCGTAGTCAGAAAGGACAGGATCATTGAGCATGTAATAACGCCATTCATGATAGATAATTAGGCGGCGCAGATCATTGGCTTTATCCGATTCAGTTTGTTGGTGAACAGCGGTTTGGGGATCAAGAAATTTTTTGGAGAGCTCAAAGAGTGCTTTCTGATCGGGTTGACTGTACATATGGTTGATTTGAAGGTTTTATATGCTAGGCAAATGTAAGGATATCTATCTTTCTTTGCCACTGCGTATTATTGAGTTTCTATTTTCGTTAGGCCCGTTTTTTGCATACATGAATTCTAACGGGAATTTGGGAACTAAAAGCAACCAATGTGGGTTCTTATTTCCGGAATATCAAATTCAATACCCATCCAATGAAGTAAAATTGTTCTAATCCTTTACCAAGACCCATCTGGTCAATTCTAGCTTTGACTACTTTCGATTACCCGATAATCTGTATTCCATGTCGATTTCTGCCCTGTTTAAGAATCCATATTTGTCCTTAATGCAAACGGCTTGGCACTACGCCAAGGGTGAGAAGAAGCGGTATGCTGTCATCTATACCCTGTTTACCTTGAGTTCAGCAGGTACTGCTTTATACCCTATTTTTTGGGGTTTGTTTATCAATGAGCTCCAAAAAGAAGGCGTGAATGCTTTGCGCTACGTTTGGATCTATGCAATAGCCTATTTTTTGGTTCACCTGATGGAATGGGCTTTTCACGGCCCGGCACGAGTGATGGAGCGAAAAATGGCTTTTGATATTAGCCGTAATTTCCTAAACGAGTTGTATCACAAAACGGTGCATCTTCCTGTGAAGTGGCATCAGGATAACCACAGTGGTGCCACCATCAACAGAGTTCGCAAGGCCTACAGTGCCTTGATGCAGTTTTTTGATGAGGGATTCATGTATTTCCATACTATAGCCAGCATGGTCATGGCCATATCGGCTATGGTGTACTTCTCTCCACTATTTGGTGGGCTTGCCGTCTTCCTTGGATTTTTTGTGATTTATATCATTTTTCAATTTGATAAGCCTTTCATCGAGGCTAGTAGGGAGGTAAATGAAAAGGAACACGAGGTATCCTCTACACTATTCGATAGCTTATCCAATATCATCACGGTCATTACCTTGCGATTGGAGAAGCGCATGGAAGTAGGGGTGGATAACAAGGTGGCTGCCATTTTCCCGCCTTTTCGCCGCAAGGTGTTGATTAATGAATGGAAATGGTTTACGGTCGAGTGCTGCGTCAGTTTGATTTACGGCGTGATTGTGGTTGGGTATGTGTATCAAAACTGGGTGCCCGGAGAAATGTTTCTGGTCGGAGGTCTCGTGACGTTGATCGGTTTCGTAAAGCAATTCACAGGTGTGTTCCACAACTTTGCCTGGCAGTATACGCAGATTGTTCGTTATCACACTGACGTTGACACGGCTAAGAACATTTTGAAAGCCTATGATGAATTACACCTGCCGCAGATGGAAGAGGTATTGGAAAAAGATTGGAAAGCCATTGAGCTGAGCGGACTCCAGTTTACACACAAAGAGGCTTGGGCGGGCAAAACTGGAAGTATGGGCTTGTTTGACTTAAGAATGCGAATACGCCGCGGTGAGAAGATTGCCTTGATTGGTGAAAGTGGTAGCGGAAAAAGTACCTTGTTGGCTTTGCTGCGAGGGCTCTATCCACCTGCTGAAGTTGACATCAGAGTCGATGAGAACCCAATAGATATTAGAGACCTTTCTGCTCAGGTTACGCTCTTCCCGCAAGAGCCTGAGATTTTTGAAAATACCATCAATTATAACATCACGCTGGGACTTTCCTTTACCGAGGAGGAAGTGAGTCGCGTTTGCGAGGCTGTACATTTCACGGAAGTGGTAAAACAGCTGCCTAATGGCTTGGCTTCAAATATTAAAGAGAAAGGCGTGAATCTCTCCGGTGGCCAAAAGCAACGACTTGCCTTGGCTCGAGGGGTGCTTGCTGCTCGAGATAGCCAGCTGGTATTACTGGATGAACCAACCAGTAGTGTGGATCCTAAGACGGAGTTGCTGATCTATGATCGACTCTTTAAGGAATTCGAAGAGAAGGCAGTGGTTTCCTCCTTGCATCGCTTACATCTTTTACCAAAGTTCGACTACATCTATGTATTAGAAAATGGGCGAGTGGTAGACGAAGGTGCCTTTGATAAACTTAGGCAGGAAAGTGAGGTCTTCCAAGAGTTGTGGAAACACCAAGAGGATACTATGAAGGGAGCATTGCACAATTGAGGTAGTCCTCCTACCTTTGCGGCATGATCTCTTTGGGTAAAGTTTTTCGCAAGTACACTGGCGCATTGCGTCAATTTAAGATTCTGTATGTACTCAATAATTGGCTGAATCGACGCCAATTAGCGCACAACCGAGGGTTGTACCGTAAATACGGATTGCAGAAAAGCATACTCAGTAATATCGGGAGTAAGGATTTTCCAGCGCATCATGCAGACATTCCTTGGTTAGATCGCCCTAAGGCTAGGGAGGAACTCGAGAAGCATCCTGCTTTTCTTGCGATGCAGCCCGAACAGCAGTCGGAGATACTTAGGTTTGTAGAGGAGGGTTATTTGATTCTCAAAGGGTTCTTCGCAGAAGAGCAAGTAGAGCAACTGAATCGAGAAATCGATGCTTTGTTACAGCAGCAACAACTTGACTTCAACTACACCGGCCGTAAGATCATGGAATCCTATAAGCATTCCTCTACGGCTAATGCCTTCTTCCGTGATGCCCAACTGCTAGAGCTACTCCAATTCATCATGGGGAAACCCATCATCCCCTTTCACACCATCAATTTCATTGAAGGGAGCGAACAGAGGGCTCATTCCGATTCTATCCACATGACCACCGAACCGCAAGGCTATTTGATTGCAGCTTGGATCGCTTTGGAAGATATAGGACCGGATCAGGGGCCGTTGGTATACTACCCAAAATCTCATCGTTTACCCTATATCACGACCGAAGATTATCCCTCCGGGCATACGAAATGGCGCCTGGGTGAGTTTGCGAATAAGCATTTTGAAGATGAGGTGGAAAGGATCGTGGAAGCGCATCAATTTGAAGCTAAGACCTTCCATGCTCAGAAGGGAGATGTGTTACTTTGGCATGCCAATTTAATCCATGGTGGGACAGCGATCACAAAAGCAGGAGCCACCCGGAAAAGTATGGTAGCTCACTACTTTTGTGAGGATGTGATCTGTTATCATGAAATCTCTCAGCGACCTGCCTTACTTTCCTTGTAAGACTAGCTTGAAGGAGCGAGTTGCCCCTAGCGATTGAAGCTGTAAAAAGTAAACTCCAGCAGGCAAACTTCGGACATCGAACTGGAAATTTTGCCTTAGTGGAATGCCTTCTTTTTTACTCAGCGTTTGTCCCTGTAGGTTAACTAAACTTACCTGGATTCTATCCTCCCAGGGTTCATCAAATACCAACTGCACTTGCTCATCCGCCGGATTGGGGAAGACTCGTATCTGGGCGGCTTGAATAGGATCAACTGTACCTACCACCGCGTTTTCATCGATCTTTATTTGGAAGGCTTGAGTGGGTAGCCATCCACCAGTACCATCCTCTACAATGAAAGTGAATTGATCAAAGATGATGTCCGTACCATCGTGTTCATATACTACGCGATTATCATTGATATGGGCTTGTAAGAATTGATCTCCAACTTGAAGTGGCACTCCGTCCAATAGTACATTGCCAAAGGCTGGTTGAGTGATAATGGTATAAGCCAATTCCAGTGAACTTTGGTCAGGATCCTGAATCTCTAATTTGTTACGTGTAATAATATTGAATTGACTGGGGGGAACGAATAAGGTATCGTTGGTCAGTACGGTGGGAAGAGATGGATTCAGAGATGCACAATACTCTAATACCCATTCCTCAATTCGACCACCACCACCAAATCCTGATTTTACTACTTCAACCTTTAGCGTCCAATCCCCCTGCGCATCTTCTCCATCGAAGGCATCTAGGGATTCTACCGGCTGGAAAATTAGATTGTCATCTGGGGCGCACTGAATGGGCTCTGGCGCATCACTGTCAAAACCAATATCGATATTGGTCGTATTTCCACAGTTTTGATCAAATAATACAACGGCCGTATTGTTTGGACTGATCACCGTAAAACGCAAGCTGTTCACCGGCTGAAATGACCCCTTAATTCTCGGAATGTTTAGATCAGAAATTGTCCCACCATCGGGCACATTGATTTGCAATTCTCGGGTAGGAAGGCCCGAACCAGGTAAGATGACCGGGTCCCCTGTGCTCATGATTTCCACACAAGCTGCTGTGGAAGTTTGAAAGGCGAAAGGAGCCGAGAAAGGACCATCCCCGCAGGCGTTCTGTGGTTTGATTCGCCAGAAGTAAAGCTGATTCCCTTCGAACTGAATATTAGGACTAAAAGTAGATCCTGAGATCTGATCTTCCTGCAAAAGAATGGTTTCAGGAGTGAATACAGGGCTAGTGGAAACTTCGATTCCGTAAGTGTCGGCATTATCACTAGGTACCCAACTAAATTCAGTCGATAGAACAATGTCGCGGGTTCCATCCGCTGGGCTCATCAAGGCCAAACTTGAAAAATCGTTAGAGACGGTGCTAAGGCGAACATCTCGATATATGGTATCCGTTCCGGAATAGGCTTTGATCAAAAAGTCAAAAGTCCCCTCTGAGAAACTCTGCAAGGAAAGATCCAGCTGACTAGATTGATTGGCTTCGATTGGGTTTTGACTAAAACTTGTTGAGGTATTGGCTGGAAGATCTCCAACAACCTCTAAGGTGATGGGGCCACTGAAGCCCGCCGTCGCAGCGGCGTCGATCTGTATACTTACATCGGTGGGGGGACATAGGTCGAGAGCGGCTAGGGGATCAACGCTCAAGCTAAAACTGGGACTCTGACTCGCCTCTATTGTGAAATCTCGATTAGAGATATCAAAGAAGACATTGTTGGCTGCCGCAATCATTACCCTTGCATCATCAGTGGTTACCTCCGGCACGGTAACGAAAGCCTGGCCATCATTGGCTGTTTCGGCCAACAGTAGGGTAGGATAGCTAAGTCCACCATCGGTGGACAAATAGATGTTTACCTTCTGACAATTTACAACCTCATTGTCTGTGTTAGCAACATCCCAGGTAACTTCAGCTGAGCTACCGGCTGTCCAGCTTTCAAAGGTGGTATTTGGGGCAGTTACTAGAAAGGGACCTGCAGTATCGGAGGATTTAAAAGCTACTTCTGTCCATGCTACACCTCCAGCTTCTGGATTGTTATCTCTTGCGGTACATCGAAAGGTCAAAAAGCGACTGTAAGAAGGTAACACCTCCACATCAAGAGAAGCATTATTCAATAGCGCGCCTAAATTAGGGAAATAGCGGGTCGAGTCTTCTACTGGCGGATAGGATCGAAACAAGGGGGCATCTCCTGTTGGTGATCCCAGTTGGCTTGAAGGTCCAGTATCGAACTGTTCCCAACAGTAGGTAAGCATATCTCCATCTTCATCAGATGCGCTCGCACTTAAACGAAATGGTGTATTAATTGGAATAGTAAAACCGTCTTCATAATTATCTGTGATCGTTGGAAGATGGTTACTCGTTTCGGTAATTGTAGGACAGTTGTTTCCCCCATCTTCTCTACTGAATTCAATGAAATCTTCCAATGATCCGATGTTATAGTACGGATCAGCATTAGGTTGAACATTGTTGGAACCACAGAGCCCTGCATAGGACATGATCGTACTTCCACTGCCCGGTTCAAACGCGTTAGAAGCGGAAAGCTGTGGAGCGGAATTTGGGCAGTTGTTCCAGCTGTGTCCGCAGGAAAATTGATGACCAATCTCATGGGCCATTACATCCACTGCAATACGTTCTACATCATTAGTAAAGTGACAGGTAACACCTGCACCTTTGTTACTTTGACAGACGGAGCTTGGATTGGCAACGCCGGCTAGCCCATTGTCACAGCCACGGGTAAAGACATGCCCAATGTCGTAAGTGCCGAAACCAATTCTGGCATTGATGATGGCCGTGTTTTGAGATAGGAGCTGAGTCCCGTTTCGGGCATCTAAGTAAGGATCAGTAGCTGGGTCCAGAAAGATCAGTTCGTCATTCCGATCAATAATCAATAAGCGGATGGCAACTTCTTGCTCGAAGATCAAGTTTATACGATTTACCGCCGTGTTCATGGTAGCTAAAACTTGTTCGACTGTTCCTCCTTTGGCCTGTGCATATTCACCTGTACAGGCTAAGGCAAGATTATAAGTACGAAGTGATAATAGCTCTGTGGAATTTGATTTTTGGAGGGTGGAACTCTCCTCAAATTCTATATCTTCCAAAGGCGAATTCCTAGGACCAAAATAGCGTACGCCACAACTCATCGCGGGCATATCTGCTGGATCAATATGAACATCTTTGGCATAGTATACTACGTGATATTTTGTACTAACGTTTGCATAGGGATCAATGTAAATCTTTCCCTTAGATGAGCTGATGTAGGCATGAAACCCTTTGGGGGAGTAGTCCATTCTACCCTGGATTCTTGGGTTACTCTGGTGTACGATCTTGAAGGAGCGGATGCTCGGGTATCTAGCACTTATCTCCGCTCCCATAACCGGCGAATGAATGACTCTAAATGGGGCCTGATCTCCTTCCGGCGTAGGGAGTGTTATGGTAAGTTCCGAGTTGTTGGTTTTGCTAAATTCCTCAGGTGCTTGGGCGAGTTCTCGCTTCAAGGCTTTCAAATCCAGTTCAATAACTTTGTAGCTTTCAATGGGGAGTTGAACTTCAGCATCCTGGGGAAGAAAGATTTGATTTTGTGTTACGGACTTCCAGAGGTTTGAATGTACTTGTGCGCTTAAGAGATGAACAAAGGAAATACCAATGATTAATGTTATACAATGCTTCATATAGGTTATTGCAAATTTTTATTGAGTTCAATCACGAAGCTCGTGATGAAGGATTTTCTTATCAGAACGACAAAATTAAGACAGCAGCATATATGATGGTAGTATTAGTACGAGATTTGTCGGCTTCGGTATGCAAGCTGTGCTCCTTAGAAGGTGGCTGCTACTTGGGCTCGTCCTACGTGAATCACTCGAGCCGTTCCCGTCTTTCGGCCTTCATAGCTGAGTACAAGCAGAATGTTTTTAGCCAATTGTCGATTCAAACTCAGGTTCCAAATGAAGTTTTGGCCCTGTTGCAATCCATTCAAAATGGCTAGGCCTGCCGGTGAATTAGCTTGCCCTTCATAAGCCACGTCAACATAAGAAAAACGCAGATTCAACAGCCGTTGTTTGTATACCATTTCTAGCGAAAGATCATGTTGTTGAGCTTCCTCTCCTTCCGGACTAATCGTATTTCGATCCTGTTGGTATTTATAACGTAAAATAGTTCGGAAACTTTGATCTTTCTGGAAGGTCAACTCTGGTTCTAGTCTCCAAAACTTGAGCAAGTATTCTCGATTACTGAAGAATTCCGAATCACTTTCTTTTTGTCCAAAAGTAGTAGTAAACCGGGTACTTACACTTTGGCTCATATTCCATCGACCTTGAATAAACCAATCCGTTAGCCTTCTGGATTCGAAGCCTGAGGTTTGGACTACCCGACTCCTGTTGTCCTTCTGCCCCAATTGGAAGCCATATTTTGGATCTGTCTGGTTGAAAAACAGGTTGTTGTTGATCGTCGAACGTAGACTCACCAAGGCTGTATCAGAGATGTTGACTTGGAAGGGGTCATAAGTTCTCACCTGCGGTGCGGCTCTAGTTTTCCGATTGATTTGCAGGTTGGTGCGAGCAGACCATCGGCTAAGCCACTTCTTAAAGCCTTTCTTGTTGAACCAGACTGCTCTAGGAGTGATTCTAAGACTTTGATTGAAGCTGACATTGTCTGTACGGATGAATTCATCCGTGATGTTACTGATGCGGATATAATCAGCTAAATCTTGAAAAGGGGCAATTTCCATCTCAAATTCCTGAATCTTACCGTCATTGTTATAAATGGAGTCCAGCCAGATATGCGTGCCAGATCCTGGTCGCACTTGGGCATAGGTATACTCAATTTTAGGCTCTTGTCCGGATCCAATATTGTAAATGGTATTAGCTTGGACAGCTCCTCTGAATAGGTTGATATTCACATCTGTTCTGCCTAGGTAAGTCTCGGCGGGTTGCTCGGGGCTGAGGTCGGCGCGGAGGATGGCCAGCTCTCGGTAGGTAAAACCACCGCCCAGCCGCAGCCGATTGCGTTTCCCTTTGGTTCTCCAACTGCCATCTACCGCTAATTCAGAGGCGGTGGTGCTTTGTTCAAAGCGGGTAGTGGTTGGGGCGAAATCTTTTCTTTGATTGAATTGTAGCCCCAGCTGGTAGGTCTCCTTTTCAGGACTCTTTAGAAAGATACTATACCTATCGTAGTGAAAGCTGGAAGACAGCAAGGTGTCGGTCAAACCATCATAGCGTTCACTCTTTTCCCGCTCTCCGGCCCAGCCAATTTCCCAGTCGTCTAGCCAAGGAAGTTGTTTAGTAATCCGAAAATTGGGTCTAAAAAAGCGAGTTTGTCGATCAATTTCATCGGTCTCGAGGTAGCTGCCTTTCCCATCGATCGTCCAAGTGCCTCGTTGGAGACGAAGTTCGCCTTCATGGCGCAGTCCCTCGTACAGCCCTTTCCTCAAAAAGCCGCTAAAACCATAGCCGATATTACCCCATTTTGCCTTATTCAAACGAAGCCCAAGTTTCCCAATCTGTTCAGCGGCTTGCTCTGCGGTGCCCTGGCCAGCGACATTGGCAATGTTCCAGTCCCGCAGGAACTCTGGAGCGCGATAAGGGTTCAAAGCCTGGAAAGTATTCTGGGTAAACTCATAGCTGAGCGTAGTATTAAGATCCCAACCACTAGAATCGGATCCAAGTTGAAATCTGCGGTTAAAAGTGGTGTAACCCGCCAGACCCAGGTTGTCATCATCGTCCACCGTCGAAAAGCGATTGAGATCAATACGACTCAAGGCTACTTCGGATTGCAGGCTTGCCTTATCAGAAAATTTATATTCAAATCCCCCAGAGAACAGCTGTTGCTGCATGGGTGCGGAAAGGTTGGCAATGGGAGCGAAGTCCCCCAGTGCTTGGCAAGATACGGGATCTATACCTACCCATCGATACACTCGCTCATTGGCTGTTGTTTCTGTGTCCAGGATGTACTGACCATTCCCTTGGCCAACTTGAGTAAATCGGGCGATATAGGTACCTCGAGTCTGATCCGTCGAGTAGGTCAAATATTGGCTGAGACTATCAGGTCCTAGACAGGCTATAACTGTATCTCGTAGTTCATAGGTAGCTCGCAATTCACTGCTTCCCTCTAAGGTGTCAATGGTGGAGACAAAAGCATTTTCAAACTGATCACCAATTTGACTTAACAGACTTTTTTCGTTATCACTAAGCTGCAAATCGCCTGTGGCATTTTTACTATCCTGCTGGCTAAAGGCGTTCAGGTACAGCCGCACCTTATTTTCTTGATAATCCAAATTGGTAGCATACATGGAACGTAGGTAATTCTGATCCGAATAGTCAAATTCTACAATAATTCGACTGTCCTTCGTGATTAAGCGTCGAAAGGTAAAGGTCAGTTCTCCACGGTTGTAATCAATGATATAATCAGCCTCCAGCCCGCGTCTCATCAATTGACCATCAAGCCACACCTTCTCCGTTCCTGAAAGTATGATGATAAAGCGCTCGTTCTGACTTCCGCGTAGTTTGTAGGGACCTTGGTTACCTTCTTGGGCTACGATAAGGTTACGGGCAAATTGCCCTCGGGCAATAGCCACCGAAGACTTTGTGTACAGTCGCCCGTTTTCCCCATTTTTGAAGGTGCTCTCGAAGGTAGCCCCTTGTAGTTTTTTGAAGTAGTTCATGAAATAACCACTAGGCCGACGAAGCTCATAATCACCGGCCGTCAAACTCGTACTTCCTTTTTTGAGCTGAATAAATACCTGATCAAACTCTCTAAGTTGTTGGGCATTCCCTTCGGCTTGCAAGGGGATATTCTCATCGGTAATGGCGGCTCTCAGTTCTATCCCATCTCCAATCTCTCCCGCCATTTGGAGATTAAAACTAGAATTCAGCACCAGGTCTTGATTGTTGCCAAAGGAAATCCCTCGGGAGAAACTACCCGAGTAGTCCAACCCCTTGAAATCAATCAACTGCTCATCATTTTCGTAAGGATTGTATTCATAAGTGACGATCATATCATCTTCAACGCGATTCAGCTTGTTAGTATCAATTCGACTAACCGTTTTATCAATGGGGTAGGGGAGTACTCGGTATTCTATGGCGAGGGAATCTGGTTGGCTGTGGAGCCAGTAAAAGAAGCGACCCTGAACCTTATAGTAGCTGGAATCTACCCGCTGCTTGGAGGGGAGGGAGCGAACGATTAAGGTGCTCTCGATAATGGGGAGCGAATCCAATAATAGGTTCCCTTCCTTTACCAACACTTGCTTGCTTCGAAGGTTAGACAAAGGTAAATCCTGGGCCGTACTAGAATTCTGGAGCAGTAACAGTAATAATATGATTGGTAGAATGAACCGCATACTCGCAACAGTAATAACGGCAAATTTCAGGCCAGCGCGTATCAGTAGGGAGAAAAACTGATCACAGTAGCAGGAAATGCAAGCTTCCTGTCCGTATTTTACCAAAAAGAGGCCATCAAACACCTGGGTTTGATGACCTCTACACGATCATTTGCGCAAGAGATTTTTATGGGGTTATAGTGCTTTAGAATTTAACGGTCCTGACACTTTGGTCAGAACCTGCATCTGAGGATGCGCTAAGGACTACTCTATTCTCGCCTCTTTCCAAGGTAAAAGTGCATTGGAAAAATCCCGTTTCAGCATTATAGTTGAAGTTGGTGACCTGTCTAGCATTCACCATCAGGCGAATCTGCTCCGCCGTAACGTTTCTCACCGTTGCTGTGATTGTACTTTTCGCTGCACCTGGGTTCAGCGGGTTGATCGTAGGTTGAGAAATCGACTCAATCCGTACGAAAGGCTTGTCGCCATCAGGTTGTTTGGGAACATAATTGATCACCCTTCTAGCGTTGGCATCGCCACCATTAGTCGTTACAAAAATGGCCACTGAATTTCGAGGATTTTGCAGTTTTACATCAAAGCTGATGGTGCCATTTTTCGCATTAAACTCAAAATCTGACGTGGAACTCCGATTGACGTTGACGCTTATCTGATCTTTCTGTGTCACATTTAGCACCTTAGCTCGGATACTGATCACGTTTTCCTGATGAGTGACTTCTTCTTCAGCGGGAGTAATAAAGGAAACACTAGGCGGTCTGGTTCTGACAACTGGTGCATAGATGACACTAGCTTGGGCTTCATCCGCTCCATTTCGATTGCTGACACGAACCACTATAGTGTTGCTTCCTCCTTTCAGACCTGAAAGGGCAGCAGATACTTGGCTACCATTCCAGTCAAAATTAGATATGGAGGCACCATTGAGAAGGATTGTGATTTCACCTTTATCGTTGACATCTTGCGTCGTCGCCACCAGTCGAACATTACTTTCGTTTACGGTGCTTCCTGAGCTAGGGCTGCTAATACTTACCTGTGGAGGCTTCGGCGGCTGAAAGTTTACAGATGCTTGATCGCTAGCACGCCCGTCCTGATTTCGAACTTCCACTTGGATCGAATTTGCTCCAGCTTGTAACACGACTTGGGCAGTCAACTCTTGCCTGCTCGTTTGAAAGCCGAAATTGCTCATTGATTGTCCATTTACCGTCAGCACGATATCGTTGCGGCTGGCTACATTTTCAGTGCGAGCCTTTATGGTAAGCCTATTATTGGTTAAGGTTGTATTAGACTGAGGAGTGGTGATCTGGACAGTTGGCAGAGCCTTCAGTCGATACTCAACGTTTACCTCATCTTGCGCTGATCCTCCACTGTTCCTTACCTGCACATTGATCGTATTCCTTCCTTGGTTCAGGTTTAGATCTGCCGTCACTTCTTGTCGAGATGCGCTAAAACTGAAGTTGCTAATAGCCTTGCCATTTAGGAAGACTCGAACTTCTTCTTTGCGTACAATATTTTGTGTGGTAGCGCGTAGCCTTGCAGTATTGGTGTTGACCTGACTGTTATCCGTCGGAGCATTTATTCGTACGCTTGGAGGGCTTGCACCTTGCAGTCGGACATTCACTTCATCTTGATTGCTCCCATCATCGTTTTGCACCTGGATCCGGATATTGTTGTTGCCTTCTCGCAAGTTCAAGTCGGCATCCACTGTTCCACGGAATAGATTCAAGTCAAAGTTGTTTATAGATTGACCGTTTAGGTATAATCTAATCTCCGAGCGCTTTGATATTTTGGTCGTGTTGGCCCTAAAAGAGATGGAAGCCGTCTCTGTTGTGCTATTATTTGTAGGGCGCACAATACTTACGGTTGGTGGCGTAGCTCTTTGATACCTGACATTGATACGATCCTGAGTCTGGCCATCATTGTTAGCTACTTGAATTTCGATGCTATTGTTCCCTTCTTGAAGGTTGATGCCCGCAGTTACTTCTCTACGATTTGCATTGAAGTTGAAGTCGTTTATTGATCTACCATTGACCAATAGCCTGATTTGATTACGTTGTGTAACATTTTGGGTATTGGCCCTGAAGTTGATTCGGCTATTGCTTACTGTGGCATTATTGAAGGGCTCTTGGATGGACACCGTTGGGGGGGAGCTCTGTCGATAACTAACATTAACCCGATCGCGGTCTGATCCTCGAGTAGTGCTAGCCATCACCTCAATGCTGTTGTTCCCAGAAATCAAAGGAATATTCGCACTGACTTGCTGTCTAGCCAGATTAAAGCTAAAGTTATTGGTACTTCTTCCGTTGATTAAGACTTGAATCTCCCCTTTACGTTGAACATTGATCACCGAAGCTCGCAGTTGAACAGAAGGTTGGGTACTAACTTGATTTTGGTTAGGTTGTTCGATATTTACTCTTGGAGGCTGGGCTACGATGATATCCTCGTATCGCTCGACATTAAGAGCATCCTCTGCTTCTCCATCTGTATTTCGGACCCGAATCTGCACTTGATTGTATCCTAGTTGTAAGGGGAGGTCAGCTGTAATTGTTCCATTTGAAAAACGGAAGTCATAAATAGGCCGATTATTTAGTTCCAAACGAATGTTGGAACGTCCAGGTACGTTTTGGGTATTGGCACGAATTTGAACTTGGCGGTTCGCCGTCCGGAAGCCGGAGCCAGGACTGGTAATTCTTACCTGTGGTAGCCGTACCTGTCGAGGCGCTTCATAGATGATATTAACTTCTCGCTGATCTCGTCCCCACTCATTTTCTGCTCGAAGCTGAATGCTATTATTCCCTTCTAGCAAATTCAGGTTTGCTGTTACCCGACCACTATTTCGGTCAAAGGTAAAGGATGAAATTCGTTGGCCATTTGACAGCAGTGTGATGCCTGACCTTTGCTGAATATTTTGGATGGTTGCTTCGAAAGAGAACGTTGATCTATCTGTATTGAAAGGAGAGTTGCTAGGTCTGTTGATTGTCACGATCGGCCTTTCGCCACGTGCTAATTCAACTGCAATCGACTCGTCGTCTTTGCCAGCGCTGTTTGTAGCTACAATTCGTATCGTATTGTTGCCATCCCGCAGGCTAATATCGGCTCTCAATCGTCCAGTCGAAGCGTCGAATTGAAAGTTTCGAGATTGGCCATTGACACTGAAACGGATCTGATCTTTGGCGGTGATTTCGGTAATACTGGCCTGCACTTCATAATTGGGATTAGAAGTTTGTGTATTGTTGGATCGTGGTTGGGTAAACAGGATATCCGGTACTTGCACTACAGGATCAGGCGTAACCGGTTCTTCATAGTAAATGATTAGTTTCTCCCGAGTCGTCCCAACGCTGTTGGTTGCTGTAATGATCACCTCGTTTGCCCCATTATCTAAGCGAAAGGGCTTACTGAAATTTCCCCGGTTAAAGGTGAAGGACTGTTCTCTACCGTTTATGGTACAGCTGACATCTGCTGCATTCTGCACGTTTCTAATTCTAGCTCTCACTAAACCATTCAGAACAGGTGAGGTAAAAGGCAAGTTGTTAGGCGTGATGATCTCTATAACTGGAGCGACTAGGGTAGACTCCTTCGGTCGTATTTTCCAACGTAGGGCAAAGTTGGTATAGTGATAGATATCATTATTAGGATCCGCCCACTGCTGTCCATCCATTATATCATTGCCCGAAAAGGTAAATCTATGGCCGGCGTGGATAGAGAAATTTGGAGTTACCTCATATCCCAATTCGACACCTAAGGAAGGCATAATGCCTACGGTGCCGCCATCGCTGTCAAAGCCATCTGCTAAGCTTTCATAATTGCCATCAAGAATCATATCCTGCAACTCAGATCTAATGCTAGCTTTGGACTTTTGCTGATCTAGACCAGCATATTGATTGTAATAGGCATTCCCGCTTGCATCCGCTTGGTCAATGTTGGTTCTTAACCAATCTAATCCTAATCCTCCGTAGATGGATGCCACAACGCCTGTTTTTTCTCTAAGTCTGTTTAGGGTTAGCACGCCTTCTAAGCCCAATTCAAATACTTGGGTTTGATGGTTTTGAAAAACGAACCCTTGAGTTTCTCCTAGGTTGGCTGGATAATTGGTATAATCTAGAATCTGGCTCCCATTCAATACGGAGTTGTTGCCAATATCAAATGAACGAGCAGCATCTAGACCGAGTTGTTGAGCATAAAGCAACCTTCCCCGCAAGTCAAAACTGAATGGGGCTCCCGGTTTATAGTACAAGTTTTTCCCCAGCGTAGCTCCTAAGCCAAATCCTTCTGGTAACGCTTGCACATCACTGGATTGATAAGAAAGACCGGCATTCAAGCCGAAGGTGTAATAACCTTGTTGTTGATTAATGCTTTGTTGGGCATTTGCGGTTTTGGGGGAGAAATGAGCTAAGGCCAAGAAAAGGCAGCAAAGCAAAATAGCCCTTTGAGTTAAATGGGTAGAAATAGGCTTGTTTCCCATATTGAAGAGGTTTTTAGCGTATGTGATACAATGTGGCTTCTGTTTGTTAGACGTCAATTTATGGCTAATGTAGCAGCAGGAAAATAGCAGCCAAATGATAGTGCATAATGAAATTAACAATATGTCGGGCATGTGTTGGGCTTGAAAAGCCAAGGTTAATCATTTAAGGATGGAGTGTTAACTGATTGATTACTATTGTTTTAGGTGAATTGTCTGATGACATATGACGAAAAAATATAAGGGATAGTTCAAAAACGGCCAAGTGTTAACAGATTCAACCAATCGTCTTTGCCTTTAACGGAAGTTTAAAGCCTTCGAAAGATAACAAATTGGGAGCGTTGATATATCGAAGTATAATTTATTTGTAAAATATAGAATTGGAATGCCGGTTGATTATGCGTTTTGATTATTTTTGTGTTGTGATATACAGATCCTACTGCCCAAATTGCCTTACATATTGTCATCCCCTTTCTAAAGGCTTTTAACCACCGTTGTTTTGACATTTTAGGACACAGTATTAAAACCACCTGATTATTCTCAGGCAACTTAATCCTTTGTATCTAGTATAAGGGGTTAGATAATATACGCAGTGTGAATTGGTGTAAAGCTTTTTCAATCAACTGTGACGACACTAAGCAAATCCCATGACTCTAAATCGAAAAGTATGCGAAAGAGACTTTTACTGAGCTTTACCCTAGTTAGCCTTTCTTTCTTTGCCTTTGGGCAAGTCACCGATACCGATAACTATCGAACCTACGATGGTTCTTTCAATAATCCAGTGGAAACCCAATGGGGAGCTGCTGGTACTAATCTACTTCGTCTTGTTCCTGTTGCTTATGCCGATAGCATATCTGCACCAGCGGGGCCAGATCGAGCCAATCCGAGGACGATTAGCAATAGTCTATTTGCTCAAGATAGTCCAATTAATGATCCGCTTAGTCTAAGCGACTTCTGTTGGGTGTTTGGTCAATTTATAGACCATGACCTGGGTATTACACCCGATGGTCCAGAGCCAGCCATTATTAAGGTGCCAACTGGAGATCCACATTTTGATCCATTGGGGATGGGACAAGCCATCATTCCAATGCAGCGCAACCTCTTTGACATGGCTAGCGGAACGGGAGTAGACAATCCTCGCCAGCATCCCAATATGATCACTGCCTATATAGATGGTTCAGCGGTATATGGTTCCGATCATGAACGAGCAGATTGGTTGCGGGCATTCGAAGGAGGAAAACTAAAAGTCTCAGCAGGGAATTTGTTACCCTTCAATACGGAAGATGGAGAGTTTCTTGGTGAGATCACAGAAGAGGCGCCAGAAATGGATAATGCGACTCGCATCAGTGAGAAGCTATACGTTGCCGGAGATGTTCGTGCCAATGAGAATCCATTGCTATTGTCCTTCCATACTTTATTTGTACGAGAGCATAATCGCTTATGTGATGAGTTGGCTATCAAACATCCGGATTGGGATGATGAGGCACTTTACCAGTATGCGAGGAAGTTGATAGGGGGGCTCATTCAATCTATTGTTTATGACGAATGGTTACCCGCGATGGGTGTACATCTAGATGATTACCAAGGGTATAATTCGGATGTTAACCCTCAACTCACAAATATTTTCACGGCGGCAGCTTTCCGATTAGGACATACCCTCTTGAATAGTACGATTCGAAGAATTGCAGACAATGGGGAGGTGATTGAACAGGGGAATCTTTCCCTGCAGGATGCTTTCTTTAATCCATTTGTATTTATTGAAACAGGAGATATTGATCCCTTCTTCAAGGGTATGGCCACCCAAATCCAGCAAAGCATGGATCCTAAGTTGATCAATGATGTGCGAAACTTC
>ENA-UENT01000196-UENT01000196.1-marine-metagenome-genome-assembly--contig:-NODE-196-length-44627-cov-10.280823_pt1 | contig 44627 bp, 34 predicted proteins | sample MGYA00237879_ERZ529330 | MGnify/ENA primary metagenome ERZ529330 (study PRJEB26372, sample SAMN05368345) | marine metagenome | biome: cultured habitat; feature: ocean water; material: water; isolation... | reverse complement strand
CCGCAGCGTTAAATACGCGGAGTTGACCTGCTTTACGTAGTTTTTCAACTATACTTTCCACCATAACGACAACCTGGTCGGTACAAGTCTGGGCGAATATCATAACACTAGAGAAGAGAAGAGAAGAGAAGAGAAGAGAAAATTTCTTCATGGCGTTTGGTTTGTCATACCCCGAAGGTACTTTCCGGGATAAAGATTTAAGTAAATAACGCTATAGCAGAGATGCGGAAAACGCTTGTATATTTCAATTGCAAATATAACTACTTTCCAGGCAGCAGCATACGCCAAATATCCATTTTGTCTGAAAACCGCCAAATTTCCCCCTCTGCAGGAGAATAGTCACCGCGCCACCCCCTGCCGCAACAACCGTTCAATCGCCTCCTTCTTCAGGCCTTTCCCAATCACAACCAAAGTGGAAGGGCTGTCCATTGAAAGCGGTGCAGCTGCCGGTGTGATTTGCAGCGCCTTGCCGGTGGACTGTAGCAGATAGCTTTGACCATCTTCCTTACTCTTTACCACACCCTTAATGCGGTAAATCTGCTTGGCGTAGAGCATCAGGCTTACGGTCAGTACGTGCCGGAGCTGGTTGAGGTCAAAGGGCTGGTCGAAAGTATGAGTAGTCGAGGAAATATCAGACTGCTGAAGATGGCTCGTTGCTTTGGGTTTTGCAGCAGCCGTTACGCTGGCGGGTAGTTGGAAAGCCATGCGGGAACGCCGGGTTTCGAGCCAGGATACGGGGATTTTACCGTCTTCACAGGGCACCACCGGCGCGAAGGGATTGAGCTGGCGGAGCAAATCACGGGCTTCTGCAATTTGCTCCTCCGTGGCCTCCCGCATTTTATTCAGCACGAGGAGGTCGGCGGCGGTAATTTGACGGCTGACTTCTTCAGCTTCCTCAAGGCGCTCGGCGACATTGGTCGCATCCACTACCCCGATAACCTGAGCCAGCTCGTAGCGCTGACTGATATCCCGGCGCAAAAAGACGCCCGCCAGGCTGCCGCTATCGGCTACGCCGGTGGCTTCGATAAAGAGACGGTCGGGTACCGGATTTTCGTGGACAAGCTCGGTGAGGACATCAAACAACTCGTCGTCAAGTGAGCAGCAGATGCAGCCGTTGCTGATCTCATAGACATCGCTGGAATACTGCCGGACTAACCCACCATCAATGGACACCTGCCCGAACTCATTCTCAATGACCACATTATTCTGACCGTTTGATTGTTGCAACAGCGCATTGAGCACGGTCGTTTTGCCCGCGCCCAAAAAGCCGGTGAGAATGGTGACCTGTATCTTTTTCATGCACTCAAGGTATTAATTCCGCATAGACTCCGGGAAGTGAAACGGCCTTTTTCATAAAGACTATGGTATATACAACATGCTGAGCGCCCCTTTCGGACCTGTCCGAAACAGAAGCGGGCAAGCGCATGATGAATTGCACTTGCCCACTTTGTTTTTTAACCGGCCGGTCTACTGACCACTCAAAATTGAGTTGTACCGCGCCGTGTCATTAAGTAGCGCAATAGCTTCCTCAATTTCCTTATCGTTGCGCAGCCCCATTTTGATTTTACCTTTCTGATAGTAAAAGCGGCTGGCTACATCTTTCTCAATGAGGTCAATAATAACCTCCTGATTCTTTTGCAAAGCATCTTTTTTGCTGGCTTTGATGTCCTGCTGCAGGGCGGCGATTTCTTCGGTCAGGTCATAGCCATCTTTCTGACTCGCTTTCTGCAGTTTTTTGAGCAGTTTTTCGCTCTCTGTATCGTATTGGAAAGCCTGCGCATCAAGGTAATCGACAAAAGCCTGGAAATCATCGAAGCGATAGTCTTCTACTGAATCAATGCTGTCCACCCCTGAAAAATAGGCTGTGACGAAATCAAAAATCAAGTGTTGATCAATCAGACTTTTGACGATGGAGGCATCGGTGAATTTGTCTACCACCACATCCGGCTTCACCCCACCACCATCAAGTACGGTACGCCCGTTTCGGGTGGTGAATGGCGTACGGCGGTCATCAGGGATATCCACAGGCTCGCCATCTTCGTACTCTACACTTTGAATGCAGCGCCCGCTTGGGATGTAATACTTAGCGGTGGTGAGTTTGAGCTTGGAATTGTAGCCGATATCGCGGGTATTTTGTACCAGCCCCTTTCCATAACTGCGCTGCCCCATGAGCACGCCCCGGTCATAATCCTGAAGCACGCCGCTCACAATTTCTGAAGCAGAAGCAGAACGGTCGTTGATCAGGACAACCACAGGGATTTCTTCATCTGTGGAATTGCCCATAGTGCTAAAGGTACGGTCCCACTCTTTGACCTTGCCTTTGGTGGTCACCACCACTTCTCCACGGGGGATGAATACGTTGGAGACATTGACCGCCTCAGTGAGCAAACCGCCGCCGTTGCCGCGCAAGTCAAAGACTACGCCCTTCATATTGGGGTTTTCCGCTTCGAGCGCTTTGAGCGCACTGCCCACATTTTTGCCGGCATTTCGGGTAAAAGTAGTCAAGGCCACATAACCAATGTCATCATTGAGCATGCCATAATAAGGCACGTTCTCCACTTCCACTTCCGTGCGTGTAATGCTCACTTTAAATTGCGCTGCCTCACCAGGACGTTGGATTTCCAATTCAACCTCCGTACCAGGGAAACCGCGCAGGATGTTATTGACCTGCTCCGGCGTTTTGCCCACTGCATCTTTGCCATCGATGGAAATGATGCGGTCACCCGGCTTCAGGCCAGCCTGATCTGCAGCCTGATCTTCGTATAACTCAACGATCGTAACGAAGCTGTCAATTTGCTGGCTGATAGCGCCAATACCGTTGTATTTGCCTTCCGTCATGAACCGGTACCCTTCAATTTCCGACTCGGATATGTAGTTGGTGAAAGGGTCAAGCGACTCCATCATGGCGTCGATCCCGGTGCGCATGAGTTGCCCCGGGTCCACATCGTCCACGTAGTAGGTATTGATTTCTTTGTAGAGATTGGTGAAAATCTCCAGGTTTTTCAGAATCTCAAAGTACTTGTTGCGGGGCGACATCGTAGCCGACATACCGATAACGACGATCCCTACTATAGCACTAATTTTTAGAATACGTTTCATATGCATGATTTTGTCCATCCCTGAGGGGGGACCGGGTGTTGTGAACTTACCGGTGTGGCCGGGCCGAATGCCTTGGATCCTGTTTCAATACCATAGCCTTTGCCATCAAATGTGTACGGCGGAATCCACCAGGTAAGCAATATATGTTTTCAATAACGTTATTTGATGCCAATCGTATGCGGTAAAAACCTGCTTTTTTGTTAAAAAGCCAATAAAACCGAATGTAGAACGTGTTTTAGGCGATCAGCTATTAAAAAAGCGACGAACTTTAATAAATGTTTAAGAACCTCCTTTGGCCGTTAATTTTGTTGGTGCCCGTGTTGACGCACGCGCAGTACCGCCTGCAATGGCTGGCCACGGATACCACGCAGGCATTCGTGGAGGAGGTTTTCTCTGAAACGGTGTCCACCTGGCCAGACACCGTTGCCCTGAAAGCGGGCCTCGCCGAAAATATACGCACGCTGCACGCCATGGCATTCGCTGAAGCCTCGGTGGACCGGCTTACACGCAAAGACAGTATCTTTTTCGCTACGCTGCACGTAGGCCCGCACTACCGGTGGATTGTACTATCAAACGGCAACATCTCTTCGGCGATCCTCGATGGGGCCGGATTTCGGGAACGGCTTTACCGCAACAAACCTTTTCGCTACGATCAACTGCGCAAGCTGCAGGAGAAGCTGCTCGACTATGCCGAAAATCATGGCTATCCCTTTGCCAAAGTATGGCTCGACAGCATTCTGATCAATAAAGGTCGGGTAGCGGCTCAGCTGATGATGGACCGGGGCCCGCTCATTCTTGTGAAAGAGCTGGACCTGCGCGGCAATGCAAAAATTAGTCAGGTTTACATGGAGAACTACCTGGGTATCGCTCCGGGCCGGCCCTACAACAATCAGCAGGTCCGGCAAATCCGCAACCGCGTACAGGAACTGCCTTTTCTTACTCTGGCAGAGGACCCCACGGTCACCTTCATCGAACGGGAAGCGACGATACAGCTGCCTTTGGAGAAAAAACGGGCGAGCCGGTTCGACTTTGTCCTCGGCGTACTCCCTCAGAACGAAGCCGGCCGGCAACTCAATGACCGCACCGTGCTCGTGACAGGTACCTTCAAAGGGGAACTGCAAAATCAGTTTGGACGGGGCGAGCGCATCTATGCTTCTTTCGAGCAGCTAAGGCCGGAGACGCAGGAACTGGAGCTGGAGTTCAACTATCCTTTTGTACTGGGGCTGCCCTTTGGTGTAGACTTTAGCTTTGATTTGTACAAACGCGACACCTCTTACCTCGACCTGGAGTCGGACCTTGGCATACAGTACCTGTTTGAAGGGGGCAACTATCTGAAAGTATTCTGGAACAACCGCTCTTCCACCCTGCTCACCGTAGATGAAGCCCGGCTGCAACTGCAGGAGCGCCTGCCCCAAAACCTGGATGTCAGCAATGCCTACTTTGGGCTGGAATACGCGCTGCAGGACCTCGACTACCGCTTCAATCCCCGAAAGGGCTGGTCTGTACGGCTGAGAGGAGGTGCTGGGGTAAAGCGCATTGAACGCAACAACCGCATTCTGGAACTAGGCTACGGTGAGCTGTACGACACCCTTGAGCTGCGCAGTTTCCAGTACAAGTTTAGCGGACAAATAGAAGGCTACCTGCCTTTATTCAACCGCAGCACCCTGCTCGGGCGGCTGCGCGGCGGGGCGGTTTTCTCAGAAGCGCCAGTGTACTTCAATGAGCAATTCCGCATTGGGGGCAACCAAATCCTGCGTGGCTTTGACGAGGAATCCATTTTCGCAACCCGCTACGCGTTATCCACTGTGGAATACCGGCTGCTGATTGGGCAAAATTCTTACCTCTATGCTTTTGGGGACGTGGCTTATGTGGAAGATGTGACGCCCGTGAAGGACGTGACCGACTGGCCCTATGGCTTTGGAGCAGGTATTTCTTTCGAGACCAGTGCAGGCGTTTTTGGCGTAAGCCTGGCGTATGGCAAGCAACTAGGCAACCCCATTGACTTTAGCGCACCCAAGGTCCATTTTGGGTATGTGAGCCTGTTCAATTAAGCATACGTTTCCTCCGCCTCCTTCACACGCTCCATGGGGTAAGCAAGCCGGAAGTACAAACCTGCTGCAAAACCAAAAACAAAACCGCCAATGTGCGCCCACCATGCGGTGCCACCCCCCTCAGCCCCTACCTGCAGTGATGCCCAGCCACTACTCCACTGCATCCAAATCCAGATTCCCAAAAACAGGAATGCCGGGACCCGAAAGATCAGAAAGAAGAACCAAAGCTTCACGCGGGAGGCCGGAAACATGACCATATAAGCGCCCATTACTGCGGAGATCGCCCCACTTGCGCCTACCGTTGGCACCACACTGCCCGGATTGAAGTAAATGTGGGCGGCGTGGGCAGCCATTCCTCCCAGGAGGTAGAACAACACGAATCGGACGTTGCCAATCGTGGCCTCGATATTGTCTGCAAACACCCAAAGGAAAAGCATATTGCCCAAAATATGCCCGAATCCGCCGTGCATAAACATACTCGTCAGCAAGGTAAACAGGTTACGGCCCGACTCAATCTCCGCGGGCACTGCCGCATATTGATCAATCAGCATACCCGGGCTCGTGAGCTGAAAATAAAAGGCGATAACATTAAGGACGATAAACAAATAACTGAACAGCGGGAAATGCCCGCCTTTTACCTGATCATCGCCAATGGGAAAAAGCATAAATTATGGTTTGTTATGCGGCTGTTGGCAGTGGATTTATATCGCCTCCACAATGAAGGTCACCACGTATTCCTCCGGCTGTATGGATTGCCCTGCCACCGGATAGGGCGTAACTTCCGACAAGCGGTAAATGTACCCGCCCATACTTTTGCTGGCCAGCTCCGGCTTGCCCTCCCGAAGGGTCAGGTCAAGCGTTTGCCGGTCGCCGTTGCCAAGTGCCAGTTGCACAACCGCCTGCCCTTCCCACACACAATTGGTGTATTCCGGGCAGCGGGAGTCTTCCTTGACCGCAATTAATTGAATAGGGGTATCCTGGCATTCCACAGTGCCCCCAATTTGCAGCTTGATGGGTTCGCCCATTGGGCAGCCCGTCAGATCGTCGCTGCATTTGGCAGCTGCCAGCGCTATAGCCAGCAGTGGCAATAGGTATTTGATTTTCATGCTTCCTATTTTCAAAAATTAACGATTGGCATAAGCCCTGAAGTACAGGCACTCGTCAATTATCTGCTGATAAAAATCTGTGCCGGCATAGTTCTGTACCAATAACTCAAAGTTCTCAAAGCTCTGCACGGCATCCGGCCGCCAGCGGTTGACGTAGTACTCGTTGCGCTCGCACTTGGCCGCCATAAAGGTAGCTTTGGCAGCCAGCTCCAGGCTATCGGTAGCCAACCGTGCCCTTTCAAAGTAAAGCCGCGCTCTGGAACAGTCAAAATTTTCCTGATTACCGTACGGAAAAATCGGATGAGGGGTCACATTATCGCCATCCCGGAGGTAAGCGGTTTCCAGGCTCGCTCCGCTGCGGTAAAAATCCATGGCCTTCCAGGCTTGCCCAAAGTAGGACATATTATAAAGCGCCAAACCGATCTCATAGTTCAGTACACCTACATTACCAGTGCCTGCTTTGGCTTCATATTCTTTGGTCAGCAGCTCTTCAATGAGCTCTCCTTTGTTGTATAACGGGACGTTGGACGGCAGCGGGCACCGTATGCAATCCCGGATGCGTTCCACGAAAGGGTTATAGAGCCCATAATTGTCCCAGTCTACCCGCTCCATACGCTTGAGGGTCTCAATGGCTGCTTCAAATTTGTACTCTGACATCAGGTAGCTGGCCTTAATGTTCAGGAGCATTTGCTGAATGGTACTGTCGCCATCGGCAATGATTTGTTCTTCCAGTTTGGAGGGGTTGGCTTTTCGGGTGACAGCCAACAGGTTTTCGATCAGCTCAGGCTTGATATTGGGCTTCAGGTGCTGAGGCGGGTGCTGCATCAGGAAGGCCTTGCCGGGCTGCCCGTTCTCTTGGTATAATTCAGTGAGGCGGTCGCGGAAAAAGTCCTTGAAGTCTTCAAAGACCTCATAGGCTTCATTGGTCTCCTGCAGGCCTACGATTTTGTTCTCGATTTCGTGATTGATATCGTCGAGCGCATTGATGTACAGGGCCAGCTCAAAGGCATCGAGCTGCTGCTCAAGGATAGGTGGCAGGTCCATGTCCCGGGCCTCGCCAAAGGACTTACGGGCATCGTAAAAACTACCAGATAGCATAGAGAGGTAGCCTTGTGCAATTTTCCAAAGCCCAGGCCTGGTGATCACGCCTTCCTTCAGTACCTGCGTCACGAATTGCTCCAACCGGATAATCCGCTGACCAGCATCGGCCACCGGAACGCCGTAGTAAAACTTGTTTTGCCGGCGCTGATTATTGAAGGAAAGCCCGAGCAGGTTGCGCTCCAGTTTCAGCATCTCCTGAATGAGAAACATGGGCAGATAGGGGCTATCCGGATCGCGCTGATAGATCTCCTTCATTTCCACCTGCAGCTTGCTGTCCGGGAAGCTGGCGCGGATGGCAAAAAGGGTGGCCTCTTCCTCGGGGGTCTTGCATTTCGCCAGAATAGCCTCCCATTCCTCATCGTTTTTTACCGAGAAGCTGCGGTAGGCAGATTCGCGTTTGCTTGGGCATCGGTCGAACAAGCGGGAATAAATGTACGCCGCCTCCACGCGCTGTCCCAGAGCGAGCAGTGCGCCCGCCCGGTGGCCTTCTATCCAGTCCTCGATGATACTGGGATCATTATCGATTTTGGGCATCAGGTCATCGTAGAGGGACAGGACTTTTTCGTATTGCTTGCTGTAGTGGGCCAGGCGGATAACCTGATAGGCGTACCGGAGGCGGATGTAATGGGACTTGGTTTGCAGGAGTTGATCCACCCCATAGGTAATCCAGTCGTCCATTTCCTGATAACGCAGCTGTGGGTTGTCCCATGGGCTGCGGCGGGTGGCGTAGTACTCACAATTTTTGGCGAAAGCCAGGTAGGTGACTGTCTCCTCGCACTGATGGCTTTTGAGGTATTTGGCGAAAGCGTTGTTGGTCAGCTTGTAGGGCAATGGCGCCCGCTTGCTTTTTACGGCCGTGACCAGGCTTTCGAAATCCGAACGGGAAGATTGGTAGATCACATCGCCAATATCCTGCACGGTATGCAAGTCACAAAAGCGCTCCTGCCATTCTTCAAGATTCCCTTTGACTTGCGGATCGCCCTGCTGACGGGCGTAGTCCTCCAGTTCCTTGAGGCTGACAAACAGGCGGGCCCCTGGCACTGCGGGGCTGATGAGGTTGGTGTTGATGAAACTATACCCCTGAAAAGGCGGCCGGTTGTCGCTGCACCCTTGCCCATTGAGTAAATCCAATGGGCTCAAAACCACCAGTAAGATAACAAACGTAAGCTTACGCATACTGAATATTTCGTGAAGGACCTGACCGGGCTGGCACTGTACATGCCACTACCCATTAACAAGAAATGAAAAAAATGCTTACATTAATCCAATATCCTTCGTAAAACTATGCTTACCGATCCACTTTACAATTATTCCATTACACTACTGGTTATCCTGATTACCGGAGGGACAGCGCTGCTGCTCTCCCGGCAGCGCATTCAGGCCTACCGGGCCAGCCGGTTGCTGACCCTATTATTGCTTAGTGTCCTGTTGCAGGCGGTTCTGCCCCTGGTCAAAGCCCCTATTGCCCAGTCACTTATGGATGGGCTGCTCCTGGCTATTGCCCCGCTTTTCCTGTTGCACCTGCGCAGCCTGCTTGGGGACTGGCTCAGCAAAGGTCGGGATGGCTATCACTTCACGGCTTTCGCGGTTTGGAGCGTCGTGAGCCTTTTCCCTGCCCAGGTGGCTGTCCATCAAACCTCCTGGTATGCGCTGTTTCCGGAGCTCTTTATGCTCACCTACCTGGGGGGTAGCTACCTGTATCTGCAAGGCCGGGTCGAAAGCCTGGTTCAAATTCGAAGCCGTATCCCGATGGGCAAAATCCGCTGGGCAAAAATATCACTGATTCTTCTGGGGCTTTTCGCCTTATGCAGGGCGGCAGCAGATGTACTGGCCATTCAGGCGGCTGCGGAAAGCCACCCCCTGTTCTTTGCTTTGGCTCAAGCCATGACCGTGCTCGTTGCCATAGGGCTTGCCGGGATTGGGCTGACCCTGGAGCGCCCGGTGGTTCCGGTGGACCTTCAGGAGGAAGCGTTCCTCTTGCTTATTGCAGACCGCAGCGATCCGGAACCTGAAGACATTCGCGAGAATGCCACGCTGTTCAAGACGCTAGATGCCACCATGCAGTCGGAGAAATACTTTTTTGATGACGATCTGCGACTGAATCAGCTGGCCGAACTGATGCACCAACCGCCCCGGGCTATTTCCCGGGCGATCCACCACGTAGGCGGTCAAACCTTCTTCGACTACGTCAATGGCTACCGGGCACTAAGCGCACAGGTACTCATTGATGATCCGGAAAAGCAGCTTACCCTGGATGAGGTACACAGAGCCAGCAATATTGAATCCCGCATGGTCTTCAATACCACCTTTAAACGGCTGACCGGGTCGGCGCCCACCGCTTACTACAAGCTCAATAATGGCGCAACAGACTAGGAAATCAGCGACGGCAGCTTCATAGCCAGCCCCATATCGCCTTTGATTTTTACTTTACCGGTCATTACGGCAGACATAGCGTTGATATCTCCCTTTCGGATCCCGTCAAGCGTCTCAATGCTGGTGGTAATCACGCAATCGGCGGCTTTGTCTTCATTCGTCACCTGGGCTTGTTCACCGGTCAGGTCGATGTGGACGATGCCCTGGTCAAAGACAAACTTAATGGATTTGCCCAGGCTGGGCGCTTTGGCAGCTGTTTTGCTGAACTGTTCTGTAATGGTTTCTAGTGTCATAACCTGATTTTGGAGGCAATATAGTGAATTCATTTGTGGAAAAGTGCCACACAGTCTTCCTGCAGCACACTGCCTTCCACCTTAATGTCATACCAGGCTTTTTCTGCGATCTCCCGGCAGTAGATTTTCACCTGATGGCCGTGGGCAGCGGCATCATCGATGGTGGCGCCGAAGTAGATCTTAGAGACTCCCGCCCAAACTGCCGCCATGGCACACATGGGGCAGGGCTCGCAGGTAGAGAACAGGATGCTGCCGGCGGTTGAGATGCCCAGCTTCCGTGCCTGCCGGATTGCGTTGACTTCTGCGTGAGCGGTTGGATCTGCATCGGCTTTGACGCTATTAGCGACGACGACTTTTTCACCGGTTTCAGGCTGTAGGAGTACGGCGCCGTATGGGGTACCTGCTGACTCAGCTTTCTGAATAGCAGCCTGCATGTAGTAAGCCTTAAGGTCTTTCATTACTTCATATGTTTTGCCAGGAAGCCCAGCATAGCTTTGTAAAACTCAAATCGGTTTTCCTCATTGGAGAAGCCATGCCCTTCGTTGTACTTCACCATATAGGGCACGTCGATCCCCCGCTCCCGCAGGGATTGGACGATCTGGTCCGATTCATCAATATTTACGCGGGGATCATTAGCCCCCTGCACCACGAAGAGCGGGGTTTTGATCTGATCGATATGAAAGACCGGGGAGCCGGCATGCAGGCGGTCTTTGTCTTCTTCGGGATGGCCCACCATTTCGTACAGCATATCCAGGTAAGGCTTCCAGTAGGGCGGGATGGTCTCCATAAAGGTGAAGAGGTTCGAAACCCCTACGTAGTCTACTGCACAGGCGTAGAGGCCCGGCGTAAAAGCAATACCAGCCAAGGTAGCGTAGCCCCCGTAGCTCGCTCCGTAAATGGCCACGCGTTTGGGGTCCGCCACACCAGAATCGATCAGCCACTTTACCCCATCGGTAATGTCATTTTGCATATCGTGACCCCACTGCTTGAAGCCCTTCATCCAGAAAGCCTTGCCATATCCGGTACTGCCACGGTAGTTGGGTTGAAAAACCGCATATCCCCGGCTGGCCAGCAGCTGCACCTCCGGGTTGTACCCCCAGCTGTCACGCACCCAGGGCCCGCCATGTGGATTGATGACTACCGGCATTTTCTCCCCTTCCTTATTTTTGGGCACTGTCAGGTAGCCATGTACTTCTTCTCCGTCCCGGGTTTTGTAGGACACCGGCTTCATGGGCGCCATATCTGCCTCATCCAGCCATGGGCTGACCTCCGTTATCTTCCGGATGCTGTCCTGCTGCAAATCGTAAAAGTAGTAAGCGCCCAGTGACCGGTCGCTGAAGGTACGGACCATGTATTTGTCTTCCGCCCGGTTGCTGCTTACTGCCACCACTTCGTATCCCGGGAGGAGGCTTTCCAGGCGCTTTTGCATTTGCCTGCGCTGCTCGTCAAAAAACTCAATTTGCCGCTTCCAGGTGGTGTACACGGCCCCGAGCAACACTTTACGCTTGCGGGAATACAGCAGGCTTCCAGCGTCTACTTCAGGGTGTGCGAAGACCGGTGGGCCCACTTCTTCTCCCTTTTCAAAGTCAAAACGGATGATCTCGCTGCGGTCCCGGCCAATGTCGCTTACACAATAGACCACGTTGCCATCATCAAAGTCAAAGAACAACGGGCTGAGGCTTTCTTTGAAATTGGTTTTTACAACCGTGCGAAAAGGCTGGTCTTCAGCAGCCCGGTACATGATGTGCTGGTTGACACCATTGAGGGTTTTGATGGCGATGCGCAGCCGGCCGGCATGGTCGGTCATCCAACCGGTAATGGGCTCCCCCGGGTTGTCGTTAGGCGCCAGGCGCTGGTATGCTCCGGTATGGATGTTGAGCCGGTAGGGCTCAAACAGCATAGGATTTTCCTTATTCATACCGATAATCAGCTCATCTTCCTGGTCTTCCAGGTCGTCGATGAACTCGATTTTCACATTCTGAAAAGGCGTCAGGTCCCGGGGATTGCCCCCGTCCCGGTCTACGGCAAAGAGCTGAAAGTTCTCATCCCCGCCGCTATCCTTGACATAAACGATGCGGTTATTATTGGCCCAGAAAAAGCCGCCAATATCGCGTTCTGTTTCTTGAGTAATCCGTACCGGTTCGCCGCCCTCTGCCGGGCAGACGAAGACATTTTGCCGTCGTTCGTAAGGGCCGGCATAGGCCAGATAGTCTCCGTTGGGGGACAACTGAAACCCTGTTTGCTCAGGGTTGCGGAAGAAGTCTTCGACCGAATATTTATAATCGCCTTCCTCTCTTCCAATCAGGCGTAGCAGATCCTCAGCCGAGCTGGGCAATGAAGGGTTGCCCGGCAGTTCGTGTTCTTGTTCGAGGTTTGACATAGGTATACAGGGGTAGATTCCTCACAAAGGTAAGAAAAGGTAGCAGAGGGCTGGAAGACGGCAATAAAATCTACTGAACCGGAAGGCTATTCCCGGTCCGGGTACCGCGCCTTCATGTAGGCCGCCGATTCCGATATTAATGCTCTGAGAACCAGGGGGTCTATATCCGAAAGGCGTTTGACGTACAGGCAGGATTTGCCGGTTTTATATTTACCCAGCTTTTCCATTAAACTTTCGTACCGGCTAAAACCCGACATGATATAGATGGAAAACTGCCGTTTGCGAGGCGAAAAACCGGTGAGGAAAGAAAAGCCCTCGTGCCCGCTGTCGTAGCGGTAGTGGTAACGGCCAAAGCCAATGAGGCTGTTGCCCCACATCACTGCTGCTTCACCGGTAACTTCCTGCATTATTTGAAGTAGCTCGTAACTGTCCGCTTTTTTCTGTTCGTCTGCCAACTGATCCAGGTACTCCTGTACGCTCTGATCCGTTGGCAGGGTTTTTTGTTGTGCCATTCAGGTGATTTTATCCAAAAAATACAGAAAAGGTTAAGAATATGCCCTCCGAATGCGTATAAATTTATTTTTGTCAAAACCAGCCTTGCCATTATGTGTTATTGTTCGTAGAATAGGTCTAAATAAAGAAAATTACAATGAGCAATCCCGTTACCAAAAGCCCTGTAATGCTATATACCGAGCAGACCCCAAACCCGGAGTCGCTCAAATTCGTGACCAACCGGATGATTTACAAAGGCACTGCCGACTTCCGGGAGGAAGAACTCGCCAAGGAATGGTCTCCACTGGCTACAGAATTGTTTGAGATGCCTTTCGTCAAGGGGGTTTACATCTGCAACAACTTCGTGACCATTACCAAGGAATTCAATTACGACTGGGCAGACATCATGCTTAAAGTCAAAGAGTACCTCAAAGGCTATATTGGGGATGAAAAGCCCATTATCAAGGACGGCTTTGAAGACGCAATGGCTAAGATCGAGGAAGAGCGTGGCGCCAGCTATGACTACACCGAAAACGAGGCTGAGATCGTGAAGAAGATCAAAGATTTGATCGATACGCACGTAAAACCTGCCGTAGAAATGGATGGCGGTAATATCGAATTCAAATCCTGGGATCAGGGCAAGGTTACCTTGGTGATGCAGGGTGCCTGCAGTGGCTGCCCGTCTTCTACCGTAACTCTCAAGCAGGGTATTGAAGGTATGCTGCAGCGTATGATCCCTGAAGTAAAGGAAGTGGTGGCAGAAATGGGCTAAGCCCTTGCTCAGGTACAGCTTCTACTGTAAAAGCGCCCCTATGGATAGGTTTCCACAGAGGCGCTTTTGCTTTTGCCGGAACGTTAATGGAATTACAAACTAAATCCTACGGATACCTGTATGTTTAGGTTCCGGTCGTTATCGTCCCGGGTGACAAACTCATTTGTATCGTTGAGCATCTGCCATGAAATATCCCGACTGGCATTCGTAATATCGCTAATACCATAGTTTAGGCGCAGTCCCAGAAAAAGCCCGCGGTTGATGTAATAGGATACACCACCAACCAACCCCAGGTCTAAGGTTTTGTAAAGGTTTTCATCCGACTCGGCTTCCTGGTAATACGCCCCGAGCGTCTGAGGTATTTCTACCGGCTGATTATCAATATCCCGCCTAAAAACAGCAGTATTTTCTCCTTGCCGGAAAGGCTCATCAAAGTAATTATAGTCAAGGACCAGCAAAAAAGGCACAATAGGGTCGCCCTGCGATGAAGCGCCCGCGAAACGGGTTTCTCCTGAAGCCCGGGATGCTACCAGAAACCCAAGGCTCATGCCAGCACTGATTTCAAATTTATTGAAGCGTGCCACGCCCATCACAGGGATATCAATGTAGGAATTGGTGACTTCCAGGGAGATTTCACGGTTGCCAGTGGATACAAATGACTCGCTACCATTAGTTGGCGTGAATATCCAATACGAATTTCCATTATAATTGTACACTCCTCCTTTTTGGGAGTAGAGCAATTCTGCCCGCAAACCAAAAATGTCTGTAAATTGAAGCGTCCCCATAGCCCCCACATGAAAACCATTGGAATACTCAAAAACCTCCAGTTCGGTCCCATCCGCGTTCCTATCCAGCGGACCATTGAAAGTTGTAAAATTGAGCCCTGCCCGAAAGCCACCTGAAAATTCCTGAGCTTTCAACAAAATGGTACTCAACAGCGCTAACACAAAAACTAAGCTAAAGCGAAGCATATCTTTCCAATTTGATGGGCACCGTTTGCAGCGATTAAGGCAAACTACCTGTATCCGCCAATCCCGGCTCGCCCTAATTAACGAATCAGCTCTCCTAAACTAAGAAATGCTACGTTAGCATCTCTAAACAGCCTGACGGGAATAGCGCCACGCCAGGCCATTTCTCTTTAGAGTTTTGCGGTTTTCAATACAGTTTACAGATTTTCAATTGTTTATGAAACCCCACAAAACCTCAAACGGCCTAACTTATTTTATTCCCGTTTCTAAGACCTTTTCCAGCCATATTCGGTTGGTTAGCGGGTCTGCTCTTTTTTCAACAGCTGTAATATAAAAGCCATTGTTCAGGGCAAATATAAGCATCGGCTTTAGGTAGTTGCGGGTTTTAAAGCGGATATGCCTGTATCCATACGCTTTTGCCCAGTTTTCCTGCTCCTGTGCCAGTGCCTGAGCAACACCTTGCCTCCGGTACCTGGGATGCACACCGCCCATCCACGAGTAAAAAGCTCCTTCGCGCTCATAGCCGGCCTTAAAGCCAGCGACATCGCCGCCCGACTTTGCCAACAGCAGCAAATGAGGCACACCAGACAACCGCTTTTCATATTCAGCAGCCGGATAAGGTTTTTTAAATTCCGGGATTTGCCTGGAACACGCTACAGCTTCTTCAACAGTGCAGCTTCTGATTTGCAACATTACTATAAATTGTACGTCGCGATAACAGGGCAGTGGTCTGAGTGCACGGCATCTGTCATTTGATAGCAGGCCTCAAGCCTGGAAGCGAAGGCATTGCTTACGGAATGATAGTCCAGCCGCCAGCCTTTGTTATTGGCGCGGGCGTTAGCACGGTATGTCCACCAGCTGTATTCTTCTTTACCGGGGTTCAAATGGCGGAATGCATCTACAAATCCACTCTCCAACCATTTATCCATCCAGGCCCGCTCCTCAGGCAGGAAGCCGGAAGTCTTTTTATTACGTACCGGGTCGTGGATATCTGATTCATTGTGCGCAATATTGTAATCGCCCACAACGACCAGGTTGGGCCTCTCTTTGCGCAACTCCTGCACCCACTTAAAAAAGTCATCGAGGAACTCCATTTTGAAAGCCTGCCGGACATCCCCGGTAGTGCCTGAAGGGAAGTAGCAGTTCAGTAAGGTCAGCTCCCCAAAGTCAGTCCGCAGAATCCGGCCTTCCGCATCGTACTTCTCGATTCCACATCCTTCTGATACCAAATCAGCCGGGCGCCTGCTCAAGGTCGCTACTCCGCTATACCCTTTTTTTTCAGCCGAATGCCAGTAGGCATGACTAAAACCTATTTCCCGAAGTTGGGCTTCTTCCTTTTTTACCTGATCAGGTTGCGCCTTGGTCTCCTGAAGACAGAGCACCTCAACCGGATGTTCAGCAAACCAGTCGGCCATACCTTTACGCATCGCAGCTCTGATGCCATTTACATTATAGGAAGCAATTGTTACAGACATATTGGATCATTTAGCGCAAATATAAAAATTGGCACTGTTTTTGGTCTTTTTTAGCCTAATTCGATCAGGCTTTCTCTATTCACAACAATACACCTGCCCTTTTTTAATTTTTTTTCTCGTTTTACGCCAAAAAAAACGGCACAGAAAAACACAAAAAACCGCCCCACAAACAACGACAAATCACTGATAAACAAGGGAATAAAAAAATATAAACTCTTCTTAAACACACAGTAACCACACAGAATGTACTTACAATGCCTGTAGTTATGTAGCACCTTTGTATTGTCAGCAGGGAAAAACAGATACAGAGGACGATTGAAAAAGAAGCTGACGAACCCTGTCACAAGCGACAGGAAAAAGGTTGAATCCCACGAATGCAATTATAATCTCATGAAGATTTTGAGACATCAAAGGATGTTTCAATTTGGTATGTAGATAGCCTCTCAAAGCTCTTTTGGAAACCGGTCCCTCACAGGATCGGTTTTTCTTTTTCTCCTACATTCTACGTGTCTTTTCTGCTTTGGTTGCACGCTATCTTAACAAATTTGATTTTTTCTTCATGTTTTCTGGCTACTTTCCGATAATCGCTACCTCTGTTCGCCGATTCCGGGCGTGCATACTTTCCGTACAAGGCACGCTTCCACCAGTCCCGTCACAATCGCAGTCCACCACCGGATTAAGCTCGCCGTAACCAAGTGCCAGAATTCTGTCTCTTTTGATACCTAGCTGCACCAAAAAATCACGAGCCGCTTCTGCCCGCCTGAGCGAAAGTTTCCGGTTGTACTCTTCTCCACCAACACAGTCCGTATACGCCCTTAGCTCGACCCTCATCCCAGGGTTTTCCCTCATCAGTTTAGCCAGATGCCGCAGGTCTGCTGCAGCTTCCTCCAGGATTCCTGCCGAGGCAAACTCAAATTGCAGATTATCCAGTAAAAACCGGCTGCCCACCTCAACCGCGCTTCGGTCGCCAAGACTTGGTGCCGGGGTATCTTCATAAGAGCCTGATTGAGGGAAGCCGCCACTCCGGGGGACAACCGGCAATGGCTTAAGCGCGAGGGAGGCGCCAAGCGAGCGGTTACCACGGCGGTTAACGGTTTGCACATAAGTGGTGTCGTTCTCAAAACCTACAAGGCTACCCACTATTATAAAACGAAAACCATCAGGCAGGCAATACTTAAAAACGCCTCTCTCATCCGAACCGATTGTTACCCGCCGCTGCTCCTCCTGATTGAAAATCAGAATAGTCGCTCCTGCAATCGGAGCTCTTGTCTCTACATTTTTCACCTCCCCTTCCAGGGTGATACAGTCATCTCTTTTCAAGGGTATGCCTACCGGCCTGTTAAACCGGTTGTCCGATGGCATGTAGTATTCTTCTGCTGCGAAAAACCCCCGCTTCTCCACCTTAATCCTGTACTCTTTGGACACATCAAGCATGATGTAGGCTTTACCTTCGCTGTTGGTCACTTCATCCGGTTCCTCCAGGTCTTCACTCCGCTGATCAATCTGAGCCTGCCCGTCTCTGCCCATACCTATACTTGCGCGAGGCAAACGCAAGTACTGAATGTTCCCAGTGCTGCCGATTACCCGCTCATAAATTTTTATTTCTGCCCCGGATACAGGGCGGCGCCCTTCTTCTGTAAACACGTCAATCGTAGTTGTTTTGAAGTCGGGAAAGACCACTCCCTGAATGCCTTCGGGAGCATCGAAGCTATAAATATCATCTCTACCCACTCCGCCTTCACGATTAGAAGAAAAATACCCGCTTTTGCCTTCTTCATCCAGAATCAGGCCAAAGTCATCCGCATCTGTATTAAAAGGCTCTCCCAGGTTGACGACTTCTGCCCAGGAACCATCGCCTTTGCCTTCAACCATATAAAGATCATAGCCTCCATAGCCCTTCTTGTAGCCATCTGAGGTAAAAAAAAGTGTCCCGGACTGATGTAAAAAAGGGAAAAACTCGTGCCCGGGCGTGTTAATCCGTCCTCCCAGGTTCATTGGAGGCGACCATCCCCCGTCCATTTTAAGAGACACATAGAGGTCATACCCCCCCTTGCCTCCCGGCCGGTTGGAGGAAAAGATCATAAAAGTGCCGTCATGCGACAGTGTGGGGTGCATGCAGTTATAGGTATCGCTGTTGAATGGAAGGGGCCTGATCTGCTCCCAGTCCAGAAACCCGAAAGTTGCTTCGTATATCTTCATCCGGATTTTGCCATCAGCCGCTACGGGCTCAACCCCATTTGTAGTGTTGTTGCGTGTAAAGTAAACCTTGTTGGCCTTCAAATCAAACGTAGACTGCCCTTCGTGTTGCGCGGAATTGAGATTGATGGAAAAAGGCTTTGGAGAACGAAGGCTACCGTTTGGGCCGATAGGCGCAAAGTAGAAATCAAAGAAGGATTCGCCGGTAGCGGGGTCTTTAGGGCCGGCGTGGCGGGCAGAACAAAATACCAGCGTATCTCCATAAAAGGAAGGCGAGAAGTCCGACGCTGTGGAATTGATAGCAGTCTCGTTGTAAATACTAACCCTTTGGTTAGGTTGTGCAACCGAGCGCAGATTTACAGTTGCGGGGTCCTGAGCCTGCATACCAAATGCAAAGCCAAGCAGCAATAGAGGCAGATAGAATCTCATATAGGGCGTCTTGTTGTGAAGGAACGCCTGGAGACGTTCCTAAATACCATTGTCCAGCAAGGTATCAGGTTTTCTCATCATATAATCAGAGACACCAAATAGTGCACCCGTCCAAAGGGCAGTGCCAATGATTCAAAGATTACCACAAGTTAGCTATTATCCACCATAAAGTAAACCTTCTGCCACAATCCTTAAAGAGCGCCCGGTCCTAACAAAGCTCTAGTGGCTCAAGTCCTAAATCCTTGACACCTAGTAAAAACGCTTGTTACTGCCATTGCTGTTAAAAAAGCGCGGGTTATCATAGGTAGCGCCTTTCCCGCTTTTGCCACCGAAAAAGTGGTGTATGAAAAGCTCCGCACTGCCATCGTTATAGTCCTGCAGGTCAGAAAGGGTGAAGTCATAGGAGGCTCCAACCATCCACTTGTCCCCGATCCGGGTGGAAAAAAGGCCAGACACAGATTCCCCAATGCTGTTTTCTTTATTGCCTCCCGTCCGGTAGGATGCCCCTGCGGTAAACTGCTCGAAAAACGTGAAAGAAAGGTTGATATCGGCATCGAAAGGTGCTCCCTCCACATATTTCAACAGGAAATTGGGCTGCATAACGATATCATTATCCATCAGGCGCACATTGAAGCCCGTCATTAAATACCAGTGCCGGTCTTCCTTGGAGATCGTACCCTCGTCATCTGACAGGTCAATGCTCGACTGCAGAAAGCGGGGTATGGAGAAGCCAACGTAAAAATCGTTGCTATTGTAGTAAATCCCTCCTCCGAAATTAGGTGTTACCCGGCTCTGAAACCCTGTCGGGATGGCATTATCGATCTCGACCGGCTGATTGGCCCGAAGCTCGCCAAGGCTTGCTTGTATCAAACGGATAGAAGCAGAAATACCAATGCCGAAGTACCCATTCCCTAAACGGAAACGGTAGGCGTAGTCGCCCTCCAGGGTGTAGCGGTCCATGATACCAATACTACTGCGCACGAGACTGCCCCCGATACCCACTTTGGCATTGAGCGCAGAATTGAAGGTGATTAATTGCGCTTCCGGAGCACCCTCTATTCCAATCCACTGCTGCCGGGCCATTGCAGTGAGGCGGGAGCTGCCAGTCGATCCCGCATAAGCTGGATTGAAGGCCAGCTTATTGTGCATAAACTGGGTAAAATGGTCTTCTTGCTGCGCCTCTGCCATAACAGCAAGCAGCAGGAAAAATATAGTGGTCAGGTAGTAGTTTTTCATAAATACTTATTTGGGATTTTGCCCCGGCATAGCCGGGGCAAAAAGATTCCTTATTTAAATTATTTCTGAAGCAGAAGATACCCGGTAATAGGCCGGCTCCCATCTCCAAGGTCCAGAATATAGAAGTAGGTGTCCACTGGCAGATCTTCTCCATTAAAGGTGCCGCGCCAGTTGTTTGGATAAGGGCGGGGCGAATTGTATACCTCGTCTCCCCAACGGTTGAAGACAGAAAGCTGACTATTTGGGTAGGCGCCTGTGTCCAGTAAACACGGAATAATGAAGGCTTCATTTACCCCGTCACCATTTGGCGTAAAAATATTCGGGGGCTCGCAGTCTACCCCTTCGCCAACGGTGAGCCGTAAGACAGCATCAGCACAGGCACATCCTTCGCGGCAAACCTGATAAACCAACTCGTCCGTTCCGGCAAAATCGGGGTCGGGCGTATAGGCAATCCGGTTATCTGCCGTTACCCTCGCACGCCCGTTGAACGGCTCCATAATCACTTCCAGGGTGCTCCCTTCCGGCACAGCGTCATTAGCCAGCACATCCACAATCGTTTCCACAGCAAATTCAATGGTCCGATCGTCATTTTGCACTACTGGCGGCAGCTGGTAATCAATAATCAGGGTATCCCTGGAGCTATCGCCGCACAATCCTCCGTCCAGCGTCCAGATGGCCAGGTTATCGCCCACTGTGAGGTTGGCCACCTCTGTGTCAGTATTGTTCCGGTTGGAAAACACCAGCTGCTCATCCGGTGAGCTCCACCTTCCGGAGCTGCCATCCGCCGGCTCTCCCGCCGCCAGCATCGCCACGCCGTTTTCCTCGCAGACAATCACATCAAATCCGGCAAACGGGTTATTATCAGCCAGGGTAATGAGGACTCCTGTGCTGTCCATTCCGCATTCACTGACCACCGTCCAGGTAAAGGCATAAGTATTGCCGGGCAGTAATCCTGGCCCGGAAATTCCGGTACCTGGATCTTCCGGGTTATCAATTTCCACATTGAAGTCGGCCTGTACGGCAGACTGTGACCAGTTGCCTTCTCCTGCCTGCGGGTTGGCAGCATTTAGGAAGATTGGATCACCAGGACAAAGCAAAGTATCCATACCTGCCTCGGCCGGCTCAGGAACGTTTACCTGGATTTGCAGCGTGTCCGAGCTAAAGCTTTTACAGCCTCCGTTGGACAATACCCAGACCAGTTGCCGGATACCTTCCTCTTCAAAGCCCGAAACATTTGTGGTAGCACTCCCGGGGCTTTCAATGACAAGTGCCCCTCCATTAGCATTGAGCTCCAGCCAGGTGCCTATGCTTTGCGATACCGGCGTAGCGGAAACAAGCAGATCTGCTCCCGCGCAGGTGAAAGTGTCCTGCCCAACCATGGCCATCTCATCCGGTATGGTATCCAATGCAACCAATAGAGAAGGCGACGGGTCAGAGATGCAATCGCCGGTTTGCACTTCTGCCTCCAGCGTAAGCGAACCTTCGAAACCTGAGAAATCAGTTATCAGCAAATTGGGCGTGACCGTAGTATCTAATGGCACCCCGGCATTATACCACAGGTACTGAATGCCTCCACCCGATTGTCCATTGGGAATGGAGACAGTTAGAGTGGCGCCCGGTTCATCCACGCATATGGGCCCATTGCTAATGAGATTGGCAGGAGCCGGTAGCGTTTCGTTGATGACCACCGTAACCGTATCTGGTTCAGACTGGCAACCGTCACGCTGAGCGGTTACCACAAAGGCTCCGGTATGAAGGTCCGGATTGGCAGAAGGAATAATAATATTCGGCCCACTTGGCGTAGTGCCCATCGGAGTCTGCCAGGTATAGGTAGACCCAGCCGGCCCATTTGCAAAAAGCTGCAACTGCGCACCGCCGCAAACAGGGCTGTTACTGGAAGCCTCCACCGTTGGATTGGCATTCACCTGAATGGTACGAACGGGAGAAGGAACAGAGGGACAGCCATCTTCAATGAGGGACACCTGATAGCTTCCCGCATCATTCGTAGTGAGATTAGATATCGTTATACTGTTATCCGGCCCTGTGTTTACTGGCCCGGACGGGGTATTCCAGATATAGGTTGCATTGGTCACCATTGGCGTGGTGAGGGTCAGTTCCTCGCCTTCACAAAAGGAATACGTAGCGGAAGGGTTAGTAGGGGTCGGGGCTCGCGGGGGGGCATCCTTCACCTGCAGCGTCGTACTTACCGGCAGTGAAGGGCAGCCTTCCTCTGTAAACACGACAAGAGAATAACTGCCTCCATTTAAAGCCTCCGTTACATTCTCGATAACAGCGACCTCGTCAGAAGAGTTATAGCCCGGACCTGTCCAGAGAAAATCATAGGTTCCATCATTGACAGGAAAAACGGTAGCCTGAAGCGTTACATCCGTTGCCCCATACAAACATTCAGGAGCGCTGTTACTAACACCGATGATATCAATAGCTTCGATGACCTCAACACTGACAGAAGCCGTATCGCTACATCCCTGTTCGGTAGTGACCGTGAGGGTATAGGTGCCGGAGCGTAAAGGCCCAACTTGATTGATTGTCGGATTTTGCACCACTGAAAAATAGCCGTTAGGCCCATTCCAGGTGTAGCTCGCTGCGGATAAGTTTGGGGTACCAAAGAGTTGCAGAACACTTCTTTCACAAAGTGGATCTTCAGGAGAAATACTCGTGGCTGCCATAGCATTAGGCCGTTCGTTCACTACCACACTCGCGGGCGGAGAAACATCAGAAACACACGAAAACTGAACGCCACGTACTGTCCAGTTTCCATTATGCGTCTCATTGGCATTGTCAAGAATGAGTGTATTTGTAGTAGTCGTAATCTGGTTCAGGTCTGGCCCGGTCCAGATATACGAAGCTGCGCCTGAAGGCTCTGCCTGAAGAGTTATCTTTTCTCCTTCGCAGAAAGGGTTGGTGAGTACGGCAATTTGATAAGGCCCCGGCTTGGGGATCACATTAATAATAGATAGCGCCGGCTCGGAAGGGCAGCCATTTCGGAAAACAGTCAGGCTGTAAACCCCTGCATTTTCTTCTTCCAGTGGATTGATCACCGGAGGAATCTGCGCCATAGAGAAAAAGCCATTCGGACCGGTCCATTGATAGGTAATACTCGCCCCTGCAACAGAGGTGCCCAATGAAGCCGAGCCTCCCTCACACTCGGTAATAACAGCTGCGTTGACCGATGCAGTAGGCCTTGGTGTCAACGTAACATGTGCCGATCCGGAGGGCTCTGACTGGCAACCATTGGCTTCAATGATAAGGTAGTAGAACCGGGTCTCAGGTTGCTGTGGATTGTAGGCGGGCAGGGTTAGGCTACCCTGATTCGTGGTGGTTATCAACGTGCCATTGGGGAACTGCCCTTCGTACCAATAATAGGTTGCATTGCTCAGCACAACGGAGGAGCTCAATTCCACCGGTTCATCGCCACATTGCTGGGCGTTTGCCTGCAATACCGGGGTAAGAGGCAACCCACTGACGGCCACATTAACCACACCTTCCGCTGTGCAGCCCGATAATCCTTCAATAGTTACCACATAGGCTCCTGAATCATCTTCGTCCACGTTGGGAATAACCGGGTTCTGCTGGGTGGAAATGATATTCCCATCCGGCCCACGCCATACATAAGTATATACTACACCACCTTCTGCTGCGGGTGGATTTGCAAAGAGGTTCAGCGTATCACCGCCGCAAATACCGGAGCTGTAGGTGGGCATTGGCGCCTCCGCCTCAATACGAATCGGACGGGTACAGGTAGAAATATTACCTACCACATCTACAACGGTAAGCGTAGCCATTACTGTAGTGCCGGCCTCATCACAAGTGAATGTATTGGGTGAGAGGAACATCGTATCAATCGAACAGTTGTCGAAACTCCCGGCATCAAACTCTTCCACGCTCACGGTATCCGGCTCAATGCCGGATGGATTGATTTCCACAACTGTAGGGTTACAAAGGGCTACAGGGGGCTCATTGTCAAGGACGTCGACAATGAAGCTACAGGTATCCGGATTCCCGACCTCATCTTGCGCAATGTAGTATACCCTTGTTTCCCCCACATTAAACTCATGGGTTGGCGACAAGGCCGGCACGGTCATCTGCGTATAGGGGATTTCGGTAGCCCCCTCTGCATAATAAAAAGGCGTCACCGTTTGGTAAACCAGGCTTACGAAAGCATAGCTGAGGCTGTCAGTTTCACCGTCTCCGTCCACCGCCATGGCATCACAGGGGTTGATCCCATCTCCAGGCCCACCCGGCGGTACCGGAATAAAACTCGGCTGAAGCGTAAAGGTTACACTGCCATCACTTGCCCAGGCGTTGAAATCCGCAGCAGGAATACTCACGACGTATTGCCCGGGGTTTGCACAACTGGCAATGCCCTGCGGAGTGACATCTATGGTATCTCCGTTATCGCCAATGATATGGAAGAATGCCCCGGAAGAGCTAAAATCCCCCTGTAAATCAATCAGCAAATTGACATTATCAAAAGCATTGGCGGCCACACCATTAAAAGTATAGGTCTTTGAGTTAGCGATATAATCGTTGAGGTTGGGGTCAAAGGTGTAAGTCAGCCAGGCACTTGCGGTATCGCCGGGCATAGTTTGGCTGTAGGGAGACTCCAGGCCACAGTTGTCCGTGATGTTGTCCGGGAGCGGTAAGGTCACTTCAGCAGAGCAGGTACCCGGCTCCAGTGGCTGAGCAATATCAGAAGGACAGGTCAGTTGTGGAGGCTCCTGATCTTCCACCACCACTTGCTGTACACAACTGTCTATATTGCCCGCACAGTCTGAAATGTAGTATGTGATGGTGTTTTCGCCAATAGGCAAGGTCACCATAGCAGGAGCAATAGGATCGACCAGTACACGAGGGTTGTTATTCGTCCGGTATTCGTAGCGCAGGTCGTTGAGTTCGGCTATCGGGAAGATAAGGTTAGCCTGTACAGTACCGGCGGGGTTGCAAAGCGCATTAATCGCAAAGCTACCGGGCTGTGTGGTTGGAATATTAGGCTCCAGGCGAATTTCGATCACGCCATCCACTGCCCAAAGGTCCAATAGCGGTTTAGGCACACTGAGCAGCGTGTCCGCATTTCCACATTGTACCATCGCCCTTCCGGTACGGCCAATGGGCGTACCATCTTCACCAATAACGTTAAAGTACTCTGTGGTCCCTTCTGCATCCACATTCTGGAGCTGCAAGCTGAGCTGCCCCCCGGCTTGTGCATTGATGGGCAGTGGCTGGCTTACTGGGAACGATAAGACAATAGGGTTGACGGGCACGCTCGCCTCCTGTCCCGGGGAAGCATTGGAAGTGATCGTTGCATTATCAAATAGATTTACCACAGAGGATGAGCTGGCACACTCCTCCTGAATAAAGGGTACTTCTAAAGTATAATTGGCAGAGCACTGCCCAAAATTGGTCCCAATCACTTCATCTTCCGGACACTCCACAAATGTAGGCGCCGTATTATCAATCACTATAAATGTTGCCTGCTCCAGGGTGGAGTTTCCGCACCCATCATCAACAACAAAATCCACGACCTGCATCAGCAGGGTGTCGCTGCCGGAAGGGCAAATAATATTAGGCGTGCTGCTAACCGTTTGATTCGTTCCGGCTTCAAAAGTATTCCAGGTCAGGCTATCCACCGGTGTACAGGCATCGCCTGCCTGAGCGCCACCGTAGCTTTCCAGCCAGTTGCTGTAGAGGGTTTCAATATCCGTACCCGCCATACAGGTGACCGTCAGGTCTGAGGGCGCCGACAAAAAGACCGGCGCAATGGTATCGATTACTGTTACCTGCTGAACCTGAATACTGTCATTCCCGCACTCGTCTGTTACCCGCCAGACACGCTCCAGCACATAGTCATTTTCACAACTACCTGCAATGAACGTTTCTGAAAGCAGCTCTGTAGTCAGTTCGTTGAGTCCAGAGCAATTATCTGCTTGCATTGTGGGCTCCCCGGTAATGGAAAAATCATCTTCGTCCCCGCAGTTCACAGTCGTATCTGCCGGCACAAGAAAGGAAGGCGCGATAGTATCTCTGACAGTAATCAGCTGATTAACAGAAGAAGAAATGCCACACACATCTTCCACCACCCATTGCCTCTCGATAAAGTAGCTATTGTCGCAATTTCCAGGTGCTGTTTCGTCAGAGAAAGTAACGGTAATCGGCCCTCCGCAGGCATCCACCGTATCTGTTACAGTACCTGTAATACTAAGGTCAAGAGGGTCTGCATCGCAGGAAATGGTGATGTCTGGCGGACGGGTGAAATCAGGGGCTGAGAAATCACGTACCCGGATGACCTGAACGGCGGAAGTGAAGTTGCCACAGGAATCCGTAACAAACCAGCTACGGCGGATATCCAAATCATGCTCCGGGCAGGCCTGTGGCCCGGGGATGGTATCCTGCTGGAAACCTACGGTGAGGTTGTCCCGGCAATTGTCCATAGCGGTGACCATGGAAGGCGGATTGTTCATCAGGTACTGCTGTATGGTGTCGCAGCTCACTTGTATAGTGTCTGGTACATTTTGCAGTACGGGGGCTATGGTATCTATAGTGGTGAAGGACGCTTCGTAGTTGCGAATATTCCCACAAAAGTCCTCAATCGTAAAAGTCACTTCAAGTGTATCACAGGGGCCTGGCACATAAGAAGATGGTGGCATATTGGTATTCACAGAAAGAATCCCGGTACAATCTTCCAGGTTACTGTTAACGGCAAACAACCGGCTTTGCCTCCAGGAGTCAAAGGTCGGCTCGCCCAATTCGCAGGTAATAACGGTGTCCAGATTGATGGTGAAGTTGGAAATCGGAGGTTCTGTATCCTCTGTGATAATGATCCGTTGGACCGCCTCTGCCTCTGTCATATCGGCGAACGTACCCCGCCAAATGCGGTAAAGGGTATCCGGGCCACCACACACCGAAATGGCATTCAAAAGAGGAGTGCCCGGCAGAATGGTACCGTTGCTTGCCGTACTGTCTACCGGAAGAATGAAGATAGAGTCATTCAGATTCATTGGATTGAACAGCAGGAGGGTGTCCGCCACAGGGATGTTGCAAATACCATCCACTATAGTATCGTTGGGCGGGATCAGTATCGGCGGTAGTTCTTCTGTTCCCTGAAAAGTTGATGACGGTTTTTCAGGGGGGGCAGGACCATCCGCGGCTTTAGACTGAAGCGGGGCTGAAAAGCTGATTAGCAGCACTCCCCAGACCAGTAAAGCGTGTAGTCGTCTCGTCATGATTGTGTTAATTTATGGGATGATTCCATTGTAAGGCCCTCAAATAGAGGCCCCACCAAAGTATGTTTGGGTAATAAAATTTTCCTGCTTGAATGACCAATACCAATAGGCGCAGGGATGCCCGGGGCTTGGTCTTAGGTTGCCTAAGAAGTGCATGTTCAATCGGTTTTGGTTTTATGCTCAAGCGGTTGTCATCGATAGACTAAACACCAGGGGAATACGCAAAAACTAGTCACAAAATATGCAAAAACCAGCAATCAGGCCCACAATCCTCCCCCCTAATTGCCTAATTAGCACTTAATTACCATTTCGTTGTGCTGCATCGACGATAGTAACTAAAAGCTACCATCAAACTTCAATAGCAGCGCTCCCCAAAGGGAAGTCACTGCTGCTTTGTTTTATTCCGGAGTCACGCGGGGCCTGGAGCTATCCTGGCTTTCGTCAGATAGCAGGTGGGTTCATGCTTTTGCTTTCGTCCAAAATCCGGCCAGAAGCGTCTATTCTTCTTCATCTTCCGACCTCCGGCTTTTTAGTTTCTTATCTTCTACGTTCTTATCCAGAAATTGATTCACTTTTTCGACATCAAGGTTTGAAGTTATTTCTCCAAACTCATTGATTTTTATGTCGAAGCCTTTCAAATCCTTGTGTACGCCGGGTTGCTCCTCTTTTTCTTCCTCCTTATTTTTTTTACTGGCCATCGGCTCACTATTTTTAGGATTGAACAATGTTATCAAATGCCTCAAACCCGAGTTTCAACCGGGCTATAGCTTCCTCCTGCCCCAACAGTTCCATCATTTCGAAAATCGCCGGCCCTTTCATCGTCCCCGCCTGCGCCAGACGAAGCATTGGCAGCACCTCCCCAAACTTCAGTTCATGCTTTTCCATAAAGCGCTCTGCAGCGGCTTTGATCTCATCGGCAGAGAAATTAGTCAGCTGTTCCATATCCTTAACGAGCTCCGCAAACTGTTCGCTGCGTTCCGGCTGCCAGCGTTTTTGTATCATTTTCTCTTCATAGCTCCGGGGGCGCTCAAAAAAGTAGTAGCCATTTTCCCAGAAATCGGGCAGCGTTACGGCCCGCTCTTTCATCAGGCTGACAAAGCCCTCCACAAAGGCGTCAGAAGGCTGTTGTCCATTGGCTTCCAGTACAGGACGGACGAGGCGTGCCAGGCGGGCATCGTCCGCTTTGATCATATACTGCTGATTAAACCACTTCGCTTTGTCGATATTGAAACGGCTGCCTGATTTATTGATCCGCTCAGGCGAAAAGATGTCCACAAGCTCTTCCAGTTTAAACATTTCCTGCTCATCGCCAGGGTTCCAGCCCAGCAGGGCCAGGAAGTTGAGTACCGCCTCAGGTAAGAAACCGTACTCCCGGAAGCCGGTGAAGCTGTCTTCTGCTGTTGCGCCCTTCCACGAAAGAGGGAATACCGGGAAGCCTAAGCGGTCACCGTCCCGCTTGCTGAGCTTACCATACAACGCACTTTTGAGAAAAGCTTTGAAAGCAGCCTTGTCGGCCTGATCTTTTTCTTTTTCTTTCAGGTTGGCAGGAATATTTTTCTTATCCTGGAACGTTTGCAGGGCGAATACCTCCGCCTTGTATCCCGCATGCTCCGGATACTTACGGGCAAACTCCTCTGCCATTCGGCTGGCCATTGCTGGAATCGTCGACTTGTCAAGGTAGCTTTCCGGCGCAGGCTTCAGGATGAGCGGCAGGTGGGCAAACGCAGGCATTTCCTGCTCCCAGCCCAGGCTCCGATAGAGCAAAACGTGGTGTGCTGTGCTCGACAGCCACTCTTCTCCCCTTACCACATGGGTGATTTCCATCAGGCGGTCATCCACTACGTTTGCCATGTGATAGGTGGGCATGCCATCGGCTTTGAGCAGGACCTTGTCGTCCAGCTCAGAACTGTCAAAAGCAACTTCTCCCCGCACGATGTCTTCAAAAAGGATGGTCTCGTTATCCGGGACTTTCAGGCGCACAACATGTGGAACCCCTTCATCTAATGCCGCCTCTACCTCCTCAGCACTCATGCTGATACTGTTGCGCATGCGCAGGCGGGCCATGGCATCGTATTTGAATGTCGGGTCTTTCTCCCGGGCTACATCCAGCTCTTCTGAAGTGTCGAACGCATAGTAAGCATGGCCCGATTCAATCAGTTGCTGTGTGTATTTAAGGTAGATATCCTTTCGCTCCGACTGACGGTAAGGCCCAAAGTCACCACCAATGCCAGGACCTTCGTCCGGAGTGATCCCCAACCATTCCAGTGCTTCAACAATGTATTGCTCTGCCCCTTCCACATAGCGGGTCTGATCAGTATCCTCGATACGCAGTATGAAAGTGCCGCCGTTTTTCCGGGCCAGCAGGTAGTTGTAAAGTGCGGTGCGGACACCGCCAATGTGTAGTGCCCCGGTCGGGCTGGGGGCAAATCGAAGCCTCATATTTTCCATTGAATTTGAATGCTTTTTGTCATTTCAACGAGCCGGGCAGAATGGGTTGCGCCATTTAGAAATTTTTTTTGAAAAAACTAGTGTTTTCAGGCAGCAAAAAAAGCACTTGATACGTTGTACTCTTTAAATGCCCAGTCTGACCAGTTATTCATCTACTTTCTTCGACACTGAGCCGATACCTCGGGAGGCACAAAGGTAAGCATTTTCGCAGAGCCTGCCAGCGTTAACCCGTTTAACGGGGGAAATCCTCCTTAGTCTGAAAATCAAACACGGCTGCTTCTGAAGGAGCGCCCGTTTTCCTATACCATGAACATTTAATCAAAAGGAGTTATGTACCTCGTTAAGACACCTCAAATTATCCAAAATCTCTTCCCCAACTTTACGTGGAAGATCCCCACTGATGAGAAAGTCATCTACCTGACTTTTGACGATGGGCCTGTGCCTGCAGTTACCCCTTGGGTGCTGGAGCAGCTCAAAAAGTACGACGCCAAGGCGACGTTCTTCTGCGTTGGCGATAATGTCCGCAAATATCCGGATGTTTTCAAACAGGTCCTCAGCGAAGGGCATGCAGTGGGCAACCACACTTTCAACCACCTCAATGGCTGGACCACAGAGAACATCCCTTATTTCCACAATGTGCGTCATTGTGCCAACCGGATGAACTCCGTGCTTTTCCGCCCCCCGTATGGCCGGTTGAAGCCTAAGCAGGCACAGTTCCTGCAGCGGCACTACCGTATTGTGATGTGGGATGTCCTCAGCGGTGATTTCGACCCGAAAATTTCCACAGAGCAATGCCTCGCCAACGTAGTCGACAATGCAGAGCCTGGCTCAATTGTCGTTTTCCACGACAGCGTGAAAGCCGAAGATAAGCTGCGCGAAGTGCTGCCACAGGTCCTGGAGCACTTCACTGCCAAGGGATATCACTTTGGCAAACTAAACGAACAGGAGCTTATTACCCAGCGGGTCAAAGTGAGCGCCTAGGACTTACCCTGCTAACCACTCTTTGGGGCTTTAGCCGATTAATAAATTCTGCAATGCTTTAGAGCAAAAGCTGCCCCCGGAAACTCCGGGGGTGGCTTTTTCCGTATTAGAATTCAACGGGCTCGGATTCGGAAATCACCAGCGGGAAAGCGCTGCGGACCACCCGCTGCTCTGTTTGCTTAAGTTCTTCATAGGCTTTCCCGTACAACCGCTGAGCTTCTTCCTGCCAAAGCTTCTGATAGCCTTTCAGCAACTGATCATAAACAGTAAGATAGACCTCGTAGCTTGTGCCCTGGTCGTGCTGCAGCGCTACCACGGCATGCCGGGGCGAGGAGGGCAACTTAGGCGACCGGGCAGGATTTTGGACAAATTCCGTAAGTTTTGCTGACAGCTGGCCAACAGGCAGTAGCTCCTGCTCCACCAGCAACTGATTGCCAGCGTTAATCTTCACGCTGAGTACGTTTCGGTCCGGCAATGGCTGTACAGGCGCTGGCAGATAGGCCGGCAGGCGCACCTGCAGCCCGCTTTCCTGGATGATGGTCGTAGTAACCAAAAAGAAAATCAGCAATAAAAAGGCAATGTCTGCCATAGCACCTGCTTCTACCTGATGGGCGGCACGGCGTTTAGGTTTCGGAAACATAATTTATGGATTTGATGGCCCTTTCTGGTAGTCTCCGACACCTGTAATGATGCACAGAAAGTGTAATTTGGTGGCTCACCAAGCCGGATTGTGCTATGCAACACCTCGCTGCCCGATGGAAAGCCCTTTGGAACCCCGACCGCTACCATGGATGGGGCAAGTCCCGAAATTACTTTGAAGGCTGGTACTTTAAGATTGTCAGCCCCTGCGAGCGCCATGCGTTTGCGCTTATTCCCGGCATTTCAATGGATGAGCAAGGGCAGCAGCATGCTTTTATTCAGCGTTTAGATGGCAAAGCCTGCACCTCGGCCTACCACGAATTCGCCTCCTCCGGTTTCAAGCCGCAGGAAGACCGCTTTGAAGTGCGGCTGGGCAACAATCTCTTTGCAACCGACCAATTGGAAATCGCACTACCGGAATTATCGGGCCAACTCATCTTCAAGGACACCACACCCTGGCCATCCGCCCTTGGCGCTCCCGGTATCATGGGCTGGTACAGCTTTGTCCCATTCATGGAGTGCTACCATGGCATCGTCAGCCTCCACCATAAGCTGGAGGGGCAACTGAGCGTTTATGGTGAGCCTGTGGACTTCACAGGGGGGATAGGCTACATCGAAAAAGACTGGGGAAAGTCCTTCCCTTCCAGCTGGATATGGATGCAGACCAACCACCTCGCCCAAACGGAAGGCGCCTGCCTGATGGCCTCCGTAGCCCGTATCCCCTGGCTGGGGAGCCACTTCCCCGGATTCCTTGCCGGGCTCAGGCTGGAAGGCCGGCTTTGGGCTTTTACCACCTACAATAATGCCCGTCTGAAAGTCCATTTGGACGAGCCTTCCCGAACCGTACAGCTCGTGCTAAAGCACCGAGGGGCTGTTTTGGAAATCAATGCACAGCAACGGGGCGGTACCGGCACTCTTGCCGCGCCAATATCCGGAGCAATGGCCGGAAAGGTGAACGAAAGCCTTCAGTCTGTAATCCACGTCCGGTTGCAGGAAGGCCAAACCACGCTCTACGAGGGGGAAGGGCGGCATGCGGGCCTGGAAGTCGCCGGCCCTGTAGCGAAAGAGCTGGTTTGAAGTAAACCCTGTCCCGGCTGGGCTGTTGTGAACACCAAAACCCTGCGATCATGCCGATCCGATTACTGTTCATATTGTCCGGGCTCTGCTGCCTTAGCCTGAGTTGCGGACAAGCACAAAACCCACAAGGAACAATGACTAGAGCTAAAAATGTACTTGGTGAGCCCCTTCAGTCCTGCTGTACCGACCCAATGACCGGCTTCTACCGGGATGGTGTATGCAATACCGGCCCAGATGACTTTGGCACGCATGTGGTCTGCGCCGAAATGACTGCTGAGTTCCTGTCCTTCACTAAGTCAAGAGGCAACGACCTCAGCACACCACGCCCGGAGTACCGCTTTCCCGGCCTCAAGCCCGGCGATGGCTGGTGCCTGTGCGCATTGCGATGGAAGGAAGCCTATGAAGCCGGTGTTGCGCCTCCGGTCCGACTGGCAGCCACCCACGAGAAAGCGCTGGAATTTGTCGATTTGAAGGCATTGCAGGCTCATCAGGTTGCCCCCTAACCCTGCCTGAGGGTGCCTGATGCGAAAGTCCAGCCCCGACAAAGCTCAAATTGCCCCCGCTTTCACGGGCAGAATTAGTACATTTGCTTCTGAACTGCTACTGTACAGACAAACTGCAACTGCCCATGCGCCAACTACTAGAAACCGACCAGAAAGCTCTGGAAATCAACCTGGACCCTTCCATCTACGGCACCTTTGCTGAGATTGGAGCCGGTCAGGAAGTCGCCCGCTACTTCTTTCAGGTGGGCGCTGCGGCAGGGACGATTGCCAAGACGATGTCGGCTTATGACAAAACCTACTCTGACAAAATCTACGGGGAAGAAGTCTCCGGCCGTTATGTCTGTGAGGCGCGCTTGTACAAAATGCTCAACCACGAGTATGATCTGATGCGCTCCAGGCTGACCAATGAGCGGCCCGATACCCGCTTTTTCGTTTTTGCAGATACTGTGGCAGCCATCAACTACACCCGCACCATCAAAGGTAATGGTTGGTTGGGTATCCGCTTTCAGCTGACGCCCGGCGGGGGCACCAATGATCTCGTCCTGCATGTCCGAATGCTCGACAACGACAATCAACTGCAGCAACAGGCGATCGGCATACTGGGGGTTAACCTCATTTACGGCTGCTATCGCTACCACGACGACCCCGAAGTCATGCTACAATCCTTAATGGACGGGCTACACGGCCGGGTGAAAGTTGATATGGTTCGCCTTACCGGACCAGACTTTGAAGACCTTGACAATCGCCTGCTCAGCCTTTGGATGGTCAAGAATAAGCTGACTGATGTGGCCATGTTTGGGCCGGACCGGCAGAATGTTCACGCTTCCGAATTTCTGTACAAAAGGCATGTGATGATGGTCCGCGGCAGTTTCCGGCCGGCTACACTGGTCAATATGGATATGATCAATGCCTCCTTTGCCCAATTTAGGAATGAGGCGGAAACGGATCCCCGGCGCACTTTTCTGCTTACCGAAATTACGCTGGACAACCTCTGCAGTACAGGCGAACTCGACGAGCAGGATTTTCTGGACCGGGCGGAGCTCCTCAACACTATGGGGCAGACCGTGGTAGTCTCTGATTGCCAGCAACAGCAAAAGATGGTCACCTATCTTTCTGATTTTAAAGTCCAGAAGCTGGGCTTCGTCCTTGGGGTGCGCGAGCTGCTGGAACTGATCAATACCAAGTACTACCAAAACCTGGATGGCCGGTTACTCGCTGCCTTTGGGCAACTTTTCACCCGCAATGTAAAGTTTTACGTTTATCCGGCCTTGCAGGAAGGAAGCGGCGAGATCATCAATGCTCAAAACGTACCTATCCCGGAAGGCGTAAAATTCTTATACAAGCACCTGCTGGATAACCGGCAAATTGTAGACGTCGAGGGCTTCAATCCCGATGTCCTGCATATCTTCTCCAAGGAAGTCCTGCATATGCTCCGCGCCGGCGATGAAGAGTGGGAAAGTATGGTGCCCACTCAGGTCGCCAACCTAATCAAAGAGCGTTACCTCTTTGGCTACCCTGTGGAACAAAAAACCTTTGAATTTTAGCACTTTATGAAGCACCTCATTTTCCTGATTTTCCCGTTTTGCATGGCCTGCCAGCCTGCAACGGATACGGCGCAACAAGCCACGCAAGCAGAAGCACCGGATACAGCCAAAAGCCCCCTGACCGAGACAAAGGACACCACGGATCTGGAAAAAGCCCGTGCCATGGGCTTTGACACACAGTACCTTATGGGGCAATTTGACCCCTCCGGGCACCCAGACTTTGTGCAGGTACCCGCCCGGTACGCCGACCGCGAAGGCCTGTTGCTCCGAAAAGACACCTATAATGCATTTTTAGCCATGTACGAAGCAGCACAGGCAGATGGCATACAGCTCGTCATCCGGTCTGCCACCCGCAATTTCAATTACCAGAAAGGTATCTGGGAACGCAAATGGACCGGGCAGCAGAAGCTCTCTTCAGGTGAGAATGCCGCTCAGGCCTTTCCGGACCCCAAAGAGCGGGCGCTGGAAATTCTAAAATACAGCTCTATGCCAGGTACTTCCAGGCACCACTGGGGCACGGATATCGATTTAAATGCTTTCAACAACCGTTACTTTGAGGAAGGGCAAGGGCAAAAAATCTATGCCTGGCTTACCGCCCACGCTCCTGGCTTTGGGTTTTGTCAGCCGTATTCCCCCAAAGGCCCCGAACGCCCAAATGGCTACAACGAAGAGAAGTGGCACTGGTCCTACCTGCCTGTTGCTCAACAACTTACTGCTTTGGCGCGGGCAGAACTTCAAGACGGGATGATCTCCGGATTCGAAGGCGCAACTACCGCAACAGATATTCATGTTGTCGACAACTATGTCTTAGGGATCAGTGACTTATGCATAGAAAAATAAAACAAATACCCATTTTCCATGTCACAAAAGTTGATATTTTGTATATTATGCTGATGTCTTTTTCCCTTACTTGCACGTAATAATTAACATTACAACAGAAATACGGGGTTTAAACAGCGATTAAACTCAAACAAAAACACACACACAAAAACTTTTTTATTTCTTTTGATTACTTGAGACAAGGGTTTCTGAATTGCTGAATTCTATCAGCTCCTTGCTTCCTCCGCATAAAACGGATATGCACAGTAATTTCGTTTTACCATTGATCTGAAAGCTCGAAAAGAGTAAGAGGGAGTAGACAGAGAATCCTGAATTTCAGCTTGTGATGTCTAATTTTCCAGGAAGTACCAAATATTTTGGTACGCAGGCACTAACATCTAATGAGAAATTATTCTCAGATAGCTGACCTCCCTAACCCGGGGTCAGCTTTTTTATTTCTGCGCCACACCTACCGCTCTGTTCCAAACAAAAGTGCGCCTTCCGGCTTTCTTATAATAAAGCGACCAAACATATGGCACTTACTGAATCAAAAATGATGCGATTGGGTACTGTAGCACCCAACTTTAGTCTGGAAGACACCGTGACCGGAGAGACCGTTCAGCTGGGGGACGTGGAATCGCCCCATGGCACAGTCATCTTTTTCCTTTGCAACCACTGCCCCTATGTGATCCACGTTAACCCGGAATTAGTGCGCCTCGCCAATGCCTACAAGAAAAAAGGTATTGGCTTTGCCGCTATTAGCTCCAACGATGCCGTGCAGTATCCTCAGGATGGGCCGGAGGCGATGAAACAAACCGCGGCTAAAGTGGGCTACCCCTTTCCCTACCTTTATGATAAGACACAAGAAGTTGCGAAAGCTTACGATGCCGCCTGTACGCCGGATATTTTCGTATTTGACGGGCGCGGAAGACTTTACTACCGGGGCCGCCTCGATGGCTCCCGCCCCAACAACGATATGCCACTGACTGGCGAAGACCTCCGGGCTGCCCTCGACCACCTGCTTGCCGGCGACCCGCCACCGGAGCAGCAGTACCCTAGCGCGGGCTGCAATATTAAGTGGAAAAATTAAGGTGCCTTGACAAAGGGCGCTGTTCTTCAACCCCAACTTTGTCTTGCGGATTGCCGGAACGGCAGATTGAACGAAAATTCGGACTGTGCTGTTGATTGTCAAGCGAATACCGTACTTTTGCAAGTCCGAAAATTACAAGACCGATAACGATTATGTTTCCAGAATACGATGTGATTGTAGTGGGTGCCGGGCACTCGGGATGCGAAGCCGCCGTAGCCGCAGCTAACCTGGGCTCCAAAGTGATGCTCGCCACTATGAATATGAATACCATCGCGCAGATGTCCTGCAATCCGGCTATGGGCGGGGTGGCTAAGGGTCAGATTGTACGGGAAATTGACGCCCTGGGTGGTTACTCCGGTATTGTGACCGACCACACGATGGTACAGTTCCGCATGCTCAACCGCTCCAAAGGGCCGGCTATGTGGAGCCCGCGGGCCCAAAGCGACCGTATGCTCTTTGCAGCCAAATGGCGCGAGTTGCTGGAGCAGCACCCTAACATCGACTTCTGGCAGGAAATGGTCACAGGTATTATGGTGAAAGACGGCCGGGCAACCGGTGTGCGCACCAGTCTGGGGCTGGAAATCCCGGCAAAGGCAGTCATCCTGACCAACGGCACTTTCCTCAACGGCATTATCCACATTGGTGAAAAGCAATTCGGTGGTGGCCGGGCGGGCGAACGCGCCTCCAAAGGCATCACGGAGCAACTGGTAGAGCTTGGCTTCGAAGCCGGCCGCATGAAAACCGGTACCCCACCCCGCCTCGACGGCCGCTCTATCGACTGGTCGCAGCTGGAAGAACAACCGGGCGATGAAGATCCGGGCAAGTTTTCCTACACCGATACTCCAACGCTGAGAAAACAGCGCCCCTGCCACATCGCCTACACGAGTCAGGAAGTGCACGACACGCTGAAGGAAGGCTTTGACCGCTCCCCTATGTTCAATGGGCGCATTCAGGGCCTGGGGCCACGCTACTGCCCTTCCATCGAAGATAAAATCGACCGCTTTGCTGACCGCGACCGGCATCAGCTTTTTGTAGAGCCCGAGGGTTGGAATACCGTTGAGATTTACGTCAACGGCTTCTCGTCTTCCCTGCCGGAGGATGTGCAGTACAAAGCGCTGCGGAAAATCCGGGGTTTTGAAAATGCCAAGATGTTCCGCCCGGGCTATGCCATCGAATACGACTTCTTCCAGCCTACGCAGCTGAAGCTTACACTGGAAACCAAGCTCGTCGACCGCCTTTACTTCGCCGGACAGATCAACGGCACCACCGGTTACGAAGAGGCCGGCTGTCAGGGACTGATCGCCGGTATCAATGCCCACCTTTCCATCAGGGAGGAAGCGCCATTTGTGCTGCGCCGCTCCGATGGCTACATCGGTGTGCTCATCGACGACCTCGTCAACAAAGGTACCAAGGAGCCTTACCGCATGTTTACCTCCCGGGCCGAGTACCGCATCCTGCTCCGGCAAGACAATGCCGACCTCCGTCTGACGCCCCTGGCACAAGAGCTGGGCATCCAAGGTGCGGAAGAGCGCATGCAGCGCGTACTGGCCAAGCAGGAAGCTGGTGAAGCCATCAGTAAATTTGCCCGCAAGCTCAGCGTGGAGCCTGGTGAAGTCAACCGCTACCTGGACAGCCTGGGTTCGCAGCCGCTTTCGCAAAAAGTGAAGCTGCACAGCCTGCTCCTGCGCCCGCATGTGGATATTGCCGGGCTGCGCACCGTTCTTCCTGCCCTGGATGAGTTCCTGGGCAACTATGAGCCTGAGTTTATCGAGACGGCCGAGACGGATATGAAGTACGAGGGCTACATTGAGCGCGAGCGCGAGCGGGCCGACAAGATGAACCGCCTGGAAAATGTCCGCCTTTTCGATAACCTGGACTACCAGCAGCTGACCTCCCTCTCCAAGGAGGCCCGCGAAAAGCTATCCCAAATCCGCCCGGAAACTGTGGGGCAGGCGAGCCGAATCAGCGGGGTTTCTCCGGCGGATATTTCGGTGTTGCTGGTGCATATGGGGCGGTAGGTGGAGACAGTAGGAACTTTAAAAGTGCCTGCTGTCTCCACATTTTACCCAAAAGCCAAGGACCTTACTTTACTCCCCGTTCCCAGCGCCACGAACAACGCGTCTCCCACGTGCCCCTACGCTGCAGCCAGCTGTGGCGCAAGCGTCTGGTGGGGGCTAGGAATCGACCCTATTCAGGAGATGCCCCCCTGACGCCTCCTCCCATTCCCAATCTTACAGCGCTTCTCAGCAGCAAAGCAAAACTACTGCGTGATAATCTCATCGGAACTCCTTCCGAAACCTCATCAAAGGACAGTGTGAAGATTCGTAATTCCATATATACTGGCTATATATACGCCTATACTCCTGAAACGAAGGGGCTCATTTCCAATATATTCGTATGCATTTCACCTTTATATATGCTGATGCATATAGGCCATATATAGAAAGAGGGCATGACCCTTTCGAGCCATGCCCTCCTGATTGTTTTGTAAAAAAGTAAGAATACTAAAACCTAACGACCTGCCCTGCTGAGGCGAAACCCTATGTAGTAGAAACTATAGCCCGGGCTATAGTAGTCGCGATCGGCACAACGCAGGTTGGCTGGTACGCTGTCCCAAGAGCCGCCCCGCTGAACCCGGAAAGAGCCCGTACTAGGACCTCTAGGGTTTTGGCTGGGGCTATTTTTATAGTAGCCGCTATCGTACCAATCCCAGCACCACCCCCAGACATTGCCGCTCATGTCATGCAGGCCCAGCTTATTATCCCGGAAGGAACCTACTGGGGCAGTTTGTTTATATCCGTCATTTTGGTCTTCCTTTTTCCAAGAATACGTGCAGTTTTCATCACAAAAGTTTCCGTAGCTGAAAAGGCTACTCTCCGAAGAAGTTCCTGCCCATTTATCACTGCTCCCCCGGCTACGCGCCGCAAACTCCCACTCCGCCTCTGTAGGCAGGCGGTAGCCATCGGCGTTCCAGTCCGCGCTCACGCTTGTACCGCTTATTCGGTATACCTCCTGTAGCCCTTCTTGTTTGCTCTTCCAGTTGCAGTAGGCTACGGCATCGTACCAGCTCACATTGATGACCGGGCGCTTCCCACGCCCCCAGCCTTCATCATCCGGCTTCTCCCGACTGGTCGCTTCGCAAAACTGATCGTATTCCTCAAAGGTCACCTCAAAGCGGTGCATATAAAAGTCATCCACCGTGACCGTATGGGGCATTTCATCATCTTGCGCATCGCTATCGCTACTCCCCATCTGAAAAGTGCCCCCTTCCACGAAGATCATATCCGGCAGGTCGCGCCGGCGGGCAGAAGTAGAAGAAGGCGTTGTTGTCACTTCCTGTTCAAAGGCTTTAATCTTCGCCTCCGCCTGAGCCCGGTAGCGGCCATTGGGGTACACTTGCAGGTAAAAAGCGTAAGCTTCCTTGGTATCTAGCCGCTGCGCCTGTGCCCAAAGCTGCTCCTCTGCGGCATCCGTGCCACCACTGCTGCTCCCGCCGCCCTGACAAGCTGAGCGGTGTACAAATACAAATCCTCCATCCTCGTGCCCGGTGAAGGAGCCATCCTCTGGCTTTGGATTGGGAATACTGCCCAAGTGGTAGCGCAGGTCGCGAATGCGCACCACCCCTTTCTCCTGCCCCTTGCGCAGGGCGGTCAGCCAGCGGCGGGCGAAGAGGGAACGGGCGGGGGTTCGTTGGTTTTTGCTGCCGGATGTAAAGTAGCGGCGGGTGGAGTACGCCAGTGCGTTTTCGACCTGATCAGCACAGTCCGCATCGGCTTCCCAGGGGGTGCCGCCGGGCTCGCCTTTGAAACGGTCGCCGAAAGCACCGGAGTAACAGGCGTCGAGCGCCAGGAGCACATGCTTGCTGTTGCTTTTGGTCACCCGGCGGCCCAGTTCGGCGTAGCTCAGCCAGGTATCGCCGTAGGTATCCCGCAGCTTTCCATTGTGCGGAACGAGGAAACCCTCGTCGGCAGCGGCGTCGTAGTAGCCGTGGGTGGAGAAGAAGTAGAGCACCTGATCATTGGGGCGTACGCGGGCGTTCCACTTCGTGATTTCATCCTTGATGTCTGCCTTGCTGGGGTTTTTGATGTAGTGGGGCTGAAAGCCGTAGTCCGACTGCAACAGGTTACCGATGGCTTTGACCTCCTCTTCGGTTTCCGGCAGGGATGTCCAGCCTTGGTCAAAGGAGGTGCAGTAGAAGAAAATGGCGCAGTCTTTGCCATCGCGCAGGGCGGACTGGGCGGAAAGGCTGTAGCTGAAAAACAGCAGCACCATTAAAGGTAGAAAACGGGGTAAAGTCATAGCGTAGAGGGTTTGAACACTGTGTAAAAGTACAAAAATTACAGGCTGAGCCGAATTGAAGATGGGAGAAGCCGCAACAAGTATAACAAATTCAGTAATTTGGCATCAAACCCCATGGTTATGAAGATACCATACCTCTTATCACTGCTTTTTTTGTGCCTACCTCTGGAGCCTCACGCGCAGGTATTCCTGGGTGACGATGCCGACTTTTTCAACAAAAAAGCCCGCCTTTACCAGCGCTGGCTCGATGCCAAAGGCTACGGGCAAGTGCTGAAAGTAGACGAAGCCAAACTGGCGAAAAACGGCATGGAACTGGAGCTGTGGCTCAGCCTGCGCACCACCAACCCTGACGAAGGCGCTGCCCTTTGGAACGAACTGCAGCAAACCCTGGCAGAGCAGGAAGACGGTGAGTCGCTGGACGAAACCCTCTACTATACCTTCGTCCGCTTTATGGAAATCCCGCCCGCGCAGGGCAATATACAGGTGTACCTGCCGGCGACCTCAGGTGGCGGCTACAACCCCTGCTTTTACTACTGGATATGGGAGGCCGACAATGCTATACAGCACAAAAAACGCATCAACGCCTGCAAAGCACAAACGCTCAATATCCCGGTGGAGCTGCCCAGGGTGGAGCAAGCGGTGGGGACATCCGAAGTCGCTATTGACAAAAAGCGTAGCCGCCAAGAAGTCTTCGATGCGGTACTGCACTACGCCCGGCAGCGGTACGAGCAGCCAAAAGAGGGTTGTGATGACCGTGAACCAGAGGTCGAACAAACCGACTTCAATAACGAATACGTCCTCAAATTCCACGTCTCCGACCTCTGTCGCGAAGTGCTGACCGACGAAGAGCAGTCCCTCTGGTGCGACTTCGTAGAGTTGTGGTGGGGCGACTGCAACGATATGCGCCGGGAGCGCCTGGAGTTCACCTTCCACTACACCCCCACTGATGACGGCTACCTCCTCACGGGTAGCCTGACGGGCAAATTCGGCTCCGGCGTATACAAGCCCCGCAGCAGCGGCTATATGGATATGGAGCCCGACTTTGAAGACGACTTCCTCATCCCTTACGTCAACCGCTTTCAGCAAGACCTGAAGCGCTATCTGGAACGCCCCTAGTTTATGGACCACACCAAATCCTCCATCCGGCAGCTCATCACGCAGGGCAAGCTTGAAGCCGCCAATGCCGCTGCCCTCGAATACGCCGAGTACTCCGGGCTGAGCGACATCGCCAACGCCCTCACCGTACTTGGCAGTCGTGCGCAGGACCACCACGAGAAGTGGAACGCCGGGCTGATTTCTTACGAGGAATACTCCCGCGCCCACGCCCAAATCACCCACAGCCTTACCGACTGGGTGAGCCGCCTGCCGGATGAGCCCACGCCCGGCAAGAAGCGCCGCCGCTTGCTCACAGAGGCTACTTTCAAGAAACGCCTGTTTTACCTGCTTTGCCTCATCAAGGTAGCCGTCATCCTGCGGCTGGCCTACCACTGGAGCACCGGCGGCTTCAGTAATGACCAATTTCAGGGCACCGTAGCTCTGCTGGCCCCCGCTCTGGCCGCCTACATCTCCGTGATGGTGGCCGACTACCTGCGGCAGCACCACAAAGGGCCGGAGCCGCCCCGGTATATCTCGGGCCCGCTGGTTACCTTCTCTTATTTTTTGATGCCCATCTACGGGCTGCTCCTACTCCTCTTCATTGAGCTGAAGGCCAAATCCGCCTTCTCTTTCGCACAGATGAATACCTGGCTGGCGCTGGTGGAGAGTGTGCTGGGGGCTTACGTGGGGCAGATTGTGTTTTCGTTTTTTCGGAAGGGGGGGTGAGAAAGAATGCACTGCTCTTCCGTCTCCGTACCAAGCAATGCATTTCTAGTTGTATTTGACCATCAAGGGTGCAGGACAGTCAGCGGGACAGATCGTGTACGGCAGCCATGTCCGTAGAGCTAGCTGTTCAGACGTTAACTGTATTGCTGAGGCGAAACCCTATGTTGTTGTTACTATTGCCCGGGCTATTGTTGTTGCGATTGGCACAACGCAGGTTGGCTGGTTTGTTGTTCCAAGAGCCGCCCCGTTGAACCCGGTTAGAGCCCTCATGCTGACTGCCCTCGTAAAATTTCCTGCCTTAATCCGTAGAAAGGTTGCAATTGTGACCAATAGCTGTTCATACTTTGCAAAAAAGCAGCTTGATCCAAATCTCCCTTTATGTAGACTTGTTCTTTGCTTTTCATCCGGCGCAACATGCGTTTGCCATTTGGGCGAGCGATTCTTATTGTGCCGGGAAAAACCCTTCTGCCAAGGAAAGTTAGACCGTTTTGGGCTTGGTTTAGGAAAGTTGCTTTTTCTTTCAGGCATAGCTTCAACTACTCAGCAAGATAGTCCTTTATAGCTTTTTTATGGCTCTTCAATTCCTCTTTGTTTTTTGAAAACAGTACGAAGTCATCCATATACCGGACATATTTCACCCCAAGTTGCTGTTTTACAAAGTGGTCGAAGGGGTTGAGGTATACATTAGCAAAAAATTGGCTGGTGAGGTTACCGATGGGAAGCCCCACTCCATTTACGCCCCCATTTTCTATGATAGCCTGAGCTACCTCTAAGAGTCGATGATCTTTTATTTTACGATTGAGCAGTGCCATCAATATGCCTTGATTGATGCTATCGAAGTATTTGTCTATATCTGTTTTTAAAAACCAAGGATCCTCTTTTAAAAAAGTCTGTGCCCGATTTATAGCCAGATGCGTACCTTTTTCTTTGCGGGTAGCGTAGCTGTCATAAATGAAGCAACGCTCGTAGATCGGCTCCAAAATATTGATTAGGGCATGATGAACTACTCTATCTTTGAAGGAAGCAACGGAAATGATCCGCTCCTTAGGGTCGAATATTTTGAAATAACGATAAGCACTTGGCTTATACCTGCCGTTGATTAATTCCTGTTGCAGCTCTAACAAAGCAGGCTCCAATTGAAAGGAAAATTGCTGAGTTGAAGGTTTTCCCACAGCTCCCTTCCGGGCTTTCTTATAAGCGGAAAGCAAGTTGGAAAAGCAGGTAAAGTCATCGAATAATTGCCCATATCTTTTCATGACGGACTACTTTTTGCCCATGCGCCGCACATTTTACCGGTCTCATTGATGGCTCGTGCCAAAAACTCATATTGGGTCACACTCAAATATGCGCGGTCCTTACAGAGGCGGTTGAAAAACCGCAGTTTTTCCAGCTTCATGTTGATCTTTTTAATCAACTCTTTACGCTCGCGGGAATAAATAGCTTCGAGTAGTAATTCTACCGTATCGAGCGCTAAATTGGACATTCGCCCACTCACCGTAAAGCGAGTATGTTTGGGCATCCGCTCACAGCGCTCTAAAAGCCAATCAGTCGTCTGATACCAATGGTTGAATAACGGATAATCCTGAGGTTGTGCCATGAGTGTGAGTTTAAGAAAAAGGTAAATCATCTATTTGGTCGGTGGCTGCTTGCCCGGATTGCGGCTGCTTGCCTTGCTCGTAAAAGTCTTTGATGATATTGATTATATACCGCCCGTATTTTGACAGCCGTTTTCTGCCAAAACCCTTTATTTGCTTTAAGCTCTCCAGGGTCCTGCATTTCATTTTTATCATTTGCAAAAACTGCGCATTTGTAGCGATCAGGTATACAGGGATACCTAAATCTCCAGCGTGTTGCTTACGCCATTCTCGGAGCCGCTCATAGAGCAGCTGTTGAGCATCATCCAATGCCCGGATTTTATCTTCTCCCTTTAGCACCACTTCATACTGCACAGCAACGGACCAAAAGTGCCGGCCTTCCTCTTCAAAAAAGTGCGTTTTCATGCTGTACACCTTCTTATTCTGGCAAAACTGCGTGATGATCTCATCCGGAAAACCTTCCGAAACCTCATCAAATGGCAGTGTAAAGATTCGTAGTTCCATATATGCTGACTATATATATGCCTATACTCCTGAAAATACTGTGCCAATTTTCAATATATCCTTATGCATTTCACCTTTATATATGCTGATGCATA
>ENA-UENT01000194-UENT01000194.1-marine-metagenome-genome-assembly--contig:-NODE-194-length-44926-cov-3.276413_pt1 | contig 44926 bp, 36 predicted proteins | sample MGYA00237879_ERZ529330 | MGnify/ENA primary metagenome ERZ529330 (study PRJEB26372, sample SAMN05368345) | marine metagenome | biome: cultured habitat; feature: ocean water; material: water; isolation... | reverse complement strand
CGGTTCAGATAAATCTTGCGTGCTGGAATCCTAAGGCCATCGATTTCTAATTCTCCCTTGAGGATAGCTATGCCACCCTTCTGATCTTTCCCCCACTTATTTTTGATCTCGATAGCATCAATTCGGTAATCATTGTCTACATCAAGGTAGAGGGTAACGGGTACATCTTTATAGTTGGGGCCTTGCGCATTGGGTAAGGTGCTGAAAGAGATCGTGGTATAGATCTTGCCGTACAAAGTTTTGGAACCTACCTTGGGTATTGGCTTGGCTCCTGCTTTTTTGTACACCAATGGCATGCAGAAGTGAATGAGATGGTGCTCAGACATATTTTTTACGGCATCTGTATTCAATCGATAGGGCCAAGAGCGTAGACGATCGGGTACATCTTGGTCAGTCACCATTGCGCCGTTGAGCTTGAAGAAGGCTTGCCCCGCTTTTTTTCCGATGGAAAAGGTACTGTCTTGGAACAGGCGAGTACTTTGATAATAGTCCTTCCCATTGTCGATGGTGAGCTCTTCTATTGAAATATCGTTATCAAAAATGGTATGCATCCTCATGCTACCAGCGAATTCATCCCAGATGCCATTGGGGTCATAATACTGCACTACTTTATCGAAGAGCTCGTCGGCTGTCAACATCTTTTTCCCAGGGATCGTAGTGGCCAATATGATAAGGGCAATGGGGATGATATAGATCAGCGATTTCTTCATGGTTCTCAATTGTAGGTTATAGGATGTGGTATAGTGATTGTTTGTAGCAAAGCTACGATTGCTAAAGCAGATGAGTTTTCTCCATTGTTGCAATCCCTTCTGTTATTGTTGCATGGCTTTTTTAGGTGCTTTTAGACGTGATGATCGGCCCAGATATCTATCCCAGCGAATTTTTTTGAATTATTTGGTATGCAAACAAGCAACTAATCGAAAAAAAAGTAATCTTTAGGTATTAGATATACAAATACGACAGTAATATGAAGGGAACCAACTTGGGTGAATTTGAAGAACTAGTCTTGCTCATCACCGTAGCCCGTCCGGAGGAGGCCTATAGTGTTGGTATTGCCAAGATCATTGATGAGGTAACCAATAGGAAGGTAGTACATAGTGTTGTCCACGCCTGTCTGAACCGGCTTTTGAAGAAGGGGTTCTTAAGTTCGGAAATGAAAGCGGGCAGTAATAAGCGTGGCGGAAGAAGAAAACGCGTGTACACCATCACTCCACTTGGGATGAAGACGCTGGAAATGGTCAAATCACAAAGAGATCAACTATGGGCAATGATAACTCCGGCTTAAATAATAGCCAGACTGCTCCCCCAAAGTGGGCAGATAAATTTCTAGAATGGTATTGTGCCCCGCATCAGTTGGAAGATGTCCAGGGTGCACTCTATGAATACTTTTATGATAGAGTCCAGGAGGGGAAATCCCGCCAGGCAAAATGGTTCTTTTTACTGGACGTGATCACTCATTTTCGCCCCCATATTATTAAACGAGAATCACCACACTTTGCATCAAATTCACTCGGCATGTATCTAAAAACCTTCATTCGAAACTACCGGAAGAACCAACTAGCCACTATCCTCAATGTCTTGGGATTGACGATTAGTATCACGAGCTTTTTACTGATTGTGATCTGGATAAATCAAGAAAAGAACTTTGATGCCTTCCACAAGAATGCCGCAGATATTTATCGAATACCCAATACATTTAAGAGTGAAAGCGAAAACTTTTCGCAGGCGGTATCAGGCCCGGCCTTAGGAGCGCAATTGCATAAGTTGTTTCCCCAGATCGTTAATGCCACCCGTTTCGGCGGGGGCTCTGGAGTCATTAGATCAGGAGACCAAAGCTATTTTGAGAACAACATTAGGATAGTTGATCCCAGCTTTTTCGAAATGTTTACTTGGGAAGCTTTAGAGGGAAAGCCCACCGAATTTTTGAAAGAGCTTAACTCCATCGTTTTGACGGAGAGTCTGGCAAAAAAGTATTTCGGGGAAGACTCGGCTTTGGGACAGACGCTGATAGTGGATGACGAACGTCCTTTGACCGTTACGGGAATCCTGAAAGATCCCCCAGCGAATTCTCAATTGCAATTTGAGGCGATCGTGAGTATGGAATTGGCAAAGGTTCGTTGGGGTACTCAAGACATGGACACCAATTGGGGAGGCGGCTGGTTTCATACCTATTTGCAACTTCAACCCAATACCGATCAGGACGCCCTAATGACGGAGGTCAATAAATTGATCACCTCAAAATTGACCTTCTTTACGGAGCGCAATATGTCTTATCACTATTTCCTTCAGCCCTTAACCAGCATACACCTTGAATCTGATTTGCGGTATGATTTCTCCAATAACGGGAGTGCTAGGAACGTTTCCATTTTTACGGCGATAGCCTTTATCATCCTGCTTCTAGCCTGTATCAACTACATCAACTTGACTACGGCCAATGCCATCCGGCGCGCCAAGGAAGTAGGCATTAAGAAAGTAATCGGGGCCTTACGTATGGATCTGATTAGACAGTTTTTGATAGAATCCACATTAATCTGCTTTTTGTCGGCCCTATTGGCCCTAGGTTTGGTCTATTACTTGCTTCCGAATGCGGAAAACGTTCTCGGCTATGCTATCGTGTTTGATTGGAGCGCTCAAAACCTTTTATGGCTGCTTTTGGGCACGTTAGGGCTGGGATTGGTAGCTGGATTTTTCCCGGCCTTTAGTATCTCTTCTTTCAAACCACTCTCCGTGATAAAAGGCCGCTTGCGAAGTGGAAAGCAGGGAGGCTTGATCCGAAAATCATTGGTGGTGGTACAGTTCACAGCCACTATAGCATTGATCATTGCTATCATTACAGTGAATGGCCAATTGCGGTACATCCAAAATCAAGACCTGGGAATGCAGACGGACGAAGTGATTCATGTCTCTTACCGCGGTCTCCAGAGTGTCAATGATAATCAGGAAGTACTCAAAAATGAGTTACTACAAAATGCCAATTTCAAATCGATTTCCTTTTATAGGAACTCCCACCCAGTTGGAGGATTAAGCAACAGTACGGTTCAAGTAGAAACACAGGAAGGCACTAAAGTCTCTTCTAGCCTCTATAATATTAGAGTGGACGAAGCCTATGCGGAAACATATGGAATTGAGTTGGCTGCTGGACGATTTTTCTCTGAGGTTTTTCCTACGGACTCTACGCAGTCGGTTTTGGTAAATGAAGCGGCAGTGGAGGCTTTCGGTTGGGGAACGCCGGAAGAAGCCTTGGGTATGAAAATGGGGTCTGCACCCTTTGAGCGAACGGTTATCGGTGTGGTCGAGGATTTCAACTTTGAAGGATTGCATAAGGAAGTAGAGCCCTTACGGATATTGCCCATCAGAGACAAGAATGATTATTCTGAAATGGCGCTAAAGGTCGATCTATCAGATCCTTTTAAAACCCTGGGTTTTCTGGAGCAAAGCTGGAAGAAGATTAATCCTGAAGTACCGCTAGACTACACTATAATGAATGAGGATATCAAGGACCAATACCAGGGCGAATTGCGTTTTCGTAGCATCTTCCTCGTTTTCTCCATGTTATCTTTGGTGATTGCCTGCCTGGGCTTGCTAGGATTAGCAACCGCTTCCACCCATCAAAGGGTAAAAGAAATCGGCATCAGGAAAGTACTAGGGGCTTCTACCTTTAACTTGATTAACCTGCTCAGCCGTGAATTCCTGGTTTTGGTTGCGATTTCAATTGTACTAGCTACTCCACTAGCTTGGTACGGAATGGAAAGATGGTTGGCAGCTTTTGCTTACCGAATCAATATGAGTTGGCTGTTCTTTATTTCGGCAGGATGCATCGCATTAGCGATTGCCTTCCTCACAATTAGTTATCAAACGGTAAAAGCGGCCTTCAGTAATCCTGTGCTTGCCTTGAGAAATGAGTAAGACCTCGATCTTTCTTAAAACCTCTGCCAGGGACTCTTCCTGGCAGAGGTTAAATTTACCTGGCCTTATGGACAGTTGGTTTTTCCAAAAAATAGCTGATAGGCCTTTTGCCCGCTGATCAAACAATGCGTAATTTGACCCTGTGCATCTCTCTTGAATTCTACTCGTCCGAAATAGGATTCATCACTGATGAAAGTATCTGTTGCGATGGGACGGAAGCGAATATCAGGATTGAAGGCGTGAGTGGCGAAGAGGCCCTCGGGCCGCTGAACAAAAGTGTAGCGCGTCTTTAGTTCTTCACTGGCAAAGGTACCGCAATACTCCCCTAAGGCTTTTTTATCATAGGTCGGAGGGGATAGCATAACTCTTTTCCCAGGATAGGAGAAATCGGAAAAATGCCAGCGCAAGCCCTGATCGGAAAACACAATCTTACTATGGGGACGATGTGGAAATTCGAAGGCCTTTGATTCGGCTAAAGGAGGTAGGGCCAGACCTCCCTCGGAGCCATATCCTTTGAAATAAAGGGTGTCGTTATTCGCAAATATAGTGATGTATAGGCCTGGGAAAACCTGATAATCCCCAGTGAATAGCTCCAGTTCTTTCGTCGTATAGCTCTGAGGAGCAATCTCTGACCGCTGCTCAAGCTTATCTGCCAGAAATATATCGATCATCCCATACGCCAGGTTTAAGGGGTTAAAAGCTTCATAGTTTCCCGTAATGGCTACGGTAAACTTATATTCAGGAACCCGTAAGAGATAAGCGCGGAATCCCGCATCTCCACCGCCATGGAATTCAACGGTTACGCCTCGATACATTTTGGTTTCCAGTCCTAGGCCATAAGGAATTTTTTCTCCGGAGTTAAGCAGACTTGGCTGGGCCATTTTGGCAACTAATGCAGCGCTTCCCACTAGAAAGCTATCATAGTTTTGTGCCCATTTGCTCAGGTCCTCTGAGGTGGTATATAAGCCGGTAGATCCAACAATACTTCTATTCATCGGAAGATAGTGAAAGCCCTCTCCGCGCCTCACATAGGAATCAGCTTTATTACTCACCAACTTGCCAGGATCTTCTAGGAACAGACTGCTCCTCATACCGAGGGGAGATAGAATACGTTCTTGCACGAAAGTGGAGAAGGAAAGGCCGGATACTCTACTTACAATTTCCGCCAGCAATACATATCCCGCATTGGAATATTGAAACCGCTTCCCTGGCTTGAAGTTGAGTCCTTTTTGTCGCAATAGCAAGGCCACCATTTCTGACTGTCCAATCAACTCCTCATCTCGCCTGCCCCGTAGATTATTCAAGTCGTAGTTGTTTCGAAAGCCACTGGTATGATTAGCCAATTGTCGTACACTGATGGAGTAGGGTAGGTCCTTCAGCTCTGGTAAGTATCTCATGATAGGGTCATCTATAGAGAGTTTTCCTTCTTGTTCTAGGAGCAGAATAGAGAAGGTGGTGAATTGCTTGGAAATAGAACCAACTAGAAACACGGTAGAATCAGAAATTGGAATTTGATGTTCGAGATTGGCCAGGCCCTGTTGTTTTTTGTACAATGTGCGGCCGTTCTGTTTTACGGTGATTGCTAGGCCTGGGCCCTGACCTTGATCATGGGCCTTCACCAGTTGATCGGCTTTTTGTATCTGTTGGGAAGGACTTTGACCCGCTGTCGGGGAGCTTGTCAGTAGTATTAAGAGAGCGGCAATTACAGATAGAAGCAGTTGTTTCATTCGTTTGAAATTTTGTTGAAACAAAACTGCCAGGAAAACAGCAACGAGTCGTCCGAGTAAGGGAAGTCGAACGGATTAGCCGACGAGAAAAGCGTCCGATTAAAAGTCGGACTTCCTCTAAGTGGTTGATCTTCTGTAATTAGTAGGCGTTTGTCCCGTTTCTTTTTTGAAAGCGGTGTAAAAGGAGGATTTGGAGTTAAAACCCACTTGATAGAGGATTTCGAGGACGGTGAGCTCTGGTTGATTCTGCAGTAAGGCCTTTGCTTCCGTGATCCGGAACTCATTGATGTAGTCAAAGAAATGTTTTCCCAGGTGTTGATTAATGAGCTGGGAGACGAGCTTATCGGGTAGGCCGATTCCATCGGCTAGTTTTTGTAAGCTAAGCTCGGCATCCAAATAAGGGCGTTGGGCCTGCATATGGTTCGCAAGCCTGTTCAATTCTTTCTGATATTCTCCCGGGATTACTGCTGGACTAGACTTGATTGGCAGTAAATTCTTATCTACTCCAAGGAATAATTTAGGTCGGTATAAAGCTTTTAGGACAAACCAAGAAATGACACTAAGGGCAAACACACTGATGATTAGGTTGATTAAAGGGAGGTAGTCTAAAGCTTCCTTGCTGAATAGGATGTCGCGAATGACTACAAAGGTATTGCCAATCAAAAACAAGATGGTCGTTTGCAGTAGCCACTTGTAGGTGATGTGATGGTTTGCAGAGTAATTCTCTCGGTAGAGGGTGCGAAATGTCCTTAGGCTCACAAAGACGGCAATGATATAGGCATAGTACTGCAGTTGGGAGGCGATGCCGAAAAGTTGTAGTGCCTCCGCTGAGATGCCAGAAATGATAAAGAAGAGGAAGAAACCCAGTGCGGGAAGGGCATGTAAGATATGTTTGCTTTCCAACTCATAATTATGGAAGCAAGCAGAACGTACATACAGCCAGTATAAAGGCATTTGTAATAGGACACTAGCCAGTCTTATTCTTTCTATCCAAACATTGGTCGTTTGGGGTATAAAGAGCCCTACTAAATCTAAAGCGGTGACTAATAGGAAGCTGGCAAAAATATAGTTTGGTAGTTTTCGCTCTGATTTAGCCGTTAGCAGGAAAAATGCCAAAAGGAGTAATAGAAAAACAATGATCTTGCCGATGTCCGGAATTAAGGCTGCCCCTGCCATGCATGTTCTTTAAGTAAGCGTCAATTAGCCCACAGAATAGGGAGAATTTTTGATCTATTGGATAGAGATGGGATGGAATTTTGACAGGTAGCTACTAAATGGCGGGTAAAGCAGGTATGATAGTAAAAGCATGGGCAAAACATCCGAAGTTAATCAAGGCGCATACTCGTAAAACTTCGGATGTTTGCGCCGAGGATCATTTTAGACCTGCCCTGATTAACTTAAATTCTATTCTTTCCATAAAGCTTCCCAAAGGGCAGCACTAGGCGTAGGATAGGACGGCTTAGCCACTTCTGCTTTCCATCTTTCCGAAATAAATTCACTTACCTGAATGCGTGAATCTACCTGCTGGAAAGTAGGGTTGGTCACCCACATAGCCTGTGCGGACCAGTTGACGTTGATATAGCTAAAGGCCTTAATCACATCCGCATTCTTGTGTAGGGTTTCGAGAAAAGGAACAAACCACTGTTCCCAGGCTTGCTGTGCGATTTTGGGGTTGGTGAGGCGGGTGTCGAAGTAGAGGCCATCCATTTCGAATACGGGTGTGGCTTCTGCAATGAAGACCGGCTTCCCATGTTTTCGGGCAAAGACGATCATCTCTTCATCTGGACCGCCAAAATAGGAATAACCACACCAGTCGACTAGATCATCGCCGGGGTACCATTCTTCTAGCACTTCCTGATTCGAACCGGTCCCTTTTGACTGCCAGACGAAAGCTACATTCTCTACTTTCATTTCCGAAAAGATGGAATGAATGCGTTGCCAAGCGGCCAAATAATGCTTTTTCTTATAATGGTTCCAATCCCAGCCGTCAAATTCATAGCCAATGCGCAGGAAGACCGGGCGCCTTCCCAAGCCCTTAATCCACTCCCCTAATTCTCGAATGAGGTGATCTCTATCCCCCTTTGCTACGGCTTTTTCATGATTCACCAAAGAAAGGCCGATGGATACCAAACTGTATCCGAAGTCAGGGTCGTCAATCACGCATTGTGCGCAGTTGTCCCCAGCTCCCCAATTAGCTTTGCTCTTGATCCCATCATTGCCACGTGCGATAAAGCCAAAAGACTCTCCACCCGGCGAAAAGTTGGTATAGGTGGTGAAACCAGCAGGGAAATCAAAGCTGTCGCAATAACCTTCCCTGTATTGATCCAGCCCGCCAATGGCGCCCAGGTCCTGGCCAATGAAAAAGAGAAACTGCCCCTGTGGGGGTTCGAATTTGGCAAGGCTTCTTCCTGTAGCTTGCGTTGAAGTCTGTGCGTCTAGCATTGACACTGCAAGACAAATAAGGAACAGCGGAATAAGGAGCCCAGGAGTTTTGGATACTATCATCGTTCGATTCTGTAGCTTTTTTCTATGATCTCTCGTAGAACCCCATGGTCTACGTCCTCTAGCTTCTTAATATACAGGCACCCCCGCCCATGCTTATGAGGTCCAAGCCTCGCTAAGAGTTCCTTTTCTTTTTCTAAGTCAAACATCACATATACGGATAAATGGGCCTTGGCTGGCGAAAAGCCGACATTGAACCACTCGTACTCCTCACCATTTTTTCGCTGGTATTTATATTTCCCAAATCCAACTATGCTGACGCCCCAAATCTTGGGTTCCAAGCCCGTCACCTCTTGAATCATTTTCAAGATCTCCTTGCTGTCTGCTTTTCGTTTCTGATTCGAAACTGCCTCAATGAATTCGCCTACATCTCGTTCAGTTTCCGAATTGACTAAGCTCTTCTTTTTTGCCATGGCGTTGATTTTGGGTGTACAATCAAAGGGAAATGGAGTATTAAGCTAGCAAATTCCCGCAGCATCCCCAAAATGAAAGAATTCGTCATAGGACTTTACCGATTAATGCTCATCTTTGTAATATGGATCGGATCGCTACCATCATCAATCATTTGGAACAACATCTTGATCAGACGGTAAGCCTGGATCAGTTGGCCAAAGTAGCTTTCCTTTCTCCGGTGCAACTCTATCGCATCTTCAAAAAGGCCACGGGTTTAACACCCATACAATATCATGAGCATTTGCGGATAGCCAAGGGGCTGGAACAATTGGTAGAAGTTGATTCTGTAGGGCAAGTGGCATTTGATCTGGGTTATAAGAATTACGAAACTTTTTCACGGGCCTTTAAAAAACTCTGTCATCTTTCTCCCAATGATATGCTTTGGGGGATTGCTCGAGCAGAAGCTGAGCATCCAGATGGTAGATATATCTTGCTGCGGGAGGAGGCAAGGATGCAGCAGGTTGAACAACTGGTTCGGGTGAATGAGAAGAAGTTCTTGCACGCCGAACGCTTTCCGGTCTACCGGATTTATCCGCAAGCCAAAGGCAAGGCTAAAGTCCGACGGTGTGAACAAACAGAATCTTTCCTGTTAAAACAGTTTCAATAAACTTTAAATCATTAATGGATGGATCATAAAGTATCTTCAGCTTGTGCTGAGGACCGGACTTCCCTACGTCATACATTGAAGGATGGAAGACAGCTCAGTTACGCCAAATATGGACAGCAAGACGGCTATCCCATTATCTTCTTGCATGGCTCACCAGGGTCCAGGATTGCTGTAGAAGAGGAGATCTATAGCCACTTAGGTGTAGAGATAATCTATCCGGAACGACCTGGCTATGGATATTCTTCCCCAAACCCTAAAGCAAGTTTCAAATCATGGGCAGATGATATAGTGAGCCTACTGGATCATTGGGGCATTGAACAGATTGATATAGCTGGAGCCTCAGCGGGAGGCGCTTATACGCTGGCTTGTATCGCCTTTTACCCTCATCGATTTCGCTCTGCTACCTTGATTGGCTCTGCCGCTCCACCACAAACGCCAAATTATCGCAAGGGTATGTTTTTAGGTAACCGCTTAGCGATCTGGCTGTCCCGGTATGCCCCCTTCCTCATCCGCGCAGCCAGCGGCAATTTTGCCAGGAAGTTCAAAAAATACCCAGATCAAGTCTGGCAACAAGTATCAAAACAACTCTGTGAGGCCGATCAAACGATCCTTACAGAGGCTAAAAAGAAAGGGACCTACCCCGTTTTTGTAGACCACTTGATGGAAGCCTTTAGAAATGGAACGGAAGGGCATGTCGCTGATATCCGAAATATTGCCAGGCCCTGGGCTATTCCCTTTACCGCTATCCAATGCCCCGTGTATCTTTGGCATGGCATAGATGATACCTTGTCTCCCATTGCTGGGGCTAAAGCCATGGCTGCTTGGCTGCCGACAGCTAGGGCAGAATTTTTGCCGAATGCTGGACACTTACTTGCCGATGATGAAGTGATCTTGGAAAAGATTTTGTCTCAGATCTTAAATGTCTGAGGCGTTGAAGCAGCCTTTTAGGTATCCCACTAGTCCTTTGTTTGTTCAGAAGGTTTGCCTGCCTTACAGGCAGCTTATTATTAGATACAATCTCAACACAAAGGATAATGAAAAAAACACTACTCGTACTTTTCCTCGCTTTTAACTGCAATCTATTCGGCCAAATGCCTAACACCCTCACCCCCAGTGATAAAGTGTATGGCTTATCCAAGTTTTGGCAAGAGGTGAACTATAATTTTGTATACCTGAACAAAGTTGATCGCGAACAATGGGAAGCAGATTATCGACTACTGATCTCAGAGGTGCAGACTACTGAGAACGACTATGAATATTACCGTCTACTGCAAAAATTCTGTGCTACACTCAAAGATGGGCATACTAATGTTTACTTCCCTGAGGCTATTCAGGAGGAATTATACAATACCTACTTTGGTGAATATCGACTGTGGTCTACACATATTGACGGTAAAGCTATTGTAAGTCGAGTCAATTTGAGCAAAAAGGATGAGCTACCCATCGGCACGGAGATTGTTGAAGTCAATGGGATGAATACCAAAGCCTATTTAGAGCAGAAGGTCATCCCCTATATTTCTTCTTCAACCGACTACATATTGTGGGATCTGGCGGTCTCTCGTATGTTTCAGGCTCCTAAAGGGACTAGCTTTGAAGTTAAGTTCAAGCTGCCCACTGGTAAGATAAAGTCGCTGAGCTTAACTCATTCTGAGACCACCGAAAAGGAGGTATATCCAGCCTTTGAACCTTGGCAGTTAATGGAGTTCAAGTGGATCAATGAAGATATTGCTTATGTTTCACTCAACTCATTCGGGAATCCTAAGATCGACTCCTTGTTCATTGAGAAGTTGCCTGAGCTCTATAAAGCCAAAAAACTCATTGTGGATCTGCGCAAAAATGGAGGAGGGAACACGCCAATCGGAAGAGAAATCCTGGAGTATCTTACGATTGATCCAGTACTCTACGGATCAAAAACGCGCAGTAGATTACACATTCCATCTTTTAAAGCCTGGGGTACCTGGACATCGGCCCAAGACACTGTGGGTGACAGTTGGGCCACGCAGGAGTATTTGTCCTATCGAGACAATTATTTCCACGATTTCAATTACCAGGGGAGTAAGGTGCAATTAGATGCCAAACGTTTGGTGGTACCCACGGTACTGCTAATCGGTCATAATACAGCATCAGCAGCGGAGGATTTTCTCATCTATGCTGATAATCAGAAGCATATGACAAAAATCGGCGAGCCATCGTTTGGCAGTACTGGGCAACCCTTTCAATTCCGTTTACCGGGAGGAGGTTCGGCACGGGTTTGCACAAAGCAAGATACGTACCCTGACGGCCGGGAATTTGTCGGTGTAGGCATCCAACCTGACATTCTAGTTAAGAAGACTGTGCAAGATTTCCTTGAGGAAAAAGATCCAGCCCTAGAAAAGGCCATCGAATATCTGGGGAAAGACTAATACTTCATTAAGTCCGGGCGTGTTTTGGCTCTGGGAGTTGACTTCGACTACATAGTAGTGGTTGTTTTTAGTTAACTTAGTTAATGATTTGATTTATTAATTATTTGGCTGCGCATCTGGCTATCAAGCAAGACGTGTAACGAAAAAAATGCCTACCATGAAGTTTAAACTCACCACAATAGTTGTTCTATTACTGTGGAGCTGTCAAACGGAAGTTGCAGAGACTCCCCCGACGCCTACGGCTCCGGAAGTATCACGCCCCGCTTCCTACCAAGCTGCGCCTGAGGTCCTACAGACTTGGGTGGATGCCCGAGCAGGCACTGGTGCCCCGGTGCATTGGATTGCGGAAGGTGCGGTATACGAATATCCATCGGGGAAGAAACTATTTGGAATGATTGGGTTTGATAGTTCGACCATTATTTGGCCAGAAGAGGAAGGCGGAGATATTATTCATCTTACACGTAAAACCTTCGCTTATACGGATCCAGAAACGGGGGAGGTATTGAAGGAATTCAATGGGAATCCAGTCAAGGCTATTGCTTATCCCTACCAGATGATTACTTATCGCTTCGAAAATGATCGCATCTTCGGAGATGTGGAACAAGGGGTAGGGGAGCGGAAGCAAGTGATAGAGGCGAAGGATGGAATACCCTATCGAAAGGTAGGTAATAGCTTCATCTATAATGCCTCGGTATTTCTTGACTTGGAATTGCCTGGAGGCAATCGATACGAGGCTTGGGAGAACTATGACTTTTTCATTCATCCAGAAGGGACCGTAGAAGAGCCTCATCAAATGAGTTGGCAACGCTATGGTAATCTTCCGAGTTGGGCAGGCCCCGGAAAATGCATTACGCACCTACATTCTTGGCGCGTAGAAAACCACGATGAATTCCCTGCACAAATTTTGGCCTGGGCGAAGGCTGAGCAGCCGAAATGGTTGGTACCACCAGCAGACTTAGCGGAGGTAAGGGCCATTCAGCAGGGCGAAGGTGGTCCGGGATGGAGTGATTAAGTGCGTTTAGAAGCTTTACTAGAAATTGTCACTTACAAATTTTGCCGTTTACTTAGGTTTCTTTGCTGTTTACTGAATTCGGCCGCGCATGATGCTGAAAGTCGCTAGATTACAATCATTCTCAAATAAGAAAAACCAAGCTGATGAGTAATCTAGCAGTTGTTCAAAAAGCCTATCAAGATTTTGGTGAAGGAAATATTCCTGCCGTCCTGGCCGTACTTGATGATAATGTAAAATGGATGGGGGCAAGCGGCTTCCCGTTCCACGAAGGAGATGGTGTAGTAGTGGGACCGCAGAATATTCTGGAAACTATCTTTGCCAGGATACCGGAATTCTTTACTGACTTCGCTATTGATGTTCAACGCTTGTACGAAAGCGGAGATACAGTGATTGTAGAAAGCTATTTCAAAGGGGTTTGGAAAGCCACAGGCAAGTCTTTCCAAGCTAATGGTATTACGCTTTGGGACCTCAAAGATGGCAAGGTAACTCGAACTTTTGAAGCGATCGATACTGGGGCTATGATGAACTAGAGATCTGCCGTTGCAGATTAATATTATATCAAGCGAGCGCCTGGCTGACATCTACCCAAGGATGTGGTCAGGCGCTTGTCGTTTTAGACGTTGGCAGTCATCTTGTGGCCTTATTGACTTAGGGCTGGCCAACCAGCAACATATATATTGCTCATGCCTTTGGAGAAATCAGTTTCTCTCCAACTGGAAAAGAGTATAACTTCCCCGTCCGCAGAAAGCAAGGGCGAGTCCTCATAGGAAGAAGAATTGATAGGACTCGGCAATAGTTGAGCCTTCGACCATTTCCCCGCCTGCAGTTGACCAAGGTATAAATCATCACCTCCTAAACCTTGTTTTCTGATTGAGCTCAAGATTAAGGTACTCCCTGACTCATCAATATAGCCAGGCCACTCTCCCGCTGAAGAGTTTATGGAATCACTAAGAATGGTAACGGACTGAAAGTGGCCATCAATATATTGAGCATAGTAGATATCCCAAGATCCTAAGCGATTGGAAGCGAAGTAGGTCATTCCTTGCTTGTTCATGGTGAGACAACATTCCTGGCCATCTGAATTGATTGGGAAATCTAATACTTCAGGGCTTCCCCAGCTCTGGTCCTGCACCGGGACTTTCCAAATATTCCACTCCTTATTTAGCCCTTCTTTTTCGGGAAGGCGTTTGGATGTGAAAAATGCCCAGGCACCATCCGGCGAGAAACTAAGCCCTGCATCATAATGCTCACCGGAGAAGGCCAATTGTTCCGGCACCTCCCATTTACCATCCACAAAAGCACTGCGGAAGAGGGTAGATTGTTTGAAATCCTGGTCCGACCTACTGAAGTACAGTGTGTCATTCCCTTCAGCAATCGCATTAATTGTTTCGTGGAAATTCGAGCTAGAAATAACTCCAGGGGCCAGCACTTGAGGCGCTGAAGCGATTTCAGTGAAGGGTTCCTGTACCGTTTCCGGACGATGGCAAGCGAAAAGGAGACCAAGGAAGAATGAGACTAAGACTGCCCTGCCTATAAACCTAGAGACAACAAGCTCGGTGTTCATAGTCATCGCTTGATTAACATCCCAGGATGCGTTTTGGTGGCTTCCCCTTTATCATAGACCGCCTGTCCATTTACCCAAACCCTCCGAATTCCTGAGGATAGGGCTGAGGGAGACTGGATCGAAGCATTGTCCTGAACGGTTTCTGGGTCAAACAGTACCAAATCTGCAAAATAGCCGGGTGTGATCAAGCCTCGATTGCGAATGCCTAGCTTTTCCGCAGGTAGCCCTGTCATTTTGTGAATAGCGGAGGGTAAGGACAGCACCCCTAATTCGCGAACATACCGGCCCAACACACGGGTAAAGGCACCGTGCCCTCTGGGATGTCCACGCATAGCTCCATCTGAACAAATACTGGTGTGTTCCCATCTAAGGAAGTTAGCGATGTCTTGCTCACTCATCGAAGTGGCAACGATAGCTCCAGATTCTCCGGTTTTCTCTCCCTCTCTAATGATTCGCAGCAGCGCTTCAGCCTCGCCTTCTTCATTCATTTGCCCGATTTCGGTAATGGTTTTTCCTTCAAATGCTCGATTGGCTGGGAAATTGACCATCACTGAGGCTGCTGGATCGAAGAGTTCCTCGGTCGCAAATTGAGCACTGGCTAAGCTTTGGAAGTCCTTCTTGGGAAATAGAACACGCGGCGTGGAAGACCACATGGTGTAGGGATATACATCAGCACTGATATCTATGCCTTGTTGTCTAACGCGTTGTAGGAGTTGGAGCAAGGAAGATGAGGAGCCCCAACGACTGCGTTGCGCAATCTTGATGTGGGTAATTTGTACGGGAAGCTTTGCTTCACGTCCGATATCGATGATTTCACCGATCGCTTCATCTTGATATACATCTTCGCTGCGTATATGACTGAGGTAGGTGCCCTTATGCTTTGCGGCTACTTTAGCCAATTCAATTACCTCTGCTGTATTGCTGTAAAATGCTGCTTCATACTCCAAGCCGGAAGACAACCCAAGGGACCCTTTCTTTAGCTCTTCTTCTAACAGGGCTTTCATGGCTTCAATCTCCCCAGGCTTCGCTTTCCGCAGCACATCGCCGTCCATGGCCTTGCTGCGTATACTGGAATGGCCGGTGAAACTGGCGATGTTGACACTGATCGGTTGAGCCTTGAGTTGGGCCGCCAAACTATCCATCGGGTTTGATCCACCGTCTTGCCCGACCACGATGGTCGTGACGCCCTGGTTGGTAGCGGCAATACAGGAGGGATTCTCCTTCAGCCCCCAATCATGATGGCTATGGCTATCGATAAATCCAGGAGCCAAGGTGAGGCCTTGGCCATTAGTGTGAGGCTCACCCGGAGCTACCGGCAGTTTGCCGACCTCCTGAATGCGATTATCTACTATCCGCACATCGGCTTTGAATGCGGGTAATCCGCTACCGTCGACAATTTGGACATTGCTGATGATTTCGGTCTGAGGGAGTCGCCACGGCTTTCCCTCCAAGAAGTTTTTCACCAGCCGCATCCCTCTTGCGTTTGAACCATTAGACAAGACCACTAAGGTTCTGTTATCTTCCAAATACCGCACTAAGAGGTTTCTGAAGCCTACCCATCCTCCAGTATGGGATACTACCTTGCCCTCCTCGGAGATGAACCAGCCAAAACCATAAGTAGTAGCTTCTCCATTGTTGAGTTTGGCAGGGGTAATGGCTTCCTGGAAAGTGGAGGTCTTTACTAGTTTCTCGGTGTACAGTGCTTGATCCCATTTCAGTAGATCCTCTGCCGAAGAGTAGATATTCCCATCTCCAATGATACCATCAAATCGGACGAGATCATTTTTGACGATTTTTCCTCCTTCATACCGAAAGCCAAAGACTCTGGATGCTGGCGCTTCTCCGAGTTTAAGATTGTAAACATAGGTGTTCTGTAAGCCAAGCGGTGTGGTGATATTGGCCTTGAAAAACTGATCTACGGGTTCTCCAGAAACTGCTTCGATCAGGGAGGCAAGGGTAGTATAATTAGTATTGGAATACTGCCATTCTTCCCCTGGCTCAAAGACGAGTGGCGGTTTATTTTGCTTAAGCAGTTGTAGGAGATGCGCATTGGTTAAGGTATCTGCCAGGTTCATGTCACGAGCCGCCATCTCGAAATACTCCGGCAAGCCAGATACTTGATTCATGATTTGGCGTATGGTGATGGCAGGGTAAGGAAAATCGTCTAGATGCTTTTGTACTGGGTCATCATAATCCAGCTTGCCTTGTTCTTGCAGCATCATGACCATCATAGCATAAAACTGCTTGGAGATAGAGGCAAGATTAAAGGCGGATTGGATGTTCAGCGGTTTTCCGCTTTGGGCATTGGACCATCCCAGAGCCTTTTGGTATACGATCTGCCCCTCTTCGGCCACCAAGGCCACTCCACTGAATAGGTGTCGGTCATGGAGGTAGGTTAAGATGGAGTCAATGGGTTGGTAGGTCTGGGAGGATTGTGGGCGAGCCACAAATGGCAACACTAGTAAGCTAAATACAATTATTCTCTTCATCGGGCAAATGGATCTTATTGCTAACAATTTAGCGCAAAAGCCCAAAGATTAAAAATGGATGAAGGGATAAAATCTAAAATACAACGACCCTATGGTACGCATGACCAAGATACCTCAGGAAACCTTTCAATGACTGACTACCAATTGTAAGGCTAATCCAGATCGAACCAGCTCAAAAATTTTTAAACTACAGCTTCACAAACTTTAGATTAGCAGATTCCTGGCCATTACTGACTCTGATGATGTAAATACCACCAACTAAGTTTTCGATCGGAAGCCTGGTAGTTTGTTCTCCAGTGGCAAGTTCGTTTGATTGACGTCGCATCAATTGACCACTAAGGCTGTAGATTTCCACTTGATAAATGCTAGCATTAGAAATATTGGAAGTGAGCTGAAGGAAATCTCGAGCGGGATTAGGAGCAATAGAAAATTCAATAGCGCTTGCCAAATTCTGGGTGCTGGAAACGACAGCCTCCTCGAATACAAAAGTGGCACAGTCAGCATTATCGCCTGAAGTACTTCCATTAAAATTGACACCATTCCCACAAGCGTAGAAAGTCACGACGCCAGCCCCTTCACTAGGCGCGACCCAGTCTACCGTGAATTCATTGCTTGCACTTGGGTTGGAGTGCTCGACGTAGGTCCTATTCGTAGCGGAAATCTCAACGATGTTGGCATTAGTGGAAGCATTTACCCAAGAATTGATGGCATCTCCGTTCATATCTAAAGGAGCATTGAGGCTTAGCATCTGAAAGCCATACGCTGATGGAGTACCCATCTGGGGATCTAAGATTACCTTGAAGGTGTAAGTGGCTTCTGGCTCATATTGGGTTACCGTTACACCATCGGCGTTCGTTGCCTCGATGCTTAAGTCAACTACAATATTGGGATTGTTGCCGTGGCAGGTAATGCAAGTGCTGCTAGCATCCCCGGGTGCACCCGTATTTCCAGATCCAGCTGCATTGGCCCTTCCGGAGGAATTACTTTGGAAAAGACAGACAGCGAACATTAGTGAAAAGGCAGTGTAAAGTATTCGATTTTTCATCAGAGATAAGTTTGTTCTTATAGTTGTGATATGGGTTAGACCAATAGGTAAAGCAGATTTTTTCCAATTGGTTCTAGAAAATGAGCATAATTACCTCCCAGTCATCGCAAAATGGGGTACAGAATCCAACTGGGGGTAAAACTTGCAGAACTTGTCACTAAACGGTAGGCGCCTCTAGCTACTAGCCTGTTAATTCCCTACTTTTGAACCCTAGATCCATTCATAAGATCAGCTCTATTCAAAAGAGACATCCTTGCAAACCTTTGAAAAAAACAAACAATACATTAAGTTTTGTCTTTATGGCTTTCTGAAGAATCTCCGATTCTATGATGCCTTTCTGCTATTGTTCTTCTTGGACAATGGCCTGAATTTTAGCCAAATTGGTGTGATTTATGCTGCACGGGAAATTACCACCAATATACTAGAAGTCCCTTCTGGTATTCTTGCTGATGTCTATGGCCGTAGAAGATCGCTGCTGCTTGCTTTCTTGGTTTACATTGTTGCCTTTCTCAGCTTCTATTTTTCAGCAGATTTCATGCTTTCTTTGGTAGCTATGATGTTGGTAGGAGTAGGGGATGCTTTCCGTTCCGGTACGCACAAAGGAATGATTATGGATTACTTGCGGCTCATGGGGTGGGAGACACAAAAGGTAAATTACTATGGGCACACCCGATCTTGGTCGCAAATGGGATCCGCCGTATCCGCTCTATTTGCGGGACTTATGGTTTTTTATTACGGTAATTATCGAATCATCTACCTCATTTCGATCACCCCCTACCTCCTCAATTTTATCAATGTTTATACCTATCCGATTCAATTGGATCGCCCATTGAAACACAAAAAGAAAGGCCGCAAAAGTATAAAGGGGGTGATAAAGAATCTTTGGCTAATCCTGCGACAGCGAAGCGTGCTTAGGATTGTAAACTCTGCCGCTCTTCATTCCGCCTATTTGAAGACAGTAAAGGACTATATACAGCCTTTGATCGTCAGCTTGACGGTCATGTTACCCGCTCTATCTCAGCTAGCTGAAGAAAGCAGGAATGGGCTAGTAGTGGGGCTAATCTATTTCTTCATTTTCCTCATGACCTCCTGGGCATCTAGAAATGCAGGCCGGGTTCATGCCAAGTCCCTTTCCAATATTCAAACCAGGACACTGTTACTAGGTTTTTTCGCTGGAATAGTCAGTGGCGTTTTGTTTTACATGGAGTTTCAATTCCTGTCTCTGCTATTCTTCATCGCTATTTATGTAGTGGAAAACCTCAGAAAACCTATCCTCACCGGCTTTTTGGCGGATAGCGTTCCAAATGAAATGCTTACTTCTGTCATCTCAGCTCAATCCTCCTATCAAACTTTGACGACGGCTACTTTGTCTGTTGTGCTAGGGGTATTGGCGGATAGCTTTGGGGTGGGGCTGGCACTCGTGTTAGTGACGGGGATTTTGGTGGCCTTTACCCTAGTGCTAGGGAATAGTGGATCGGCTACCTCTTGATCTATACCTATCTGCCTAAGAACTGAAAGCTTCCCCTTTACTCTTTGTTCAAGATTGAACAAGAGGTGTCCAGAAATGAACACTTTTTAGCGATTTAGATCAGATTTTTGTTGGGTATGTGTTTGATTGTGAGTTCATTATGTATGGTGGTATGGTTTTGGTTTTGAATTAGAACAGAAACTTCAAAAACGCTTGCTATGATCCGTCATCTGCTCACTTTGACTTTCCGGAATTTTGCTCGCCACAAAACTTCATTTCTGGTTAATTTGACTAGCTTATCGGTAGGATTAGCTTGTGTTTTACTGGTCTACTTGTGGGTAGCGGACGAATGGAGCGTAGACAAGTTCTTCCAAAATGATGCACGCCTCTATCAAGTCATGAACAACATGGCTTTTTCCCAAGACATTCAGACTTTTGACGTGACGCCAGTTCCATTGGCTCCCGCCTTGGCGGAAGACATGCCCGAAGTCGAATATGCCGTGGCAGTAAATGACTTTTTCAGCTGGGGCAGTCGCGAGGGAATTTTGTCCAGTGGTGAATATCACTTCAAGGCTAAAGGGGCACATGCGGGCAAAGATTATTTCCAGGTATTTTCCTATCCCTTGTTGGCCGGCAGCAAAGAATCGGTTTTAGCGGATAAGGCTAGCATCGTTCTTTCCGATCGAATGGCGGCTATACTGTTTGGAAACGCAGATGCTAGTATCGGACAAACCTTGGAATGGGATCATCCAGACTTTGAGGGCTCCTTTCAAGTATCAGGCGTCTTTCAGACCCCACCTGCTAGCGCCACCCTTCAATTTGATGTGATATTTGGTTTGGATGTGCTTCTAGACAACGATCGATATGCTGGGGAATGGAATGGTTGCTATGCCCAAACTTATCTCCTTTTGAAGGAGGGAACTGATCTTCGGCAATTCAATGAGAAAATTGCCAATTATCAAGAAACCAAGAATGAGGCCCTAGGGCAATTTGAATTGTTTGCGCAACAATACTCCGATCGATACTTGCATGGGCACTATGAAAACGGAAAGATAGCCGGAGGGCGTATTTCTTACATCAAATTGTTCTCTTTGATCGGAATCTTCATCCTTCTGATCGCCTGTATCAATTTTATGAATTTATCCACGGCCCGTGCCTCCTTGAAGATCAAGGAAATTGGGGTGAAGAAAACAGTGGGGGCCAACCGAAAGACCCTGATTTTTCAGTTTTTCTTTGATGCTTTACTGATCAGCTTTTTGGCCTTTCAAGTAGCCTTGTTGGGGGTGAGTCTTTTCTTGCCACAGATCAACGAATTGACGGGAAAACAAATGGAGTTGCAGTTCGGATTCCAGCAAAGCTTTGTGATTGCGGGGATTGTGCTACTTACCGGATTAGTAGCGGGTAGCTATCCAGCTTTTTATCTATCAGGTTTTAATCCTATCACGATACTAAAAGGCACGTTGAACAAGGCAACCGGGATAGCCTGGGTGCGGAGAGGCTTGGTCATCTTTCAATTTGCCGTATCTGCGATCTTTATTGTAGCCTTGTTGGTAGTGAATGACCAAATCGAATTTACCCAAACCAAGAATTTGGGGTATGATCGTGATAACATCGTGTCTTTCCGATGGAAAGGCGATCTATATAGTGAGTATGCGGTACGCGAAGAAGGGAAATCCAATCAGCAATTTGAGACGTTCATGCAACAGATGAAGGAATTGCCCGGTGTGGTTAATGCTTCTAGCATGACAGGTAGCATAGTCAATAAAATGTATGGTCAAAGCGGGATTACTTGGTCGGGAGATGATTCGGAGCGTAACTTCTTGTTCCAGTCTCCTGTCATTGGCCCCGACATGATTGAGACCTTAGGTATAGAACTGCTGGAGGGACGCTCTTTCTCTGTAGAACAAGGGGATAATCAAAGAAGAGTGATCTTGAATGAGGCGGCCGTGAAGATGATGGGGCTAGAAGACCCTGTGGGGAAAAGCATGGGCTATAATGGAGGTAGCGAAATTATTGGTGTAGTGAAAGACTTCCACTACGGTTCCTTGCGGCAGGATGTTGATCCACTCTTTTTTAGGTTCGAACCCAACGGCCGAGATATCTTGGTCAAAATCAAAGGAGGAGCAGAACTGGCGACGATGACGCAACTCATGGATCTACATGCTGAATTTCTCCCCAGGCACCCCTTCGAGTATACTTTTATGGATCAAGACTATCAGCAATTGTATGAGTCGGAAAACCAAGTAGCTGTATTGTCCAATTATATGGCAGCTATTGCTATTATCATCTCTTGCCTGGGCTTGTTTGGACTTGCCTCCTTCACTGCCGAACGACGTTCCAAGGAGATTGGTATTCGACGAGTCATAGGCGCAAGTATCATGGACATTATGCGTATGCTCTCGAAGGATTTTACCAAAACAATTTTGATAGCCATAGCAATTGCCCTGCCAGTCAGCTTCCTGATCCTCAGTAATTGGCTGGGCGCTTTTGCCTACAGGGTCGAGTTGCGATGGGAATTCTTTGCTGGCGCAGGTCTTGCCACCTTAGTCATCGCATGGCTTACGATCGGCTTCCAAACCTTCAAGACAGCTAGCATCAATCCTATCGAGTTTTTACAAGATGAATAAGTTAGGTATTCTCCTTCGAACTGTTCTCTGCTTGCTTGGCTGGCCGAACTAGCAGAGAACAATTCATTTACCCTTCTCAATTATTCGCCCTACATTTACCTTTGGGCACGATCCATTTTTTATTATCATTCAACATTCAACATTCAACATTCAACATTCCAATTTTTAAGCACCAATTAAACATTTTCCATTAAACATTCTTCACTACAATGGTTCATCCCGATACCCAAGCCATTATTGATCACTATCAGTTTGACCGCATACCCGTAGAGGGCACCTTTTACAAATCTACCTATCGAGCTGCACAGCAGGCGGAAGATGGTACGCCGGCTGGCACGGCCATCCTGGGCCTGTACACCGAGTATCCGAAGAGTGTTTCCTGCTTTCACCGCTTACCCTATGATGAGGTTTGGCATTTTTATGGGGGAGATCCGCTACAGCTATATCTATTGAAGGAAGGTGGAGAGATCGAAGTGGTTACGATGGGAAGTGATCCCCTGGCAGGACATCGCGTGCAGTTTGTGATACCGGCGCATACTTGGCAGGCTGGAGAAATCCGGGCTGGTGGAAGATATGCCCTCTTTGGTTGTACCATGGCACCTGGTTTCATGGGCAAGGACTTTGAAGCCGCTTCCTTGGAGGATTTGTTGAAGGAGTATCCCACCCACGAGGCCTTGCTTCGGCGATTAAGTGTAAATGAGGATCAAACCAAAATGCCAGAAGGATACATAGGATAGGTACTAAAAAGGTGAAATTTGCATGTCGTATCCTATCTTTAGGATTCTGTTTTAAAAAACCAAGACATGCAACAGTTTTTTCGGATTTCCCTTCTTCTTTGCTTTTCGACTTCTCTATTGATGGCACAAGACTTCTATTTCGGAGCTGACCAGTCCTACGTCAATGAAATGGAGGATTGTGGAGCAGTATTCAAGGAGAATAATGTGGCAAAAGATGTGTACTCGATCTACAAAGACCATGGTTGCAATTTGGTTCGTTTGCGCTTATGGCACACCCCTAGCTGGTATGATAATCTTAACGAAGGACGGCGATATAGTGATTTGGCAGATGTAAAGAAGAGTATTGCTCGAGCCAAAGCTAGTGATATGGCGGTATTGCTGGATTTTCATCTATCAGATAATTGGGCCGATCCTAGTAAACAGTTGGTTCCGGCGGCTTGGCTTTCTGTCGTGGACGATTTGCCCTTGCTTCAGGACTCGCTTTATAACTATATCTATTCTACTTTGTCCGAGCTAGCAGAAGAAGACCTCTTGCCAGAGATGGTGCAGATTGGTAATGAAACCAATCGAGGAATCCTCTTATCTCCCGAGGATAATCAGAGCTGGACACTAGACTGGGAGCGAAATGCTGCTTTATTCAACAAAGGTATTCAAGCGGTTAGAGATGTGGAGGAAAGCGAACAAACGGAGATCCAAGTAGTGATTCACTTGGCGGGACCAGCGGATACAGACTGGTATGTGGAAAACTTCGTGGCCAATGATGTTACCGATTTCGATATCATTGGCATCTCGTACTACTGGGCCTGGCACAAACCTACGACAATTGTACAAACTGGAGCCATCATCGAGGACTTACGTACCAAATATCCCGGCAAAGAAGTGTTGATTGTGGAGACTGGCTACATTTGGACCCAGGAAAGCGCAGATGCTGCTAATAACATTATCAGCGAAATACATCCAGATTTCTCCCCAGCCTCACCTACGAATCAGCGCGATTGGCTGATTGAGTTGGCCAAGGAAGTCATCGCCAAGGAAGGCCTTGGGGTGATTTATTGGGAACCTTCTTGGGTATCCACCACCTGCTCCACGCAGTGGGGGCAGGGCTCTCATCAGGAACATGCTACCTTTTTTGATTTTGATATCAATTTATTACTTCCCGGAGGAATTGAATGGATGGAGTATGACTATGGACTAATCTCTGATACGGAACAGGCACCGGAGGAGAGAGCCATTGATTTTGACATTAGAAGTGATGGAAGTGTCCGCGTGATTAATAAATTTGGGAAATCGGGTTGGAATTATAATATAGTGGATAGCTTGGGGAGAGTGGTGGAGCAGGGTAAGCTAGGCAATGGTGGCATGGATGTAAACCTTCTCAACGAACCGCCTGGACATTATACTTTGACGGTAGGGCAGGGGAGGAAAGTCTATACCGTTTCCTTTATTAACCTAAAGTGATCCATCACTAGACCATATGCGCATTTTTCGTTTTGATAAAACCAAGTATGGAAAAGAGCTATTGATGGACCTTGGTCGTTTCGAAGGTACCCCTAAGTTTTTTTTCTCTTCCAAGGTGCACTGCACAGATTTCTTTGAAATCATGATCTTCAGGAAAGGGAATGGCTATTTGCTGTTGGATGCCGAAAAGGTTGAGATTAGAGATAATACATTTTTGTTTGTAGCCCCATTTCAGAAGCGACGCTGGTATGTGGAGGCGAAGAAGATTTCTGGCTTCTTTCTCATTTTTGAGAAAGACTTTTTAGCCACCTTTTTTGCCGATAAGCTATTTGTCTACCGGATGCAGTATTTCTACAATCTACAGACGCCCCCATTCTTTATTCCCGATCATCGTCTGTTTGCATATTCCCATGATATCTTTGACGAGATTTTTTCAGAGTTACAACAGCCTCGCCCAGATTCTACCCACTTGCTCCGTTCCATTCTTTATTATATGCTTATCAAAATGAATCGGGCCTTTTGTCAATACCATCAATTGGAAGAAGATACAGCGCTCAACAATTACGCCTATGCCTTTAAAGCAGCCCTCGAAGAGCATATTGTAGAAAAGCAGCGGGTGGCCGATTACGCCACACTATTGGGAATCAGCAGGATTAGTCTAAATTCAGCCACTCGAAAGCAGTATGGTGTAACAGCATCAGAAATGATTAAAGATCGCTTGATTGCTGAGATCAAAACGGCCCTCCTTTTCTCCACGGCTACTATTAATGAAATTGCCTATGGCCTTCATTTCTCGGAGCCCAATAACTTTATTCGCTTCTTCAAGTCCAAAACGGGGCTCTCTCCTAAGTCGTATCGGGATACTTATCAAATTGATAGTTCTTTTACCTAATTGATCTTTCCCTCGGGTACCAGTTGGTGCACCTTTGTGACTAGAAGCCATCAAGCCTCTTTTCCTGATGGCAACAGTAAGTTCAACACAAAATTAAGTCACATGCAAAAGCGAATTCTCTTTGGCTTCGGCTTGGCCTTAGCCCTACTTGTTAGTCCACAATTGAATGCACAAACCAAAAAACGTAAGAAGATGGAAAAGGAACTTAAAACGACAGTTCAACAGTTTTATGATGCGCTGAGTACTGCTCCGGCAGACGGGAGTGCCGCACAAATTGCCAATTGGATGAAGACCGATTGGAATTCTACTCCAAGGCCGGCAGGAGGGGCAGGATTGGAAGGCTTCGTCAAGACGCTCCATATGTTTCACGGAATGATACCAGATCTAAAATGGGATGTGAAGGAAATGTTGGTGTCTGGTAACAAGGTGATCGTACGTAGTGAAGCATCTGGCACGCCCAATTCCCCAGAAGGCTTCTTCTTCGGGGTGCCAACCAAAGGTGAGAAATCTTTCTCCATTCAAACCATTGATATTCACACCGTGGAAAACGGTAAGTTAGTCAAAGCCTACCACTGCGAAGATTGGGCAACAGCTATTCAACAGGTAAGTAATCAATAGGCTACTATTGCCAATTCCAAAGAATGATGGCCCATTCCTCCCCATGATCTGCATCTGTGTAGATATGAATCGTTTCAAAACCCACCCGCTCATGTGCACGCATCGAGCGGGTATTTCTGGTGGCCACCTCCGTAACGACAAAATCATACTCCCCAGATAATTGACGACGTTGCTCCTGATACATTCCATCAAACAAACCTCTTCCTCGGTAGCCCTTATCTACGCAGACCTGCCCCATCACATAAAAGCGATATTCCTCAAAAGACTTACCTTGATAAGATAGGGTTGACAACATTTTAAACATCGGAATCAGTACGGGGATCTTGGTAGAAAAGCTCTCCAACATGACCAGCGCATAACCTACTACCTTCCCTTCCGCACTAGCGATGATCTGCGGCGCACTTTGATTCATACTGGACAAAAGTGGAAAATTATGCTCTACTGTGACAAAGCCTTGGTCTTTGCTTTCTTCTTGGGAAATATTCTTGGGGAGGTTAATCTGTTGTAAGGCCAAGATTTGTCGTAGCTCTTGGTCGTTTTCAGCGGCTTTGTAGACAATGGGTGTGCTTTGTGAACTCATACTAGATAGGCTGATGTTTGTGTTTTCCGTTCATTCCTTGGTAGCCTTAGGTTAAACGGGTTTAAGGGAATGTACTGGAAAGGTGAATTTTTTATTACCGAACAACGTTGTGCTAATATAAAACGTTCCTTGTAAGAGGTAAAACAGCAACCCCAAAACCTACAACTATGGATAAAAAGCTTGGGATAGTCCTTTCTGGGGGAGGTACCCGCGGAATGGCTCACATTGGCCTTCTACAAGCCTTAAAAGAAAATGGAATCCAGCCGGATTATATAGCTGGAGCTAGCGCTGGCGCGCTGGTGGGCGCTATGTATGCTGCAGGTTGTACTCCCGAACAGAGTCTTGAACTCTTTACCAATACTCCGCTCTTCAGTTGGACCAACTATAATCTGACCCGCTGGAAACCGGGCCTATTTGATACCGAAAAATACCGTAAGTATTTTCTTCGGTTCTTACCAGACGATTGCTTCGATGCGCTCCAAACGCCTCTTTTTGTATCCGTCACCGATGTATGTACGGGGCGCCCTGTGATCATGAATAGTGGGCCTATTATTAGAGTTTTATCGGCCTCTGCAGCGGTGCCACCGGTGTTTAGCCCTGTTTTAATCGATGATACTTATTACGCGGATGGAGGTATAATGAATAACTTCCCCATTGAGCCTTTGGAAGAACGTTGTACACACATTTTAGGTAGTTATGCGAGCCCCGTACGCCACGTGGAAGCTAAGGAGATGTGGAACTCCTTCAATCTGGTCGGCCGTTCGTATGAGTTGGTCACGCATGCACAATCTCAGGTTAAGTTCCAGCGATGTAACTACCTCTTTTCTCCAGATGAATTGTACCCCTTTGGTTTGTTGAATACGGGCAAGCTAGAAACGGTGTACAAAGTAGGATATGAAAAAGCATTGGAGCAGATACCTCAAATAAAAAAGGCACTGGGATTGGCAAGTGATCAATTAATGGCTTCGTAGAAAGTCTAAGGAAAATCAGCAGATGGAATTTTGGGAATCAAGCTTTCAGAGTAAGCAGGCCATGTGGGGGTTGGAGCCAGCTAATACTGCCATTGAAACAGCTGCTCTCTTTCAGCGGGAAGGCTTGAGTAACATCCTTATCCCAGGATTTGGATATGGAAGAAATGCGAAGGTTTTTATTGATACAGGCTTTTTGGTAACGGGGATAGAAATTTCCGAAACAGCTATTAGTCTAGCTAAAAAGCACTATGGTGTTGATATCCTCGTTCATCATGGGGCCGTAGTTGATATGCCCTACGATAAAGCATTGTATGATGGTATTTTCTGTTATGCCTTAGTGCATCTCCTGGATGAGGTAGAGCGAGCCAAGTTGATAGGGGATTGTTTTAGTCAACTTACCGTTGGTGGGCTTATGGTTTTTACCGCGATCTCCAAGAGTGCCTCAACTTATCAACAAGGTCAGAAAGTGGCCAAGGATACTTTTTTGACTCAACACGGTGTGCGGTTGTTTTTTTATGACCAGGCCTCTATAGAAGAAGAATTTGGCCCTTATGGTTTGCTAGGGTCCAAAGAGGTTCAAGAACCCGTCAAACATGCGAAAGGTAAGCTCGCCCAATCCTTCTGGCAAATCACGTGTAGGAAATAGGGATAAAGGCAGATAAAAAAAAGAGCCCCACGCAGTGGAGCTCTAGTTAATTCAGTGTTTTGGTTTGGGGTTAAAATTTGGGGTTATTAATGAATGCTGTCTAAGAATTTTTGTTTACAGTTCCTGTTGAGTTTCTAGTGCTGTATAGAAAGAGTCCATGTATTGAAGAAGGTCCTTTCTTGATTTACGACTCATCAATTTGAAGTCGTTGATTGTCTTTTCCATTGCTCCTCTTTTGGCGATCATCATACCTTTGGCAGCCATTAAAGCTTTAGGTAAGTTTTGAGATCCCAAGAAAGCTCTATCTCTAACAGAAGCCAATTTATAGTCTACATTTGGTTTTGCGTAAGTTGCATTTACGAAACCAGAGAAATCGAAATCGTAAGGTACAGCTACGTATTTTCCAGTTTCCTTCACCATAACTACTTTTAGGTTACGGTTCATTTTTACAGACCAGTCGGTGTTTCCGATCATGTACTGGAACAAAGCGTGTAATTGCAAGTTTGTGGCATCGTATTCCGCTTCAGGACGGTTGAAGCACTCTTCGCAAATTTCTCCACCAATTCGATCTGCCATCTGGTCAGAATCTTCAATCAAGATCCCGAATCGAGTGTTAGATTCGTCAGTGTTTTTGTCTGTGTAGGTTACTTCAGCTAATTGTACTCTAAAGCTCTGTCCAGAAAGTTCATTGTACAATTTGTACGCTAAATATTCTCTCATTACGGCATCATCTCCTTCTCTAGAGTCATAAAAGTGCGTTACCAATTTGTAGTCATTATCTTCACTTAAACCTTGTGCGATCAATTCTTTCTTAGAGAATTTCAACTTAAGTGGAGGCATTTCACTTTTTACTCTTCTGAATCTTCCTCTTGCTCTTACTTTCACGCTGTAAGTCTCAATATTATCAGCACCGATGATGCTAAATTTGGCTTTTTGGTAGTCGTTGCTCTTTTTGTTTGCATGCAAAGCCTCCATGTCTAGCTTCAACTCAACCTTTAGCACCTGATCTTGGTTAAATTGGTCGAATACGCTAGGCGTCATGGTGGTAGCGGCAGAGTCTGCAGCGTAAGCTTGGCTCATTCCAAGAGCGCTAAGCAAAACAACCATCACAACATTTTTTAATAAGGCTTTCATGATATTTAATTTGTAGATTATCTCGTTTGTTACAATACAAAGATGCAGTGATAGCAAGGCTTTTGCCACTTTTTTAGAGTGAACTGTGGTTTTTTTCAGACGAACGGAGCAAAATTTGGAGTGGACTGAAAATGGGGGGCAAAATCGTCGATAAATAGCCTGTTTTTTCCGATAAATGGAAGAGGAAGATCTCTTGGGACTGAAATGGTCGATAAAAGTCACATTTTGGTGTGAAAATTTCCTTAAAAAGGCCTCTTATGTAAAGAAATCGTTAACAAACACGCTTGTTTGATATGAAAAGGATAACTGAAAATTCTCTTTGAGACCTATATATATAATAAGAAGAGATGAGGGACTTATTTATCGCGCATAATCTTTCAAAATAGTAATATACTGTTCGCATTGCTCCAGGGCCATATCCTTGAAGTAGGATTTTTTAATGTCCTTCAAGATGAGCTGCGCCTGCTCAAGTTTTTTAATTAGGGTTGACCAAGGGGTGATGGGGGCGCTCTGTCCCTGGTTCTGTTGAAATAAGGCTACTACATTATTAATGATCGTTTCAGCATAGAGCTCCTGTTGCCAGGTATGAAAGTGAACCAAAGAATCAGCTTGCTCGCAGGTACTAATGATCTCCTCCTGTAAACGTATCATGGGTTCTAGCAGATCTTGCATTTGATAGATATCCACAGAATCAGAGAGTGAGCCCGCATAATCCATTAAGGCATGACCATATTCTTCTTGCATGCCTGCTGTTGGATTATAATAGTAGGCTATAGTGGCCAAATGTAGACGTCTATCGCTTGTTGAGAGCCGTAAATATTGATGCAGGCTGTCTTGAAAGTGATAGGTAGCATCACAAGAACCCAAGTGATTGCGGATCGCAGCCTCCCCTTCTTCATAAGTTCTCGGGCTGATCGGACAATCCAACAATTGCCAAAATGGGGCTATGGGTAAGTGAGTCTTGAGGAACTGATCTGGCTCACTCAAGAAAAAATCTTCATTGATGGTTGTATAGGCTTGATCATTTAATGCCAAGCTACTTCCCCAGGTGGCATCTAGCAGATACCAGTTTCCTTCCAGCTTTACAGCGTTCCAACTATGATCGGGTTCGTTCATATCTGCTTTCGAAGTGGCCGTACCTTTACTATAACCATCTACCGTTGCTGCCTCAAGCTCCGCCAATTCCGCCATGGCTTTAAACAAATCCGCATAGCCCATACAGATGGCTTTGCGCCGGGTGAGGATATCACGAATGTTCTTATTGATACGTCTAATGTTATCTTCTATGACTTTATGATCGTAACTAATATTACTTACAATCCAGCTATAGATGGCCCTAGCTTTTTCAAAATCATTGTCTGCCTCCGCTATTAGGTAGGCAGTGAGGCGTGGCAGGTCATCTCGTATTTTCTTTGGAGCCTTGAGTGCACGTTGATCAATCTTTCTTTTGTTGATCGGGAAAGCCTCCTGTGCGGATGTATGGATGCACAGACAGAAAAGCAGCAGTAGTGGTAGGGCAAGCAGTCGCATCGAGTGATCTTTATTTAAAGCCTAGCTCAAAACGATTTTCGCTATCGAAAACAGTTTTGAGTTACGCTCTACTAAGATACAGCTTTTTGAACCCCTCGACAAGCAGGATCAAGTACAGAAGGAGGACAATCCTTGTCATTTGTGGAGAGAGGGCAAGGCTTTATCGTAAAAAATAGCTTTTTGCTTCAACTGGGCTTATTTTCCTGGTGAATCTAAGCCTCAGTGCATGAAAGTATTTCTACTTCAATTACTAAAAATACTGCTAGTACTCGTTCTACCTTTTATTGCGCTCATCCGAGGAGCTGTGTTCTTGCATGAAAGCTATGAACTATGGCCTTGGCCGGCACTAGCGGGGGGAATTCTCTTTAGTGCAGCACTGATCTTCTTTTATCTGTTGTATATCCAGCGTTGGATAGGGCAGCGCTATGGCGGTAAGCCTTCCTTCAAGAAAGGGCATTGGTTTGCGCTGTTCCTGGTTTTGGTCTACTGCTTACCGGCTGTTTTCTATTTGTCCAACAACAACGCCAAGCATCCAGAAGTCAGAGATGAATTTACGAGTCTTCACCCCATCCTTCGCCTGGGGATTAGCACCTTGGTTTTTCTGGACGGCGATCTAATTCTCACCGATGGATCCCGCCTACCAGAAGATTACCGCAAAATGGGGCTAAAAACTAAGGCCCACTCCCTACACTACAAGCAAAGCAGTGGCTATGCTCACGCCGTAGACATTCGTACCAAAGGACGCAGCGAGTTTCGCAACTTCCTGATTAAAACTTATTTCCAGGGTATGGGCTTCAATACGCTCCGACATGTCGGCACTGATGACCATCTGCATGTATCCCTCATGAGCCATGATCGTAAAGGTGGGATTTAGTAATGAAGAATGTTGAATGGAAAATTAAGAATTTACACACCATGGATTCTCCATTCAACATTATTCATTCAACATTATCTCTTCTCCCACCCAACTTCCTATCTTTGCACCCATCTCAATAAAAAAAGGCTGCAAATAGTATGATTTTAAGTGATAAGAAGATTTTAGAAGGGATAGACAGCGGGGACATCGTGATTGAACCCTTTGATCGCTCCTGTCTCGGAACTAACTCGTATGATGTGCATTTAGGCAAGTGGCTGGCCATTTATAAAGATCATATCCTCGATGCTAAAAAACACAATGAGATTGAGCATTTGGAGATTCCAGAAGGCGGATTCGTATTACACCCCAACACCCTCTATCTAGGGGTGACGGAGGAGTATACAGAGACCCACCATGCTGTGCCCTTCTTAGAGGGGAAGTCCAGTGTTGGTCGATTGGGGATCGATATTCACGCCACAGCAGGAAAAGGTGACGTTGGATTTTGCAATACTTGGACCTTAGAGATTTCCTGTACACATCCAGTACGAGTGTATGCAGGCATGCCGATTGGACAATTGATCTATTTCCAAGTGGAAGGAGAGATTGAAAACTATTATAATCGAAAACCTGGAGCTAAATACAATACGCGTACCGTTAAGCCGGTAGAAAGCATGATGTGGAAGAACAAATTCTAAGCTAATCCACCTTCCCTGAAATAAACTTAATGGATAACCTCAAGATCATCTCGGCAGGTGCAGGAAGTGGTAAGACCTATCGCTTGACCCATGAAATGGTTGGCCTCCTGAAATCAGGCGTCCGCCCTAGCGGGATTATTGCCACCACCTTTACCAAAAAGGCAGCGGCCGAATTGCAGGAACGGGTTCGTGTAAGCCTATTGGAAGAAGGAATGACCGAGGCAGCTGATGAGCTTACTAATGCCTTGATTGGTACGGTGCATGGACTTGGGGTAAAATTGCTGCGGCGTTTTGCATTTGAGGCGGGGGTTTCTCCACAGGTAGATATCATTGCAGATGAAGACCATCAGGTGATGTTCAACCAGTCTTTGGCAACCGTATTGACAGAGGAACGGGTGCAAACGATGGAGCACCTAAGCGACCGCTTGGGCTTGAATAAGCGAGACTTCTACGATTGGCGAAAAGAGGTTCGAATGCTTACCGAGGTGGCACGTTCCAATAACTTTTCGCAGGAGGTATTGGAGGTCAGTAAGCAGCGCTCCTTCGATAGTTTCAAAGCCTTTTTGGGGGAGAAAGCCAACAAAGATGCCAAGTTCTTTCTGCAAACTTTAGAGCAAAAGCTCAATGAGGCCATTAATGAGGTTGATCAGAATGAAGACAGTACCAAGAAGACTTCAGCTGCACTTCAGCGCTTGAAGGCTATTCACCGAGATCTCCGACTCCGGGGCAATATCTATTGGTACGAGTGGGTCAAGATTGCTAAGATTGATGTGGGGGCCAAGAGTCGAGAAGACGTGGCTGATCTCAAGGAGTTTGCGCGTACGCATGATACACATCCAGATTTTCACAAGGATATTCAAGCTTATATTGATCAATTGTTCGATATCGCTATCGAGGCACTAAAGGAATATCAACAGTACAAGAATAGCAGAGGCTTGATTGATTATACCGATATGGAGGTATTGATCAATGAGCTGCTTGATAATGAGGCAGTAAAGAAGATTTTACAAGAAGAGCTAGATCTGTTGATGGTGGATGAATTTCAGGATACTAGTCCGATACAGCTAGAAATCTTCCTGAAATTATCTGGTTTTGCCAAGTACTCGGTGTGGGTAGGGGACCCGAAGCAGTCTCTTTACGGTTTTCGAGGGGCGGAGCCACGGCTAATGCAGGCGATCATTCAACAGATCGGAATTCGCCCAGAAGATATCCAAGAATATTCCTGGCGATCCCGCGAGGATATCGTGTTTGCCACCAATGCCTTGTTTACCAAAGCTTTCTCCGACCTACCAAAGGAACAGATCGCTTTAAAGCCCAAGCGCTGTAAGCAAGCTGGCCCGGACTCCCAAAATAAGGTATCAGAACCCATCGAAATGGGAGATGCTTTGGTGCATTGGCATTTTCAGGTGGATGGAGAGGGCCGCCCCCCAGGTAAACCGTGGATGGAGAATGCGATCGCTACTAGCCTGAAAGCTTGGCTGGACCGCGGTGTTATGATCCAGCCAAAGGGCAGTAAGACTTATCGTAAGGCACAGCTAGGAGATGTTGCAATCCTCTGTAGGTCCAACGCCGCCTGCCAATTGATGGCAGAAGCCCTGCACCGGGCTGGCATCAAGGCGGCCATTGCTAGGAATGGTCTTCTTCAGACCGCCGAGGCCAAATTGATCTTGGCCTGCCTCAAGTACATCCTTCATCCGGAAGATTCCCTTTCCGTGGCTGAGATATTGCTCCTGGCGGCCGAAATGCCCATCAAGGAGATCATCGAACACCGATTGGATTACCTCAAGGCAGTAGAGGGCGAAAAGCATCCCGCACTTTGGGCTTCCGAAAAAGAGCTGATTGCCAAATTGGATCGCTTGAGGACGCAGGTCGAGGAGTTGTCTGGAGCTGAGATCTTAAACATGGTTTTGCAGGAGCTAGATCTCAGAAGATTGATCGTCAGTTGGGGTAAAACCGCTCAGCGTCTTGACAATGTGGATGTGCTTCGTCGTTTGGCACTACAATATGAAGAGGCTTGTAATCGACTACATAGTGCGGCGTCCTTAGGCGGAATGTTGCTTTGGCTCAACGACTTAGAGAATGAGCAAAAGGATGCGCAAGGATCCGGTGAAGGACCTGATGCCGTACAGATTTTAACTTACCATAAGAGCAAAGGTCTAGAATGGCCCGTGGTAATCTGTCACAGCTTAGAAGGTCCACTTCGTGCTGACGTTTGGGGGATGGAAATTGTAGCGGAATCTGAAGAAGTAGATCTGAATAATGTGCTGGGCAATCGCTGGTTGCGGTATTGGGTAAATCCCTATGCGGATCAGATTCGGAAGACACAACTGGAGGAGCGAATCGCGGAAAGTCAAGCCCAAAAGCAACAGACGGAAATGGCTTTGCAAGAGGAGGCCAGATTACTTTACGTAGGCATAACAAGAGCTAGGGACTATCTGGTCATCCCTACTGGGCCTAAACCCACCCGCTGGCTCAATCGGGTATGGCATAATGGACAAGGCGATTTCCCTACCCTGGAAGAGGCTACCTATGAGTCTCCGTGGGTGTGGGATGAGCATTACCTCAACAAAGAAACTGAGACCTTCATCTACCCAAGGGCATTCCCAACAGCTGAATTGGAAGAAGCCGATATTCGTTTCATCGAACCGGCAGCTGGAAAGCAGGAACATCCGGTTCTTAAGATAGACCTCAAGAAGGAGACTCCTGCGAACCTGAGTCAGACCGGTCAGGTAGTAGCCCGAATGTCTTACCTGAAAGAGCTTCGTTTACTGGATGATTTTGATAAATACTCGCTGGCGAAGGCGATCAAAGCCTTTCACACAGCCGACCGAATAAGTTATGCCCCAGCATTACGGGAGCAAATGGCAGAAGGCATCATAGATCGCTTTGAAGTAGCAGAGATGCTTGAAATGGAAGGTTTGGTACATGCCGGCACACAATGGCGAAATTTTGTAGCACAACATTATCCAGCAAAGCGGGAACTTCGTAAATACCCAATTCGGCATTACCATAATGGCCAATTATTTGAGACCATTATTGATCTCTTACTTGAAACGGATCAAGGATGGATCATGATTCAAAATAGTAGCTATGCCGGGAGCGACAAGAACTTAGACAAAAAAGCCATCGAGTTGTCCAGCTGGTTTTATTTGGCAAAAGAAGCTTTGGCGGTGATTTTTGATACGAAATCAGTTAGGACCTTCGTTCACTTCGTGCTAAGCGCTGATTGTTTGGAGCTTGAAGTAGCGAAAGTGCCAATACCCTAAGCGTTCCATTGAGATCGGAAATAACTGATGGCTGCAGTGCGGTAAGAGTGGAAAGGAACGAGGAGTAGATCAATGTATTGTCTTGTAGAAAGCTCAAAAGCTGCCCGGTTGATTTTTATAATCTATTTTTTTATATTTGTTCGACCTTAATACCCACACTCAAGCCTGACAAAGGGTCCCCGATATATGTTCTCCTTAATCTAAGTTCGTTCCTAGTCTACCCAAATTGTGACCTCTGACTGGTCAACTATGCGTATTTAGCAAGGCAGCAAAATGAAACTTTGGGACATGTGCTGCGTATACATATGAACAGTACACTGATCTAAGTCAGGAACCTGACTTCAGCTTACTCCACTTTTCTATTGTGTACCCACTCTAACCCATTTCACTCAACACATTGCTCTTGCATTGCATCAGTATGATCCCTTTGGAGGCAACTTAGGGATGCATATATTTTCCGTGGTCTTTCAAAACCTAACATGAGAAACTATCATCCTTTAATTTCTATGAACAATGACAACACTAAAAACTGCTGAAGCTACAGCGATTCAGCTAAAGAACTCTCCGATCATTACCGCCGAAGTAATATTCGGCTCACCGAAAAAAAATTGTGCAGGTATCGGCATTTGCAAAGTTAGCCCGGTAGACAATGCTACGACCGTAATGCCCTGCCGCAGCGTCCGAACCGAAATTGCAGGCGTTAGAAATAACCGATTGCGACTTCGAGTGCCTATGGATGGTTTATGTGCTAATCTAATAGACCGTCAATTTCGCCTAGGGCGTTTCAAAATGGAGGAGGCCTTTGAATTACCAGCCTGGCTGGTAGCACAGCTAAATTTATCTGCTGCTCACATTAAGGCCGGAAGCTATCCAGTTAGCTTTGATGATCGACACATCGATATCCTATTGCGATTGAGCTAAAGCTGGTAGCATTCCTTAAATCCCTTAGAATAGAACTAGTTGAGTGCTTCATGTTTGTTTGAAGCGCTGTGGTTCTATAGGTTGTAATTGAAGAAAGACTTTGCCTGGACTTCAGATTTTGATGAGGATTTAGAACATTGCACCTCAAATTCACCACCCTAAGAACTTTAGGGAATTACTTGACCAAACAGTCAAGGGTAGATCATATTACTATCGGAGCTAATAGGTAATAGGAGACATGCCAAATGAATAAAGAAATGACAGTATTAGTGTAGTTAAACACCTCCGATTTCTTCTGTTTGAAATCGGAAGTAGGAAGGTAAATCGGGTCTGAGTTGTGCTATCTCAGATCACATTAACCTTCTTCTCTCAGGTGATTCGCCAGTGTTTGCTTTTGACAACTTTTCATTTAAGCATTCATTACCCTTGAAGTGAGCACTGGCGGTTCCTGCGTCCTTCCCTAGTTTTATGTTTACTCAAACGGCCTTGTGCATGGCTGAGCAAGCTAGCCTGATCTTCCTTTGATTTATCGGGATAAATGTTAAACCTGTCTAAAAGACAGATGTGGCACTTGTAGTTTGATGTCATTGCTTGTAATTTTGGTATACATAAAAACCAGATCAAGCTATGAAAAACAATTCTACAAGAAGCTTTCCTCGGCTCCTTACGGGGGTCAGTATTTGTTCCATCTTACTTCTTTCTTCCTGTTTCACACCTAAGCCGGTCGTGCGGGTCGAGCCGGTTGATGAAGATGTCCGCTGGCAGTACGGCCAGGCCTTCGCCCGGCAACAAGCTGGCGAGCTAGAGGTGCAGGCGGCCTTCAACGGCAACAACCGAGAGTACTTGTTCTTCGATGTCGAGGTTACTAACTACGGAGAAGAAGAGGTACTGGTAGATCCGAAGCAATTTTACCTGGAAGTTAAAGGCATGAAAATGAGAGCTGCCGACCCAGAGGTCATGCTCCTAGGTTTGGATATGGAGGCTTCCAGAAAAGAAGCTAATTCAAAGAATGCTGCCGTGGCGATCGGTGTTGCTGCTGTAGCTGCTACAGCAGCGATTATTGCTACTTCGGATGGAGATGGGAATTCAAATTCTTCCAACAATAATGTCAGCGCCAATAGCTTTGATGGAGGATATAACAATCTAGATTTGGCCGTTGATCTAGTCTCTATCGTACCTAATCTGATTATAGACCTTTCTAGCCCGCGGGTAGTGCAAGAATTGCCAGCGGCTGATCCTCAGGATCGGAACTTCTGGACAGACTTTACCTTGCGTAAAACCACCTTGCGAAAGGGAGAACGCGTGAGTGGGAAAGTTCTTTTTCGTACCCTCGATCTAGATGATCGCTTTCAAATGGTGCTTCCCGTGGAATCTTCAATCTTTCGAATGCAGTTTAAACGCCTGTTGTTTCAGCCCCATTAAAGGTATCCGTATCTTCCCACATGCATCAATTAGATAATTGTCTAGCCCCTTTCCTCCAACAACAAGATTACTTGGTTCTGGATGGGGGCTTGGCTAGCGAATTGGAACATCTAGGCATGGATCTTAATGATCCACTTTGGTCCGCCAAAGTCCTACTTGAACATCCGGAAGCGATAGCAGAGGTGCACCGTACCTACCTACAGGTTGGAGCTGACCTAATCACCACCGCCTCTTATCAAGCCTCCTATCCCGGCTTAGCCAAAAGAGGCTTGGATGACCTGGCTATAGCTAAACTTCTCCAAAAAAGTGTGGAACTGGCCAAAGCTGTAAGAGATGAATTTGCTCTGGAAGCTGCGGCCGAAGGACGTCTAAGACCATTAGTGGCCGCTTCGGTAGGGCCTTATGGGGCTTACTTGGCCGACGGCTCCGAATACACCGGAGAGTATGGTGTCAATGCCGAAGAACTAAAACGTTTTCATCGACCTCGTTTAGAACAATTGGTGGCAGCGGAACCAGACCTGCTTGCTATTGAAACCATTCCTCTCTTGGCTGAAGCTGAGGTTTTGATCGAATTGCTGGCGGCATTCCCGAGACAAGTGGCCTTCTTGAGTTACAGCTGCCGGGATGGGGCGCATATCTCAAGCGGAGAAACCTTTCGAGAAGCAGTAAAACTCGCCTTGAAGTCCCCACAGATTGTTGCCGTAGGAATCAACTGTACCGCGCCGCAATGGATTACCCCACTGTTGGGGCAGGTGCAAGAGGAGGTGAACATCCCTTTGTTGGTGTACCCAAACCGCGGGGAAGCTTACGACCCCATCGCCAAGTGCTGGATAGCCGGTAGTGCTGGGGAGCCGCTATCCAATCAAGTAGAGAATTGGCATGGCCTAGGCGCCAAGTTGCTAGGAGGCTGTTGCCGGGTACGCCCCGACGACATTCGATCCGTGCGGAATACGCTAACTCCTATTCAACCTTAATCTTTGCTTCGAAAGGGAAGATGGAGGATTCCTCCCGAGCCGACAACATGATTTCCGCGAGCTCTTCTACGATTTCAGGGTGTTCTGCTGCCAAGTCGTGTTCTTCCCCTATATCTTGAGAAATATCATACAACTCTATCCCTCGTTGAGGGGCTTTGAAAATATCGTACTTCACGGCTTTCCATTTACCCTTTCTGACAGCTTGCCGCCCGCCCCGTTCGTGAAACTCCCAATACAAGTACTCATGCTGTGGCTGTTCTTTATCCATTAGTGTGGGTAAAAAGGAAATGCCGTCCAGTTTTGATTCACTCGCTATCCCAGCTGCTTCACATAGGGTAGGGTAGAGGTCCCAAAAGGCGGATAAATGGTCGCTTTTAGTACCCGCGGCCACGGTGCCGGGCCAATAAGCGATGGTTGGCACACGGATTCCTCCCTCATAGAGATCTCTCTTGTAGCCCTTCATCGGGCCGTTGCTATCGAAATAATCTGGATCGGCTCCGGCTTCAAGGTGCGGCCCATTGTCGGAAGAGAAAATGATCAAGGTATTGTCGGCTATACCTAATGCTTCTAATTTTGCTCTAATTTCCCCCACTTGATCATCCAATAGATTTACCATCGCGGCGAAGGCGGCGTGCCCCTCAGGTTGCGATCCATAAGGTCCTAGTCTGTATCTTTCTCCATCATCTCTTCCTTTGTAGGATTTTTCTGGATCGTATTTTCCCCGATGTTTTTCCATGTAAGCTGCTGGCGCAAACAATTCCGCATGTGGGATCACGGAGGGATAATAAAGGAAAAAGCTAGTATCCTTATTGTCCTCAATAAAGGCCAGTGCTTCATCATGGATCAAATTTGGAGCGTAGGTGCCTTCCGCTTTACCCTCATTTTCTTTTAACATGAGTTTATCCTGATTATCCCAGAGATGATAAGGGTAATAATTGTGGGCTAGCGTTTGACAAAGGTAGCCGAAGAAGGTGTCAAAGCCCTGGTTTTCTGGGGCACCCTCTGATCCTGGACCACCCAATCCCCATTTGCCAAAGGCCCCAGTGACATAGCCTCCCTCTTTCAATTTTTCGGCAACAGTGATACTCTCACTGGGTAAAGGTTGTTGCCCTTCTGGTGGTGTGCGCTTATTGCCCCTGATGGGCGTATGACCAGTATGCAAACCCGTCATCAAACTGGAGCGAGAAGGGGCACAGACGGTGGTTCCAGCGTAATGTTGGGTGAGCATCATCCCTCCTTGTGCGAGGGCATCTAGATGTGGGGTTTGAAACCTTTGTTGGCCAAAAACGCCAAGATCTCCATAACCAAGGTCATCTGCTAAAATGTAAATGATATTGGGTTTGGAAGGTGAATCGGAGCTTGTTTCATCAGCTTGAGAAGTGGACTGGCAACTGAAACACGCCAATAGAAAGATGAGTCCCAATAGTGAGGGAGCAAGAAGGTACTTGTGCATGGTTTTTCATTTTGCTAAACAATAGCCAAGGTACAGCGGTAAATTGGAATTGCCAATCGAGCCAGGAAAATTGTCTGGAAGATCTGGTGCAGCTCAAAGATGATAGTAGCTCATTTACAAAATGCAGGCATAATTCATCATATCTAAATTAGCGTCGGCCTCTTGTTACAGATCGATCTTTGAGCGGACTGATCCCATACTTATCCTTATACAATTTCGAAAAATGGCCGTGATTGGTATAACCTATACGCTGGCAGATGTGGCCCAAGGGGAGTGAAGTATCGAGAATCAACTGCCTGGCCTGATGCAGCCGCAGATCGATCACAAACTGCCGAACTGTAATTCCAAAAAGGTACTTAAAGCCCAGTTTTAACTGATTGCTATTGATCCCAACTTTCTTGGATAAGCCTTCGATTCCAGGTGGATTGTTATAGCTGTTTTTCAATACTGCCTTTGCATCATGTAGACACTGTATATGGTAATCACTCAACAAGAAAGCGGGGGGCTCTTCCACCGGCGCATGTAGATACTCTAGATAGGTGTAAATAAATTCTAAGATCTTGCTTTCTATTAACAAGGCATTTTTGTTACCGGTAGGTAGGATGGAGAGTATCTCCGTGGAGAGCTTATGCAGACGGTGATCTTGACGGGCTCTACTATTCTTTAACGTAAAAGTCTGCTCGTCAATACCAAGAATTTTCTTCTTTAAAAAGATGTGATAGGACTTCTCATTTTGAGGCCGTGAAAGCGATTGCCATTCCTTGTAGGTAAAGAAAGTTCGCCCCAAGCTGTCGACCCTAAAGTCGATATACTCTTTGTCTTCCTTTTCTTTTTTACCTTTCAGGAGGATATCGATCCCAATTTGATAATTGGAGCGATAGAAGTGAAAATCTTCCTTGATAAATACCTGGCAGTTGCCTCTTGATTTCGGCGTATTGAGGTCCAATTCAACTCCACTCCACAAAGAACGTTTTCTATTCCCGATCTTTTGCAGGCTTTCTAGGTAAGCATAAGGATTAGTACTATTGATTTGAAAAGTACTGACATTCATGCTTTTATTACTTTTTCGAACAAAAAAGATTCTTTTATAGCCAACTTGTCAAATATAGCAAAATTTACCTTTACCTCATGGGCTTGTAACTTGCTCATAAACGGCTAGAAAGGCCCATTTGCTTAAGTCAAAAGATGTGTATGAAACGGATACTAAAAAAGATTCTGCTATATTTTTTGTTATTCGTCGTTCTCGCGGCGGGCTATTTGGCTTACCGGATACATGCTCGGATCAATCCCAAACCCACCATTACCCAATCACCTACTTCCATTATTGGTTTTAATCATGTAGGCATCACGGTTTTAGACTTAGATAAGATGATAGACTTCTATCAACGGGCCACACAGTTTGAGGTGCTGGATCGGTTTGCCGTAAGTCAAAATGCATCTGCTGATCAATTGTATGGGGAAGAAGGTATAAGTTATGAAAAGGCGGTGCTAAAGGGTCCCAATATGTTTCTGGAGTTGGTTGAATTTAACCAACAAGAGGATTCCATAATTAGCAAGATGCCTCCACAAGGACCAGGTATGACCCACACTTGCTATCAATCGGCTGCTTCAGATTCAGGTTATGACAAATTTAAGGCAGCAGGTGTAGAAATGCTAACCAGGGGAAATGGCCCGGTTGCTTTAGGGAATTATGGGGTGAGTTATGCTTATGCTTATGATCCAGAAGGTAACATGATGGAACTGGAACAGATGTCTGACTTTGTGATTCGTTTGTCAATTGGGCAAAAATGGGCAAAACAGAATCCATTGTGGATGACCCAGGTAGCCATCCTCAGCCCCGAGATTGAGCGCTTAACGGACTTTTATCATACGGTATTCGAAATTGAACCCTACCGCGTAGGATTATATAAGGATAATCCAGCCTTTGGGGAGGTAGCGGACCTCGATAGCCTTTCCTTTAAAGCGGCTTGGTTTATGCTAGATGGACGTGGCAAAAAGCTGGAACTGATGGAATATCAACCGCCTCACGCTACCCCTCATACAAATTATCAACGCAAACCTACTGATTTGGGTTATACCTATTCCTTGGAAGTATTAGATATCCAGAAGGAGTACGGCAGGCTAAAGGAACTTGGGGTGAAATTCGTGAGTGCACCACAGCAATTAGAGCACTACTGGATGGTGTATGCCCATGATATAGATGGAAATGTATTTTCCTTGCGACAGGCCACGGACCCGAAATTTAGTTTAGCTCAATTCTAAATGTGACTCCATTCCCATGATAAAGAAAGTACTACTAGCTATCGCTTTGATTTTGATTGGACTTTTTTTCTTCCTCAAATCTCAAACCAAGAAATGGTCCACTGAGTCCATTACAGCTGATGTGGAGGTGAAAGAAATTTATGACACTCGTTGTGCGATGTGTCACAATGGGGACAGTCCGGAAGCTCCTAGAATCGAAGCGCTTAAGTTGCTCCCCCAGGAGCGTATCTTGGCAGCCTTCAAAACGGGAGTGATGCAGAACCAAGCTGCCATGCTATCGGAAAAGCAGCAACTGGCCTTGGCCGCTTACATTTCGGAGGTAGAAGAAGGTGCGATGGCCACGACTGTCATGAAAGGCAAGTGTGCAGCAGAAGCAACGGATGCCTATTTATCAGACTACCCAAGAGTTGACAATTGGGGGATTGGTCCAAGCAACCAACGCTACTATAATCAAGATGATCTACAAATTGATGCGGCTAATGTTACGGAATTAGAATTGAGCTGGGTATTTGCCTTTCCCAATGCTTCCCGAGCCAGAGTGCAGCCCACCATAGCGGGCAATGTGATCTTAACGGCCAGCCAAACAGGAACCATCTACGCCTTGAACCGAGAAACGGGTTGCACCCTATGGACCTTTCAAGCGGATGCTGAAATCCGATCAGCCCTGGTGATTGGTAGAGACTCGACCGGAAAAGCCAATCGCCTTTACTTTGGGGATTTCAATGCCAGTGTCTATGCAGTTGATCTTGAAGATAAGCGACTACTATGGAAGAAAAAGATTGATGACCATCCCGTGGCCACTATTACCGGTACGCTCAGTTTGTTTGAAGATCGGCTATATATTCCCGTTTCTTCAACGGAAGTGGTGTCCGCTGTGAATGAGCAATATGCATGCTGTACCTTCAGAGGTTCTATGGTAGCCTTGGATCGAACGGATGGTTCCATAGTCTGGAAAACCTATACGATTGATGAAACCCCAAGGGAGCAAGGAGCCAATAGCAAGGGTGTACCCATCATGGCCCCTTCCGGTGCCCCCATCTGGACGGCCGTAACCATAGACCCCAAGCGGAGGTGTCTATATATCGGGACCGGAGAAAATTATACTCGCCCAGCCACGGGTACTAGTGACGCCATCATCGCTTTTTCGCTAGATGATGGCCGGAAGCTATGGGTACAGCAAACCTTGCCCAAAGATGCCTGGAATGGGGCTTGTGTTACCTTGACCAGTCGTGCAAACTGTCCAGAGGAGAACGGGCCGGATGCGGACTATGGCGCTCCTCCGATTTTAGTACAGCTTGATGGCAAGGACCTATTGCTAGCGGGACAAAAGTCCGGCTTTGTGCATGCCTTGGATCCTGACCAAGATGGAGCTATCGTATGGAAACAGTTAGTAGGTAGAGGAGGAACTATGGGAGGCGTCCATTGGGGCATGGCTACTGACGGGAATACACTTTTTGTCCCAATCAATGATCGAGGAACCTACAGCATCAATAAGGAACAACCTAAGGTGCCCGGCCTTCACGCCCTCAACGTCGCTGATGGGAAACGCCTCTGGTCCACCATCGAGGAAAACCGCTGCCCGCCCCTGAGTATACGAGGATGTGGACCTGGCCTCTCCGCCGCCATCACGCTGACTCCAGAAGTCGTCTTCGGAGGCACCTTGGATGGTTTTTTGAAAGCCTATGCCGTTGATGATGGCCGGGAATTGTGGGCCTACGATACCAAAAAGGACTTTGAGGCGGTAAATGGAGTGAAAGCTTTTGGCGGAGCGATAGATTCAGATGGTCCAATTGTCGTGGAAAACCAAGTCTTTGTTACCTCTGGGTATGCCAAGTTTGGGGAGAAGGAGGGGAATGTATTATTGGCCTTTGAACTGAAATAGATTTCAATCATAAGAAACAGCTATATGGATATTTTTAAGTTAGATGGGAAGGTGGCACTCGTTACAGGAGGGAACAGTGGAATAGGATTAGCTTACGCCAAAGGGCTAGTAAAGGCCGGGGCGCGAGTGGCGATTTGGGGAAGGAATAGCGAGAAGAATACGGCTGCCGTTGAATCCCTGCAAGCTTTGGGCGGAGATACGGCAGCTTTTGTTTGCGACATTACGGAACAAGCTCAGGTAGATGACGCTTTTGCTGCCACGGTAAGCCATTTTGACCAGGTCGATATTTGTTTTGCGAATGCGGGTGGAGGAGGCCCCAGGGGTATGCTCCATCAGATCAGTGATGCCGACTGGCAAGGGGTTTTGGACCTGAATTTAAACAGCGTGGTATATACCTATCGCAAGGTCATTGCCCACTTGTTGGAACGAAAGGCTCCGGGTAAATTGATCGTGACCTCTTCTGTAGCGGGGCTGATGGGAATGGGCTATGCCTCGGGTTACGCTACTACTAAAGCTGCTGTTTTAGGGCTAACACGTGCGCTGGCGGTGGAATTGGGACGTAATAACATTCAAGTCAATGCGATCCTTCCAGGTTACGTGGAAACGGAGATGTCAATCAAGACACCTCCTGTCTTTAAGGAAGCAGTGTTGAGAAGATCCGTAACGGGGCAGTTTGGAACTTTGGAGCAAATGGAGGGCATCGCAGTGTTTTTAGCTTCTTCTGCTAGCGACTTTATGACGGGGCAGAATATCGTCTTGGATGGAGGACATACGGTACATCCGATGTAGGGGTAGCCGTTCACCGGGTGACTAGTCACCCGGTGAAC
>ENA-UENT01000193-UENT01000193.1-marine-metagenome-genome-assembly--contig:-NODE-193-length-45019-cov-6.824123_pt1 | contig 45019 bp, 42 predicted proteins | sample MGYA00237879_ERZ529330 | MGnify/ENA primary metagenome ERZ529330 (study PRJEB26372, sample SAMN05368345) | marine metagenome | biome: cultured habitat; feature: ocean water; material: water; isolation... | reverse complement strand
TAGATAAGCTGTCTTGCGGCGAAGATGTAACGGGGCTCAAGCCATGAGCCGAAGCTTAGGATGCCGTAAGGCATGGTAGCGGAGCGTAGTGTGACATAGTTCCTATCCTCTTTAGTGCCTTCGGGCACCATGGAGGATATTTGGAGCTTTCGATGAAGCGGGCGCGTGAGCGATCCCGTGGAGAGATCACTAGTGAGAATGATGACATGAGTAGCGACAAAGAGTGTGAGAGACACTCTCGCCGAAAGTCCAAGGGTTCCTGCTTAAAGCTAATCTGAGCAGGGTAAGCCGACCCCTAAGGCGAGGCCGAAAGGCGTAGTCGATGGGAACCAGGTTAATATTCCTGGGCCAGATGGAAGTGACGGATCGTGACGGTTGTTCCTCCTTATCGGATTGGAGGGGCCGCTAATCGGTTCCTGGAAATAGCTCCATCATGAGATCGTACCCTAAACCGACACAGGTGGACTGGTAGAGAATACCAAGGCGCTTGAGAGAACGATGTTGAAGGAACTCGGCAAAATACCTCCGTAAGTTCGCGAGAAGGAGGCCCAGTTTCTACGCAAGTATTGGCTGGGGGCACAAACCAGGGGGTGGCGACTGTTTACTAAAAACACAGGGCTCTGCGAAGTCGCAAGACGACGTATAGGGTCTGACGCCTGCCCGGTGCCGGAAGGTTAAGGGAGGCGCTAATCTTCGGAGAAGGCGTTGACTGAAGCCCCGGTAAACGGCGGCCGTAACTATAACGGTCCTAAGGTAGCGAAATTCCTTGTCGGGTAAGTTCCGACCTGCACGAATGGCGTAACGACTTCCCCACTGTCTCCAACATCGACTCAGCGAAATTGAATTGCCTGTCAAGATGCAGGCTTCCCGCGGTTAGACGGAAAGACCCCGTGCACCTTTACTACAGCTTCACACTGGCATTAGGCCGAACATGTGCAGGATAGGTGGTAGGCTTTGAAGCAGGGACGCCAGTCCCTGTGGAGCCTCCCTTGAGATACCACCCTTGTTCTGCTTGATGTCTAACCGCGGCCCGTTATCCGGGTCCGGGACCCTGCGTGGTGGGTAGTTTGACTGGGGCGGTCGCCTCCTAAAGAGTAACGGAGGTGTACAAAAGGTATGCTCAAATTGAAATTAGCATCAATTGTAGAGCGCAATGGTAAAAGCATGCTTGACTATAAGACAGACATGTCAAATAGAAACGAAAGTTAGTCATAGTGATCCGGTAATTTTGTGTGGAAAAATTATCGCTCAACGGATAAAAGGTACGCCAGGGATAACAGGCTTATGATTCTTAAGAGCTCTTATCGATGGAATCGTTTGGCACCTCGGTGTCGGCTCATCACATCCTGGAGCTGTAGAAGGTTCCAAGGGTTCGGCTGTTCGCCGATTAAAGTGGTACGTGAGTTGGGTTTAGACCGTCGTGAGACAGGTCGGCTCCTATCTGCCATAAGTGTAAGAAAATTGAAAGAAACTGACCTTAGTACGAGAGGATTGGGAAAGGGTAACCTCTGATGTATCGGTTGTTTATACTAAAAGCATTGCCGAGTAGTTACGTTAAATTGAAAGAATTGCTGAAAACATATAAGCAAGAAATTAATCTTAAAACAAATTTTCTCATAAGAAAAGTAAAAGATGATTACTTTGATAGGTTTAGTGTGTTCTGATTGAAAAATCAAAAGCATTTAAATACTAATAAATCTAATTTTTTTTTTAATTTATATTAATTAATTTTATTACGTAATAAATTTTATATTTTATAAAAAAAAATAAATTATATATTTATTTTTTATAGCTATTGTATACTGTGAGTATGCGTTAATGGTAAACGGTCTGTCTTCCAAACAGATAATATGGGTTCGAATCCCATTACTCACATTTAAAATTGCCAAAGTGGTGGAATTGGTATACACATTAGATTTAGGATCTAACTTCTAGTAAGAATGTGGGTTCAAGTCCCACCTTTGGTAATAAGAAAATAATTTGAATTTTCTGAGCGGAATAGCTCAGTTGGTAGAGCAGTAGAATCATAACCTACGGGTCAAGGGTTCAAATCCCTTTTCCGCTAGCGTAAAACCATTAAATAAAAAAAATTTATTAAGTGGTTACATATTATAATAAAGTATATCAAACATGTTTATTAGATCTAATATCGAGGGGAATATTAAATCTATGGGCCGTTGTTTGACTTATTCTGAACCTTCATCACTTTTTATCAGAAACAAGCAAACTACAACTGAAAATTTTAAAAATATTGATTTATCAAAGATAAAGACCCTTTTACAAACTTCAATTTCAAATAATGCGTATAAATTTACTGATTATAACGTAGGAAAAGTAGTTAAAGTTAAAGATGGGGTTGCATTTATTGAAAATTTAGATAATGCTAAATTTGGAGAATTAGTAAAAATTTTACCTGCATATATGTCAGGAATGGTTGTTTCTTTAGAACAAAAAGAAACTGCTGCTATTTTATTTGGAAATGATCGTAATGTTAAAGTAGGAGATCGCGTACATTGTAGTGGAAATATTGTTAGTGTACCTGTAGGATTTGGATTATTAGGGCGTGTAATTGATCCTTTAGGAAACGCAATTGATAGATCAGGAGAATTAAACCCTAATAAAGATCCTGTAGATTCTTTATATAGAGGATATTATACTGGTGTTAGAAAAGAAGGGTACCAACGTCCTGTTGAAATTAATGCACCTGGTATTTTAGCTAGAAAATCAGTATTTAGACCTTTAATTACTGGTATTAATGCTGTAGATAGTATGGTACCTATTGGAAAAGGACAACGTGAATTAATTATTGGAGATAGACAAACCGGGAAAACTGCAGTAGCAGTAGATTTAATTTTAAATCAATCTTATATTAATGAAACTTTAAGACATTTCGTTAAATATGGAGATGAATCTTCAAAAAATGAAATTATTAACAATAGTGTATTTCCTAAAGAAGAATGTTATTGTATTTATGTAGGTATCGGTCAAAAACAATCAACTATTGCACGTTTATTTAAAATTTTAAGCGAACCTCGTCACCTTTATGATAGAAGATTTATTAAATCAAAAATTCGTCCAGTACCTTTTATTCCAATGAACTATTGTATTATTGTTTCATCTACATCATCTGATGCGGCACCATTACAATTTTTAGCTCCTTATGCAGGATGTACTATGGGAGAATTTTTTAGAGATAATGGTTCACATGCTGTTATTATTTATGATGATTTATCAAAACAAGCTGTTGCTTACAGACAAATGTCATTATTATTAAGAAGACCACCTGGACGTGAAGCTTATCCTGGAGATGTTTTTTATTTACATTCTCGTTTATTAGAAAGAGCTGCACAATTATCTGATGCTTTACAAGGAGGTTCTTTAACTGCTCTTCCAATTATTGAAACTATGGCAAATGATGTTTCAGCATATATTGCAACTAATGTAATTTCTATTACTGATGGTCAAATTTTCTTAGAATCTGAATTATTTAATGAAGGTGTAAGACCTGCTATTAATGTTGGATTATCTGTTAGTCGTGTTGGATCAGCTGCACAATTTAAACCTATGAAAGAAATTGCAGGTACTTTAAAATTAGAATTAGCACAATATAGAGAAGTTGCTAAATATGTAAAATTTGGAGCTAGTTTAGATGATGAAACTCAACACCAATTACACAGAGGATCTCGTTTAGTTGAATTATTAAAACAACCTCAATACCAACCATTAGATACTACAATTCAAGTAATTTTCTTATATTTAGGAATTGCAGGATTTTTAGATATCGAACCTTTAGAAAAAATTAAATCAGTACAAGAAGCTTGTTTTAATTTTTATAAAAATCAATATAAAACTACCGTTAATGCTGCAACTATTTTAGAACGTGCTGGTACTGTTGGAGCAGATTTTAAAAGTAAATTAAATTTTGAATTATTAAAAATTAAATTGTCATAGCTAGTTTATGACAAAAGCAAAACTTCAACAATTTAAAGATTTATTTTTTAGCCCGTTAGAACAATTTGAAAATAATGCTATTACAATTAGTAATTATGTTCCAGAAGTTCCTGAAGAATATTTAGTATGGGGAGCAACTAATAATTATGCAAAGATGATTGAATATGAAAATCAATTTTATTTTGTTTCAGAAACATTTTATGATTTTACAGACACTTTATACTTTGCTTTTATAAGTTTATTTTTTATTTTAGTTATGGGACTAATTTTAAATGTTGATAAAAATGTTCCTTTTTCATTATTATTTAATTTAAAATTAGTTGTTGTATGGGTAGTAACTAAATTTTTTTTAACATTTATTACAAGTACTTCTATTAATTTTGAATTTTTTTTAACTTATAGTGATGAAGTAAAAAGAGTAGAACCTTTTATGATACCTGTAAATCATAGTGGTTTTATTTTAAATGATTCTATGTGTTTTTTTATTACTGCATTATTATTTTTATATTTAGTAACTTTTTTTACTGATTTACATAATTCTAAAGGACCTTTTTTAGTAAGTAAAGATGCTTTAAATACAATCCAATTAAACATATATAAAGTTACTGTTGATTTAATTGCTTCTTCAATTGATAAAGATTTACATTCACAAAGTTATCATGCATTTGTATATACTTTATTTACTTATTTAATTATTTGTAATGTTCAAGGTTTAGTTCCTTTTACAATTACTGTAACTAGTCAATTAATTTGTACTTTTTGGATGGCTCAAGTAGTAATGCTTTATGTAATTATTACTATTTTATTAAAAAAAGGTTTTAGATATTTTTTAACTTTATTTATGCCAAGTGGAGCTCCTTTAGCTTTAGGTTATTTATTAATTCCTATTGAAATTGTTTCATTTTTTTTTAAAACTGTATCTTTATCTGTTCGTTTATTTGCAAATATGATGGCAGGGCATACTTTATTAAAAGTTATTTTAGGTTTTGCTTGGACTATTTTAATAATGTCAGAAATTTTTTTTATTATTAATATTTTTCCTATTGTTATATTAATTTTATTAACAGTTTTAGAAATAGGAGTTTCGTTAATTCAAGCATACATTTTTTCAATTTTAACTTGTTTATATTTACGTGACGCTTTTGCAGGACATTAATTATAATGATTTCTGTATATTTTAAAATATAATTATAAGTATATTCTTATTATATTTAAATTATTAATGTTTAATAAAAATTTAATTGATTTAAATATTAACAAAAAAATATTTAAAAGTTTTTTAAAAAAAAAATATAAGACTAGCTCACAGCGTGGTCAAATACACCCATATCATTTAGTAGATATCAGTCCATGGCCTATTCTTAGTGCATTTTCTGCTTTTTCAGTAGTATTAAGTTTAGCTTTTTATTCACATTTTTATATGAATGGATTTGATCGTTTTATTATTTCATTAATTGTTTTAATTATCGGAGCCAGTATTTGGTGGAGAGATGTTGTAAGAGAAGCAACATTTGAAGGATTACATACTTTTTATGTAATTACTGGATTAAAAAAAGGAATGGTATTATTTATTTTATCAGAAGTAATGTTATTTTTTGCATTTTTTTGGGGATTTTTTCATTCAAGTTTAAATCCAACTTTAGAAATAGGAAGTGTTTGGCCTCCTATAGGAATTGAACCTATGGATACCTGGGGAATTCCATTATTAAATACTATTATTTTATTAACTTCAGGAGCAACTGTAACTTGGGCACATTATGGATTAGTAGCTGGTTATAGAAAACAAGTAATTTTAGGATTTATTTTTACTGTAATTTTAGCAACTATTTTTACTTTATTTCAATTATATGAATATATTCATGCTACTTTTACTATTTCAGATAGTTCTTATGGATCATGTTTTTATATGGCTACAGGTTTACATGGTTTTCATGTATTAATCGGAACTATTTTTTTATTAGTATGTTTTTTTAGACATTTAAGTTTTCATTTTACCCGTTCACATCATATTGGATTTGAATGTGCTATATGGTATTGGCATTTTGTTGATGTTGTATGGATTTTTTTATTTATTTCTATTTATTGGTGGGGATCAGGAGAATTAGTAGATCAATTACCTGAAGTTTTAAAATTAAAATTAGTAACTTACTAGAAATTATTAATAATTAATGAATCTTTTAAACATACTATTAATATTGCCTTTAATTGGCGTAGTTTTTACATATAATGGATCTTTTTTTAGTAATAAAACTTTACATAAATATTCTTTATACTTAACAAATATTATTTTTTTTTTATCAATTATTTTATGGTTTTTACTAGATAAGTCAAATCCAGGATTTCAATTTCAAACTCAAATTTTTATGATTCCTGCATTAAATTTTAATATTTTACTTGGGATTGATGGTATTTCTATTTATTTTTTAATATTAACTAGTTTATTTATTTACTTATGTATTTTAAGTTTATCTAATTACCAAACAAAATTACGTGAAAATTTAATGCATTTATTTTTATTACAATGGGCTATTTCATGTTCATTTTCTGTATTAGATATATTAGGATTTTTTATTTTTTTTGAAGCAACATTAATTCCTATTTTTTTTATAGTACTAATTTGGGGATCGCGTGGACGAAAAGTTAGAGCAAGTTATTTAATTTCAATATATACATTATTAGGATCAATTTTTATGTTATTTAATATTTTATATATTGTTTCTAAAACTGGTATAACAAATTATCAACATTTATTAACTATAACTTTTATTGAAGAAGATCAACGTTTTTTATGGATTACATTTTTTATTGCTTTTGCAGCAAAAATTCCATTATTTCCTTTACATATTTGGTTACCTGAAGCTCATGTAGAAGCACCTACTATTGGATCTGTATTATTAGCAGCGTTATTATTAAAATTAGGAACTTACGGATTAATTAGATTTTGTTTACCTTTATTTCCATTAGCTACTATTTATTATACCCCTTTAATTTATACTTTTGGAATATGTGGTATTATTTATACCTGTTTAACTGCAATTCGTCAAGTTGATTTAAAAAAAATTATTGCTTATTCTTCTGTAGGGCATATGAATTGTGTTTTAATAGGTATAGTAACATTACGTACTGAAAGTATTGAAGGTTCTATTTATCAAATGTTAAGTCATGGTATTGTATCTGGTGCTTTATTTTTTTGTGTAGGTGTTATTTATGATAGACATGGAACACGTTTTATTAAATATTACGGAGGGTTAACAAATATTTCACCTTTATTATCTACTATTTTTTTAATTTTTTCTATGGCTAATATTAGTTTTCCTGGAACTAGTAGTTTTGTAGGTGAATTTTTAATATTAGCTGGAATTTTTAAAGAAAGTTCTTGGGTTGCTTTTTTAACTATGATTAGTATGGTTTTAGGTGCTGTATATACTTTATGGGTTTATAATAGAATTTTTTTTGGAAATTTAAAAAACAATGCAATTATTAAATTTACAGATGTAAATAAAAAAGAATTATTTATTTTTATTTCATTAATTATAATTTTACTTTTAATGGGAATTTATCCAAAATTTTTTGTAAGTACTTTTCATGTTAATGTATTAAATTTAATTGTAGCTTGTAAAAATTTTATAATTTAACTAATGCTTCAAAAACTTAATAATTATGAATTAAAATCCTTTAAATCGCTTATAAATATTAAACATATAATAGCGATTTTTAAAACTGTACCTTTTATTCTTTTTTTTTACTATGATTTTTTTAATTCTTCAGAACGTTTAATTTTAAGAAAAAAATTAAATACTTATAAATTAAAGACCTGTTTAGTTAAAAATGAAGATATTAAAAAACTTTCTAAAATTATAAATAATAAAAAATTTTATAATTTATTATTAGGGAATGTATTATTGATTTATAATCAAGATAATCAATTAATAGATAAAGAAACAATTAAAATATTATTATTAGAAAAAAAATTAATTTTAATTGGAGGTAAATGGTATAATAAAATATATAGAAGTACACAAATTGAAAAGTATATAAAAATAGATGATTTAGTTATTAAAAAAAAACTAATAAAAGAATTATTACAAGTTTCATACTGTTTAAAAAATACATTGAGCCGAATAAAATTAAAAATATAAATATTTTTATACTTAAAATTACAAATTTATAATTATTATATAAAAAAACACAAATGCTTTTTAATAAAATTTATTTAGATGCGCCACTTCCCTGGCAATTAGGATTTCAAGATCCTGCTACTGCTATTATGGAGGGAATTATTAATTTTCACCATGATTTATTTTTTTTTTTAGTAGTTATTTTATTTTTCGTACTACAATTATTAGTACGTTGTATTTATTTTTTTTCAATTGAAAGTTTTGATTATAAGAATGAAGAATTAAAAAAAAATTTTTTAAATATCAATTGGATTAAAAAATTACATAAACAAGCAAGATTATTAATGCTTTTTGGATTAATTATTTTATTTGTTCGTGATTTTGATGTAGAAAATCAAAAAAAATTAAAAGAAAAATTAAAACGTTTACAATATGAAAATTTATATAGAGGAATTAGACAAGGAAAAGCTCCTATTATGCCTACAAATTCAATTACTTTCCAAGTTGGACGTTCTACAGTAGATACAAGTAAAGTTTATCATGTTATTCATGCACCTACTTTAGAAATTATTTGGACTGTAATTCCTGCATTTATTTTAATTTTAATTGCAATACCATCTTTTTCATTATTATATACTATGGATGAAGTGATTGACCCTCTTTTAACTGTAAAAATTATAGGACACCAATGGTATTGGAGTTATGAATTTGTAAATCCTGTAGATTATTTAGAAGCGGTAAATCAACATGAAAATGTAGATATTGCTCCCAATGTTAATTTTGATAGTTATATGCTTCCAGACGATGAATTAATTATGGGACAGTTACGTTTATTAGAAGTAGATAATAGATTAAAATTACCAATTGAAGTAAACATTAGATTATTAATAACTTCTGGAGATGTTTTACATAGTTGGGCAGTACCTTCATTAGGAGTAAAATTAGATGCGTGTCCAGGAAGAATGAACCAAACTACATTATTTATTAAAAGACCATCAGTATTTTATGGACAGTGTAGTGAATTATGTGGAGTAAATCATGGATTTATGCCAATTGTTGTTGAAGGAATAGATTTAAAATTAGGATTTAATCCATCAAGTGTTATTTTTAATGCAGCATATCCTGTTTTTATGGCAGTGTATTATCCTGAAGATAAATAATTAAATAATGATTTTTAACGTTTATAATAGCGATAATTTATATATAAATGATGTATTTTTTACAATTTTAATTTTTATTATATATGCTTTTATATTATCATTAATTATGGTAGCAGTATCATATTTATTTGCTACTCAAAATCCATATTCAGAAAAAATTTCTGCATACGAATGTGGTTTTGAACCATTTGAAGATGCTAGAAATGAATTTAATGCGGCATTTTATATAGTAGCTATTTTATTTTTAATTTTTGATGTTGAAGTAATATATTTATTTCCTTGGTGTTTAACATTAAATTTTATAGGAGGACCCGGAATTTGGGCAGTTATAGGATTTATTGTTTTATTAGCATTAGGATTTGTTTATGAAATTGTAAAAGGAGCTTTAAATTTAGATTAATTTTTTTATTAAAAATTTTTTTATATATTTTAAAGTATAAAAAAATTGGTAAGTATAGCTCAAGTGGTAGAGCATTAGATTGTGATTCTAAAAGTTGAGGGTTCAAATCCCTTTATTTACCCAATGGTATTGGATAAGTTTAAAAATACATGTATTTTTATTTTGTCAATTGTTAAAGTAACATCAATGAAAAGAACGAGGTGGTCTCCTGTAATCGGACATGATGAGGCCGTAGTAAATATAGCTCAATTGGTAGAGCAGTATATTTTAAAGGTTAAGAGTTCGAATCTCTTTATTTACAATGCTTATTATTAATTTTTTAAAAAAAATGAAATTCCCCTCGGAATTCATTGGAGCATATAAACATTATTATTTCTTTATTTTAACAATTTACCAGAATATTTGTAATAGAGTACGTTCTATGAACCATAGTGGTTGGTTACTTATGGTAGCTGCGGTTATATCTCATATAATCACTCCTCTTGGAGTAACTATGGGTTCAATTTTTCACGATAGCCTCCCATTAATGGGAGATATTATTGAAAAATTGAACATGAGTGTTAAAATACTTTCTACTGATTTTTTATCAAGTCATACGCAAGACTTGTTACAAAAATCAATCCCTGGTATTGACTGGGATCATCAAAATACCAAGGAGAAGTGGCAGAGTATTAAACTACTCCTAGATGAAAAAAGTACCTTATTACACCGTACAATACAACAAGTTTGTATGGATGTGTATGGGCTAACACATCCAGAATTTGAGTCCTCTTTTACGAGAGGAACAAATTCATTGTATAAGTGGAAGGCGAATGTAATTTTTAATTCTTCGATAGCTCACTGGCAAAAAAATATTTTTTTGCCAGAAAATATCGATCCCATTGTATTGTCTATACGTAATGTTGCAGAAACACCTAAAGATGTACAGGCGGATCTTCAGTTAATTACAGCTAATATGGACAACTCAGTGGAGCCTTTACGTCGTCTTGCTCACAAGGCGGCCGTAGAATTTAAAGATGATAATAATAATTTACCTGATTATTTAGTATTATCTAATTCTACGGGGAGTGGTGATCGTCCTTTATATCAAGATACAGGGCGATCGCACAAAGAAGTATTATTTTGTGCGGGATGTGTATTAATAATCGGACAAATTATTAACCGTTATTTAATATAAAAGCATACCACACAAAATAATATTTTTAAAAATAACAGGTAGGGAGCCAATTTTTAAAAGGATGGCATTTGGCTCATAAGGGATGTCAAATACAACAGTAAATAATATGAATACATTTATACAATGGAATTATAGATGGATTATGTCAACTAATCACAAAGATATTGGAACTTTATATTTATTATTTGGTGGAATGGCTGGAGTTTTTGGAACTTTACTATCTATTTTAATTAGAATGGAATTAGCTGCTCCAGGAAATCAAATTTTTAATGGAAATCATCAAGTATATAATGTTGTAGTAACCGCACATGCTTTTATTATGATTTTTTTTATGGTTATGCCTATTTTAATTGGAGGATTTGCTAATTGGTTTGTACCGTTATTAATCGGGGCTCCAGATATGGCATTTCCAAGATTAAATAATATTAGTTTTTGGTTATTACCGCCTTCTTTTTTATTATTAGCTTCTTCAGCATTAGTTGAAGGTGGGGCTGGAACTGGATGGACAGTATATCCACCATTAAGTAGTATTTTAGCTCATTCAGGACCTTCTGTAGATTTAGCAATTTTTAGTTTACATTTAGCAGGAGCTTCGTCAATTTTAGGATCAATTAATTTTATTGTAACTATTTTTAATATGAGAGCAATTGGAATGACTTTACACAGAATGCCTTTATTTGTATGGTCAATTTTAATTACTACTTTTTTATTAGTAGTTTCATTACCTGTATTAGCAGGAGCTATTACTATGCTTTTAACAGATAGAAATTTTAATACTACCTTTTTTGATCCTGCTGGAGGGGGAGATCCTGTATTATACCAACATTTATTTTGGTTTTTTGGACACCCAGAAGTTTATATTTTAATTTTACCTTCATTTGGTATTATTAGTCATATTGTATCTACTTATTCAAATAAACCTGTATTTGGTTATTTAGGTATGGTTTATGCAATGTCTTCAATTGGTTTATTAGGATTTATTGTATGGGCTCACCATATGTATACTGTTGGGTTAGATGTAGATACTCGTGCATATTTTACTGCTGCAACTATGATTATTGCAGTACCTACTGGAATTAAAATTTTTAGTTGGATTGCAACTATGTGGGGAGGACACTTACATTTAGAAAAAACTCCAATGCTTTTTGCTACTGGATTTATTTTTTTATTTACAGTAGGGGGATTAACTGGTATTGTTTTATCAAATGCAGGTATTGATATTGCATTACATGATACTTATTATGTAGTAGCACATTTTCATTATGTTCTTTCAATGGGAGCTGTATTTGCTATTTTTGGTGGATTTTATTACTGGTTTACTCGCTTAACTAATTATAATTATGTTGAATTTCTTGGAAAAATTCATTTTTGGTTAACTTTTATTGGAGTAAATTTAACTTTTTTTCCTTTACATTTTTTAGGATTAGCTGGAATGCCCCGTCGTATTCCAGATTACCCCGTTGCATTTAGTGAATGGAATGCTATTGCATCGGTAGGTTCAACCGTATCAGTATGCGGGCTAATTGTTTTTATTTTCACTATTTTATTAAGTTTTAAATATGAATATAGAAGATGGAAATATAAAGATAATAGAAAAAAATTAGCTGCTATTCCGTCAGTATTAGTACCAAATTCTACATTAAAGGTAAAATTACCTCCTTATGAAAAATTAAAAGATTTAAAAATTGTCGAATTTAAAAGAATTCAAAATTTTAATTTAGTTCCTGACGATAATGGAAATTTTTTAAGAGGACAAGGACTTTACAATATAAATTTACCGTTAAGTCAAAAAATTAAAGTAAATAGTGCAAGATTTTATTTTAATTATAATAAAAGCTAATGATCATTATGTACTTCTTACAAGTAATAAAGCCTGCGTTAATTACCATGGCATGTATGTCACCGGGATATGTTTCGGGTATTCTTACAGAACTAATACATCATACTCCGGCGCAATTAAATGCGTATTTAGGTTATCTTAATTACCATTGGGGATTGCGCCATCACGAGTATATAGGATTTAGTACTAAAGAATTACTCGAATACAAAGGCATTAAATTTAAGATTAACCCTTTACATGAAGGAAGATTTGTAATTATTGACCAAATTTTAAATAATAATTTACAAATGTATCGTCATCCAGTTATGGAAGCGGTACATAAAGCATTCAATTTGGATATTACTAAACATACAGATCCATATATTGAATCTTCCGAATGTAGAAGGTATTTAGGGGATAGAGTTTATCAATCCACAATGGATGATTGGGTTGAACATATCGTACCTCATATTGTGGAACATGCCCCTGAATATATTAAAACCGGTGATGAAGATATTGAAAATAAACTTATTCGTAACATTACAAACGAAATAAGTGAAAGTTATAATAATTTAACTAGGGAGCTTCGAGAAGAGGATATTAATCCAAATAATACTAAAAAATTAGTTGATGTTTTTGATGATATTCCAGAACTCAAAGAAGTGCGCCCTAATTATAACTACAATAGCGATGCTGTGAAACATACACGAGTACTTACATGTGTTGCAGGAGCTTTAGTAGTTTTTGGTGCTTGTAGCCAATTAATGTAATTTATAATTAAAAAGTATAAGGGGCACTTTTTTTATAACAATTATTTAAATAAAAAATTTTACTCGGTAAATATAGCTCAAATGGCAGAGCATTAGATTCTAATTCGAAATCTAAAAGGTGAGGGTTCAAATCCCTTTATTTACCCAACAAATGTCAATATTGACCTATATCTTCTTTAAAAAAATTAGCATAGTATCAGCTTATATTATAATGACAGCCTCTGTTCATTCTTTAGATTTATTAAATGACCAAGCTGTTCAAACACAGTTATTATACGATAGTTTAAATGCAAGGGGAGGCATGCATCAAAAAGACTCTACATATTTCGTAGAGAGTGCCTCAAATTTAGTAAAAAAAAATTTTTCATTAATTGAAAATCCTTTATACGCCGAGCGTCTACAAAATATAACTTCGATATTAAATGAAGTTTATATTTCAATGCGCTGGAATTTAATTCAAAGAATTCAGTCGGCTTATAATTTAAATATAAACCAATGTGAAACACTATATAATAATAACTCATTATATAGAAAGTTCCAAGCAGATCTTGCTTATAGACAAATTTTTATAGATTGGATGCAAACTAGTTATAATCCTTGTAGGGGTTTATTATTAGATTGTGTATCCACAGGATCGAGCACCTTAACAAATGGCTTAAATGATATTTTGAAAGCAGGTGCTTCTGAAAGCTTAAGTAAATTTGAACTATATTATAATCAAAATGCTCAGGCAATTAATTTATTAGATAATTCGAAATTATCAGAAAAAGTTAAAGATATAAAAGAATATCAAACTATAAAAGTACCCGATCATTCAGATATTTATAAACATAAAAAAGTACTTTTATGTACGGGGGGGGCTTTAATATTTTTTAGTATATGTAATAAATTTACTTAATTAAAAAATATAAGGTGGGGTCTTTTATTTTTAAATTTATTTAAAAAAAAAAATTTTACCCAGTAAATATGCTCAAATGGTAGAGCAATGAGATTATAATTCGGAAAATCTTAAAGTTGAGGGTTCAAATCCCTTTATTTACTCAATGATATTAGATAAGTAGTTTAAATACATATATATTTAAAATTTTATATATTGTAAAGTAAAAAAATTGGTAAGTATAGCTCAAGTGGTAGAGCATTAGATTGTGATTCTAAAAGTTGAGGGTTCAAATCCCTTTATTTACCCAATGGTATTGGATAAATAGTTTAAATATATATTTAAATTTTTATATATTATAAAATCTTAATAAAAATGTGTAATATTCAAAAAATATTTAACCTGAGTAATTAATTCAATTGGTAGAATAGCTTGTACATATTTGTATATATAAACAAGAATATAATGGTTCGATTCCATTATTACTCAACAATGAAAACTTTTATTTATAAGTTAATAACAAATTTTAAATTTCATTTTTTTAAAACATTAAAAGTTCCCTTAATAGCTACCTTACTATTTTGTGGAATACCCTTAGTAATGCATAAATGGTTAATTTACCCTTCTGTAACGCCTTTTTTAAATTTGACGAATGCGTTATTTGAAAATCAAGTTAATTTAACTTCTAATTGGATGTTTAAATTAGAAGATCTTTTAAGATTGCATTTTGATTTTACAAATAGAACTGTTAAAGAGGATTGGGATACTTTAAGGACAATGCATGGACTTGTCTATGATCCCATGATTCAACAGGCAAAATTAAAAGTAAGAAACGCTTTTAATTTAAGTACTGAAGAACTAAATTCTCCTTTGGGAGAATCTAGCTCTATGTATGCCTATGCTGCCAAAACTACTTTGGTGGAAACAGTACAAGCCTGGCGAAATCAATTTTATATTTCGCCAAGTAGTCTGCATTCTATCAAAGAATATTTTAAAGAGGTTGATTCGGCAGAGGAAAAATTGTTCTATCAAATGAATAAAAATAAAAAAGGTTTTTTTTCAATACTAGATACAGTAATACTTGAAAATCAACAACAGTTTTTATTCTATCAGGATCAACAACATGTCGCTGTGAAAGAAGCGTTTCAAAAAAGCTTACAGCCTACCAGATTAGTAAATATAATTTTATCTGGTGGTGTGTTTGCGACAACAGCGTTTTTTTTATTATTAAGCAGCAGTACCAATATTACTTAATAATAAAACAGTTATAAGGGAATAATTAAAAATGTATATTAAAAAATATAAAAATTTAAAAGATATAAAAAATTTTACAGTAAATTTTGGTCCGCAACATCCTGCAGCTCATGGCGTATTACGCTTAATTTTAGAGTTAAATGGGGAAGTGGTATTAAAAGCGGACCCGCATATAGGATTATTACATAGAGGAACTGAAAAATTAATTGAAAGTAAAACTTATTTACAAGCAGTTCCTTATTTTGATAGACTTGATTATGTATCAATGATGTCACAAGAACATGTATTTGCATTAGCTGTTGAAAAATTATTACAGGTTAATGTACCAAAACGTGCTCAATATATTAGAGTACTATTTAGTGAAATTACACGTATATTAAACCATTTATTAGCGGTTTCTTGTCATGCATTAGATGTTGGGGCAATGACACCTCTATTATGGGCTTTTGAAGAGCGTGAAAAATTAATGGAATTTTATGAAAGAGTTTCTGGAGCTAGAATGCATGCAGCATATATACGTCCAGGAGGAGTTCACCAAGATTTACCATTAGGTTTATTAGAAGATATTTTTCAATTTATAGATCAATTTGCTAGTCGATTAGATGAAATCGAAGAATTATTAACAAATAATCGTATTTGGAAACAACGATTAGTTAATATAGGTATTGTAACTTTTAAAGAAGCATTAGAATGGGGATTTAGTGGGGTTATGGTACGAGGATCAGGAATTGAATGGGATTTAAGAAAAATGCAACCTTATGAAATTTATGATCAAATTCCTTTTAGCATTCCCGTAGGTTCTAATGGAGATTGTTATGATCGTTATTTAATTAGAATGCAAGAAATGCGTCAAAGTATTAGAATTATACATTATTGTATTAATAATATTTGTGGTGGAGAAATAAAAACTGATGATAAAAAAATCACACCTCCTTCACGTTCTGAAATGAAAGTTTCAATGGAAGCATTAATTCATCATTTCAAACATTATACCCAAGGTTTTAATGTACCAAAAGGTAGAACATATACTACTATTGAAGCCCCAAAAGGAGAATTAGGAGTATTTTTAATTTCAAATGGAACAAACCGTCCATACAGGTGTAAAATTAAAGCACCGGGGTTTTTACATTTACAAGGATTAGATTTTATGACTATGGGACATATGATTGCAGATGTTGTAACAATTATTGGTACCCAAGATATTGTATTTGGTGAAGTTGATAGATAATAATGAAATATACTATTACAATTATATCTAGTTTATTATTAGCTTGCGGTACTCTTGTTATAGGAGTTCAAAATCCTATACATTCTATTTTATTTTTAATTTTAGTGTTTTTTAATGGAAGTTTATTATTATTTTTTTTCCAAGTTGAATTTTTTGGAATAATCTTTTTAATTGTATATGTGGGAGCAGTTATTGTATTATTTTTATTTATGATTATGATGTTAAAAATAAAATATATTAATACTTCACAAAGCTTATTAGATTTTTTTCCATATAGTGGTATTTTAGCATTATTATTATTATGTGAAATATTATTAGTAACTCAAAATATGTCATTACCATTTTCTGATTTATGTTGGGAAATTACAGCATTAAATCTTGAAAATATTGTTTCAAAACTTTTTAATTTTCAAATAAATATTGAAAATTTAGGTAAAGCACTATATACTTCATATATTTTTCCATTTTTAGAAGCAGGTTTTATTTTGTTTATTGCTATGGTTGGAGCAATGGTAGTAACTTTAGATTTTGAAAAATCTGCTAAATTAATTGTAAAAAAACAAGATCCCATTGATCAAGCAATTAAAACAAATAAAAATTCAATTTTTTTCTCTTTACCTAATATTCAAAAAAATCCAAATAATTTAAAATGTGAAATATATTTTAAATTATGGGAATATTATTTAAAACAAAATAAAAAAAAGAATAATAATTAATGCCCACTCTAAATCAATTAATTAAAAAACATCGTAAAAAAAAAAAAAGAGCATTAAAAGTTCCAGCTTTACAAAAATGTCCTCAAAAAAAAGGAGTTTGTTTAAAAATTTTTATAAGAACTCCAAAAAAACCAAATTCAGCTAAACGAAAATTAGCTAAAATACGTTTAACAAATAATAAAATTGTTTCTGGATATATTCCTGGAGAAACAAATACTTTACAAGAACATTCGATTGTTTTAATTAGAGGAGGACGTGTTAAAGACGTTCCTGGATTAAAATATAAATTAATTCGAGGAGTTTATGATTTTGAAGGATTAAAAACTCGAAAACAAGCCCGTTCTAAATATGGGGCACCTTTAAAAAGATAAATATTAAAATTAAATATTAAAATACTTTATATTTATTTTATAAAGAGGAAAAAGTCTAGTTATAAAATATAAATAAACATATATAATTATAAAAATATCTTTATTGGAAAACAGTCCATATTTTTTTTTAGAAAATAAAAAAATCATGAAAATATTATTTTAAAAAGTAATAATTTTAATTTATTAACCTCATATATATATATATATTTATACTAAAATTTTTATATTTATAATAAAATTAATATTTAAATATTTTATATTATAATTATTTTAAAGTAATTTAAAAAAAATTAAAGTTATATTATATAAATACTGAAACTAGCTTATATATTTAATTATTTTAATAAAATTCTATTTTAAAAAATATAAATGGAACAAAAATTAGTTAATGTGATTATTAATAATATGCCTATAAAAGTACCTACTACTTTTACAGTATTACAAGCTTGTGAACAAGCATCAGTAGAAGTTCCGCGCTTTTGCTATCATAATAAATTATCAGTTGCAGGAAACTGCCGTATGTGTTTAGTTGAAATTGAAAAATCTCCTAAACCTGTAGTTTCTTGTGCATTGCCTGTTATGGAAAATATGGAAATTTTTACAGATACTCCTTTAGTTAAAAAAGCTCGTGAAGCTATTATTGAATTTTTATTAATCAACCATCCACTTGATTGTCCAATTTGTGATCAAGGAGGGGAGTGTGATTTACAAGATCAAGCAATGGCTTACGGTTCCGATAGAAGCCGTTTTTATGAACAAAAACGAAGCGTCGAAGATAAAGAATGCGGTCCAATTATTAAAACTATTATGACTCGTTGTATTCACTGTACTCGTTGTATTCGTTTTTCTGCTGAAATTTCAGGGGAAGAAGAATTAGGAGTTATTGGACGAGGAAATCAAACTGAAATTGGAACTTATGTTCAATCTTTTATTAAATCAGAATTATCAGGTAATATGGTTGATTTATGTCCTGTAGGGGCATTAACTTCAAAACCTTATGCATTTTTAAGTAGAAATTGGGAATTAACTAAAAATGATTCTGTTGATTTTTTTGATGGTATTTGTAGTAATATAAATATACAAACAAGACAATCCTCTGTTTCTTATAAAAAATCTTCTAAAAAAACAAATATTTATCCAAAAGATAAAATTTTACGAATACTACCCCGTAAAAATGATTTAATTAATGAAACTTGGATTTCAAATAAAACTCGTTTTAATTTTGATGGTTTACAACAAAATAGATTAACTTCTTCATTAATTTTAAAAAATAATAAAATGGTTTATTTTAAATGGCAAGAGTTAATTTCATATTTATTTGCTCTTTTTAGTTTAAATACTCCAAATAAATTTCATTTAAATACACATCAAAAAATAATTGGTTTGACCGGTAATATTTCTGATGTACACTCAATTTATTATTTTTTTCAATTTTTAAATAATTTAGGATCTAATAATTTACAATGTGAAGATGAACGATTGGCTATTAATATAGACATACCTTTATTTTATAAATTTAATACAACTATTAATAATATTGAACAGGGGGATGTTTTTTTATTAGTAGGAATAAATACTCGTTATGAAGCTTCAATGATTAATGTTCGTATTAGAAAACAATTTATGAACGAAGATATTCAAATTGCTATGATCGGAAAAGCAATTGATTTAACATACCCTTATTTACATTTAGGTTCATCTACAAAAACATTAATTGAATTGGCAGAAGGTCGACATTATTTTTGTAAAATTCTTCGTTCAGCAAAAAACCCTATAATTATTTATGGAACTGAATTTTTAAAACGAAAAGATAGTTTAGCTCTTATAAATGTAAGTAGGTTTATAGGAAAATATAGTGTTGTACATTTAAATAATTATAATGGTTTTAATATATTACATAATAATATTGGACAAATACATTCTTGTGAATTAGGGGCAATTCCTGGAACTCGATCAACTTTACATTTAAATTATTTAAAAAAAAATACAGGAGATATTTTATATTTATTAGAAAATAATAATATTAATTTAAATAAATGGGTACATTTTGAAAAAAATAATCAAATTACTAAAGTAATTGCACATACTTCTCATAAATTTGAAAATATTTCATTATTAAATTTATTAATTCCTAGTAAAACACCATATGAAAAAAATAGTTTAGTAATCAATACAGAGGGCCGTATCCAAAAAGCTCCAAAAGCAGTTAGTCCGATAACTAATATACAAGATATTAGTTTATTATTTAAAGGACTTTCAATATTATTAAAATTAAATAAAACTTCAATTAATCAAAGTCATTTTTCAAATAATCAATTATATAACGAAAACCCAGCATTTAAAAAGATAAATAAAATTTCAAATCAATTTTCATTTAAATTTTTAAATTATTATGAATATAATTTTAAAATTTATTTATCTTTTTATTTGCCCTTAATTACAAATTTTTATATGACAGATATTATTAGTAAAAATTCATCAATAATGTCTGAATGTTCTTTACTTTTAACAAAAAAAGTAAATTTTTTAAAAAATAAAAAAAAATAATAATGTTCTTTTACTTAACAATCTTAATCATATTTTTAACAACAATTTTACCAGTATTAATTGCAGTAGCATATTTTACATTAATTGAACGACAAATTTTATCACATATACAAAAAAGACAAGGTCCAAATATTGTAGGTTTTTATGGTTTATTACAACCTCTTGCTGATGGTATTAAACTATTATTAAAAGAAAGTATATTACCACGTAGTTCAAATTTAGCAATTTTTATTTTTGCACCAATTTTTACATTTACATTAGCATTAGCAGGTTGGACAGTTATTCCTTTTGGAGAAGGAATAGTATTATCAGATATTAATATAGGTATACTATATATATTTGCAGTTTCTTCATTAGGAGTACATTCAGTAATTATGGCAGGATGGGCTAGTAATTCAAAATATGCCTTTTTAGGGGCATTACGTTCAGCTGCCCAAATGATTTCATATGAAATTTCATTAGGTGTTACTATTTTATCAGTTTTATTATGTGCAAATTCTTTAAATATTTCAGAAATTGTATTAAGTCAAAATAATAATTGGTATTGTTTTGCTTTATTACCAATGTTTATTCTTTTTTTTATTTGTACTTTAGCAGAAACTAATAGACATCCTTTTGATTTACCTGAAGCAGAAGCTGAGTTAGTATCGGGTTATAATGTTGAATATTCAGCTATGGGATTTGCACTTTTTTTTTTAGCTGAATATAGTAACATAATTTTAATGTGTATGTTAAGTGCACTTTTTTTTTTAGGGGGCTGGTATCCCCTATTTAATTTAACTTTTATTCCAGGAATTATTTGGTTAGTACTAAAATCATTAATTTTTGTATATATGTTTGTTATTGTTAGAGGAATTTTACCGCGATACAGATATGATCAATTAATGCGTTTAGGATGGAAAGTTTTTTTACCACTTTCTTTAGGATTTTTTTTTATATTAGCTACTTTATTAATTAGCCTTAATGCTACATAAGAAATGTTTAATATTGAAATAATTAATTATTTAGATTTAGGAGTAGGTTTATGCTGTTTAGGAATGGCAGGGGTATTAGTTAATAAAAGAAGTATGTTAATATCATTAATGTCAATTGAGTTAATGTTATACGGATTAGATTTTTTTATAATAGTTGCTTCAATTAGATTAGATGATATAGGAGGACAAATTTTAGCATTATTTATATTAACTTTAGCAGCAGCAGAATCTGCAGTTGCTTTAGCTTTAATTATGGCTTATTATCGTATTTATGGTAATATAATCATTGATTTAAATATTAACGAATTATCTTTAAATAAAAAATATTAAATGGTTCAACAACAAACTAAATTAAATTTAATGGATAATTCAGGAGCAAGTATTGTTCAGTGTATTAAAACTTTAGGAGGATTTAATAGAACTTTTTCATATAGTGGAGATATTATTTTAATTAGTATTAAAAAATTACGTTTAACTCGAAAAGTTAAAACCGGAGAAATTTATTTTGCTATAATTACTCGTACTAAAAAACAATCAATTTTTAAAGACGGGAGTAATAGTAAATTTAATAATAATACTGCAATTATATTAAATAATAAAAAAAAAGTATTAGGAACTCGTTTATTTGGTTCTATTTCTAGAAAACTTCGAAAAAAAAAGTTTTTAAAAGTCATGATGATGTGCGGTAAAAAAATGTATTAATGACAAGAAAAAAATATAATTCAATAATACAAAATTATAACAATAATTATTATAATACTCAATTAGAATATTTAACTAAATTTAATATAATAAATAATTTAACTCAAGCTAAATTAAATACAATTATATTGAATTTTAGTTTTAAAGATATATATTTTAATGAAAAAAAAACAATTCCTTTTTTTTTAGCCTTAGAATTAATTACTGGTCAAAAAGCTTCTGTATCTATTGCAAAAAAACCTGTATTAATTTTGAAAATAAATAAAGGAATGTTAACAGGATGTAAAGTTACCTTAAGAAAAAAACAAATTTATAAATTTTTAGATTATTTAATTTTAGCTTTACCTAGATCTGAAAATTTTAAAGGTTTTTTATTAAAAAAATTAAAAAAAAGTAATAAGAATAGTATTTTAATAAATTTACGCAATTTGTTTATTTTTTATCAATTAGAAGCAGAGTTAGATTTTAATATAAAAGAATTACAAATGATTTTAAATTTTAATACAAATATTAATTCTGAAAAAATTTTTTTATTAAGTTCTTATAAAATACCTATATTTAAATAATAATGGTAATCTTAGGCGTAAAATTAACAGAAAATAAAACAGTAGTAATTGCATTAACAAAATTAGTTGGTATTGGTTATACAACAGCTAAAAAAATTTGTATGGATTTAAGTATTCCTTTAAATTGTAAGGTAAGTAATTTATCTCATCAACAACAATTTTTAATAACTAATTTAATACGTACAAATTTTAAAATTGAAGAGAATTTACATAGAGAAGTTAAGCGTAATATCCAACAATATATTAATAATGGAAGTACACGAGGCTTTAGACATCGACATGGTTTACCTGTACGTGGACAACGCACCCACACAAACGGTAAAACACAAAAAAAACGTAAATTTAATTTTTAATTAAGAAATTTAATTTTTTTTTTTAAATTATAGGCGAATAAATCAATAAAATAAAAATTTAAATAAAATTTTATTTTATCAAACCTTAATAATACTAATAAAAATCTTAATAGGGTTTTTTAAAAAATTAGGTTTATTAAAAAAAAATTTTTATTATTAACAATGTATTTAGGAATTATAATATTAAATTTAATTGGATCGTTAAATACTTTATTATTTGGGCGTTTTATAGGGACTAAAGGAAGTTGCATCATTACAATTAGTTGTATAACTTTTACTATGATTTTTTCATATATTAGTCTTTATGAAGTCGCTTTTACTGGAAGCCCATGTTATATTAATTTTTTTACATGGTTTGATTCTGAAATGTTTAGTTTTTCATGGGGATTTTTATTTGATACATTAACATGTGTTATGTTAGTAGTTGTTACTACAGTATCAATGTTTGTACATATATATTCTGTAGAATATATGGGAGCAGATCCTCATTTACAAAGATTTATGGCATATTTATCATTATTTACTTTTTTTATGATTATTTTAGTTACTAGTGATAATTTTTTACAAATGTTTTTAGGTTGGGAAGGAGTAGGTTTATGTTCTTATTTATTAATTAATTTTTGGTATGGACGTTTACAAGCAAATAAAGCTGCATTAAAAGCTATGATTGTTAACCGTATAGGTGACTTTGGTTTAGCATTAGGAGTATTTGCTATTTTTTTAATTTTTCAAAGTGTAGAATATTCAGTAGTTTTTGCATTAGCTCCATATTTTTATAATGATTTAATTATTTTTTTTAATTATAAATTTGATGGTTTAACTTTAATATGTATTTTTTTATTTGTAGGTGCTGTTGGTAAATCAGCCCAAATTGGATTACATACTTGGTTACCTGATGCTATGGAAGGACCTACTCCAGTTTCTGCATTAATTCATGCAGCAACTATGGTTACTGCAGGAGTATTTTTAATTGCAAGATGTTCTCCTTTATTTGAATATGCACCTTTTGCTTTAATGATTGTAACTATTATGGGAGCAATGACAGCTTTTTTAGCCGCTACTACAGGATTATTACAAAATGATTTAAAAAGAGTTATTGCTTATTCTACTTGTAGTCAATTAGGTTATATGGTTTTTGCATGTGGTTTATCAAGTTATTCAGTTGGGGTATTTCATTTAGCTAATCATGCCTTTTTTAAAGCATTACTGTTTTTAAGTGCTGGGGCTGTTATTCATGGAATGTCTGATGAACAAGATATGCGAAAAATGGGTGGTTTATTAAAAATTTTACCTTATACTTATGGAATGATTATGATAGGATCATTAGCTTTAATGGGATTTCCTTTTTTAGCGGGATTTTATTCTAAAGATATCATTTTAGAAGTTGCATACGGGAGTTATTCTGTTAAAGGACATTTTGCTTATTGGTTAGGTAGTATATCTGCATTTTTTACAGCATTTTACTCTATTAGATTAATAGCTTTAACTTTTTTAAGAGAAACTAATGCATATAAACAAGCTATTTTACATGCGCATGAAGCGCCATTTTTAATGGCTTTTCCACTAGCTATTTTAGCATTTGGTAGTATCTTTATAGGCTATATTAGTAAAGATATGATGATTGGTGCCGGAACAGATTTTTGGGGAAATGCATTATTTACTTTACCAGACCAATTATATTTATTGGAAGGAGAATGGATTAATACATTTGCTAAATTATTACCATTAGAACTAAGTTTATGTGGTGCGGGTTTAGCTTTTTTTTTATATAATTTTCAATATGATTTTTTAGTTTTTATTAAGACTAAAACAATTGGTTATAAATTTTATACTTTTTTAAATAGAAAGTGGTTTTTTGATAAAGTATATAATGAATTAATTTGTCAAAATATTTTAAATATAGGTTATAAACATACTTATCAAAATATGGATCGAGGTATTATTGAATTATTAGGACCTAATGGTATTTCATTAAATGTTTTTAATAAAAGTTATTTTCTACATAAAATTAATACAGGTTTTATTTTTCATTATATTTTTATTATTTTATTTGGTATGATAATTTTATTAAGTTTTTTAATTTCATGGAAATTTTTTTTAATTTATTTTGATTTACGTATAATTATTTTAATAAGTTTATTATTAATTTTTCTTATAAATTAATATATTTATAAATATTATAAAATTTTTTAAAGGGGTCGGTTTAGGGGATTGGTGACTGAGGGGCTTAAGGTGTCAGTTTGCTAAGTTGATATATCTCAATTGGTATCGCGGGTTCGAATCCCGCCCAATCCGTTTAAATAGGAGGATAGCTCAATTGGTAGAGCAATGATCTCCAAAGTCATAAGTTAAGGGTTCAAGTCCCTTTTCTCCTGTTATTAACAATGTTATTATCAAAATATAAGGCTATTAAACAATTAATCAAAGGTCATAAAGAATATGGGGGTCGTAATCATTCAGGTAAAATTACTGTTTATCAACGAGGCGGGGGCCATAAACAGTTATATCGTTTTATTGATTTTAAACGTACTCAAAAAGAAGGGATTGTTTTAGGTTTTGAATATGATCCTAATAGATGTTCATTTTTAGCTAAAATTTATAATTGTCATAATAATAAATATTATTACATTTTAGCCCCTTCGGGTTTAAAAATTTTAGATAAAATTGTTTCTAAAACTAAAAATAATCAAATTATTTTTCAACCTGGAAATACATTTTTAATTAAAAACATTCCTTTAGGTACTTTAATTCATAATATTGAACTTAAACCTAATAAAGGTGGACAATTAATACGTAGTGCAGGAACATTTGCAAAAGTATTATATTCTAATAATAAATATTATAGCAAAATACGCTTAGCATCTGGAGAACACCGTTTAATCCCTTTAAATTGTAAGGCAACTATAGGTTCAATTTCAAATGATATGTGGTATTATAAAAATATTAAAAAAGCCGGACGATCTCGCTGGTTAAATAAGCGTCCACATGTTCGTGGAGTTGCTATGAATCCTATTGATCATCCACACGGTGGAGGAGAAGGTAAAACATCTGGAGGACGTCCTTCAGTAACTCCTTGGGGTTTAATTACAAAAGGACCTAAAACACGTTCAATAAAAAAAAATAATTTATTAATTGTTAAACATAGAAAAGCTAAATTATAAATGTCAAGATCAGTTTGGAAACCAAATTATAAAAATATTGAATTATTAAATTATATTAAAACTTTAAAAAATAAAAATAAAATTATTAAAACTTTAAACCGTAATATTACTATAACTTCTGATTTAATAGGGTATACTTTTATTATATACAATGGTTATGATTATAAAAAAGTTACAATCAAATCAAAAATGATTTCTCATAAATTAGGAGAATTTGCACCTACTCGCAAAAAACCTCTTTTTAAAGGTATAAAAAAAAAAAGATAAAAAATGGGTCAAAAAATTAATCCTATAGGTATTAGAATTGGATTTCATCGTAAATGGAAGTATAATTGGTTTTTAGATAATAAATATTATACAAATTTTTTATTATTAAATTTTGAAATTAATAAATTATTATTAGGTATTTTACGTAATAGTAAAAGAAGTGCCTTTTTAATAAACTGTTATATTTCAAAAATTTCATTAGAAAAATTGTATATCTGCGTATTTTTTTATAGATTACGCCTTGCACCCTCAATAATTAAACGTTTAGAACAAAAAAAACAACAAGCTAATAATTATAAACGACGACGAGGAGGGCCACGACCTATGGAATATTATAATAATTTTCAATCAAAAACTTATTTTAATAAAACATTAAATATAAAAAAAAAAAAAAATGAAATTAATGAAGAAAATTTATTTGATATTAAAATTTTAAATATATTAAACACACATTTAAAAAAACAAACTAATATCAAAAAACAAACTAATTTAGATTTTTTTAATTATTATAATATTAATAATGCTCATAAAACAATAATTAAAAAAAATAAAATTAAAAAAATTAAAATTTTACAAAAAAATAAATTTAAATTAAAATATAATCAATATAAAAGCTTTAAAATCATAAAAAAATATTTATCTGAATTAACTAATTCAAAAATTCATTTAATAATGATAAATGCTTTAAGTTTTTTAAAATTTTTTGAATTTTTATATCAATTTACTGAAATATATCCTAGTGAAGTACAATTTCAATTTGCACGTGAACATTTAACAAGACGAATGACTAATTTTTATAGATACCATGTAAAATTAATTCCAGATACTGTAAATGTTGTATATATTTCACTTTTATTAAAACAGCCTGTATTTTTTGCTCAATTTATTGGATATTTATTAAGAAAAATGCCACAAAAAAATACAGTTTATAAATTATTACAATTTATAAGACAATTAACCTTATCAATTTTACAAAATAGAAAAGAAATTTTAGGGTGTAGAATTCAATTTAAAGGTCGCATTGGTGGTAAAAGATCAAGGCGTTCACGTAAATTAAAATTTTTAAATATAGGAAGTATTCCTATTAATACATATCCAGCTAAAATTGAATATGGTGTTTCAAAAGGAATAACTCGTTTTGGAGCAATCGGTATTAAAATTTGGATTTGTTATGATCAATATTTTACATATAGATTACAAAAAGATTTATTATTTTATTTTATTTATGATTTAAAAAATAATGTTAAGACCAAAGAAAACTAAATATAAAAAATCAAGAAAAGGTAGATTAAAAAAAAATTTAGAACAAAAAGCTAATAAATTACAATTTGGAACTTATGGTATACAAGCTATAGAACGTGGATTTTTAACAGCAAATCAAATTGAAGCCGGTAGACGTACAATTACTAATTTTATAAAACGTACAGGTAAAGTATTTATTAGAGCTTTTCCAGACCACCCTCTAACTTCAAAACCTGCCGAAGTTCGTATGGGTAAAGGTAAAGGTGCTGTAAATAAATGGGTTTGTAAAGTAAAACCTGGTAAAATGTTGTATGAAGTATCCGGAAAAAATCCAACATTAATTAAACAGGCGTTAAAGCAAGTATCTTTTAAGTTACCAATGTTAACTAAAATAGTATAGTATAAATGGGGCCTATAGTTTAATAGGTATAACATACCGCTCATAACGGTGAAAATGTAGGTTCAAGTCCTACTAGGCCCATTTATAAAAATAATAAGTTAATGATACATAAATTAAATAAAACATGTATAAATAAAAATATTAACAATAATAATTTAAAATTAATGCGAAATTTAAATAACCGTTTACAAAAAGGAAAATTTCTTTTTATTGACGAAAATAATGATATTTTAATAAAAGTATTAAATAAACAATCATATAAAATTTTTGAAAGGCGTGATTTTTACGAATATGGAGAACTTTTTTATAATAATAAAGATTATTCAGAAGCGTATTTTTCTGATCCTTTACTTTTTTGGCATAAAAATATAGAAAAAGATTTTAAAATTAGAAATAAATTAGCAACAATTTTAAATTTAAATACTCAATTTAAAAAAAAATTTTTATTAAAACAACAAATATTATTTTTAAAATTTGGAGATATTGAATTTACAGATTTATATGAAGGAAAAGAAGAAATTTTTAATCCTTTTTTAGAAAATTATTTTGAAGAATATTTTTTATATAATTATATGAAAGTAGAACATTTAAAAACAGTTCACTATGTTTTTAGTTGTAAATTACATCGTACTGCATTCAATACTTTTTTAAAAGAAATTTATTTGTGGAAAAAAATTGCTATGCTATTAAAATTAAAATTACCTATTAAATAAACTATTATTTTATCAAATATATAAGAGTAATCTTAATATTTTTAAATGGGTAAGGTTTTTCATTACTTAAAGGGTGTATAGCTCAGTTGGTAGAGCAGCGGACTTTTAATCCGAAAGTCTTGGGTTCAACCCCCAATATACCCAATGGTTTTTAAAAGTAAAAAACAAATTTATTATATAAGATTATATCAATTAAAATTAATACAACAATTTTTTAATTCAACTTTAAAAAAAGGAAAAAAATCAATTATGGAAAAAAATTTCAAAAAGATGTTATTTTTTATGGCTAAAAATAATAAAATATTTAAACAAAATTCATGGATAATTATTTTTAAAAGTATTTTTAATATTACTCCTGAAATTAATATAAAAGCATATAAAGTTAAACGTCGTGTATTTCATCAAATAAAATTTATGACTTTTAAAAAACAAAATTATTTAATTTGTATGTGGCTAATTAAAGGAACGGCAAAATATGATAAAAAAAATTTTTATAAAAATTTAGCATATTCATTTAAAGATGTTTATTTTAAAAAAGGCGAAGCTTTTAAACATTTTAATGAATTTAATAAGGTTATTAAAAAACATATCAGATAATTAAAATATTTAATTAAAAATCTTTAGTAGCTCAGTTGGTAGAGCAAATGGCTGTTAACCATGAGGTCGTCGGTTCAAATCCGACCTAAAGAGAATTTATAGCATTCTTAGCTCAATAGGATAGAGCAGTGGCCTTCTAAGCCAATGGTTATAGGTTCGACTCCTATAGAATGTAAAAGAAGAGGTGGCTGAGTGGTTAAAAGCGGTAGACTGTAAATCTATTGAAATAATTTCTACGTCGGTTCGAATCCGACCTTCTTCATTTATTATTTAATGCTCGTTTGGTGGAATAGGTAGACACAGTAGACTTAAAATCTATTTATTATCGGTTCGAGTCCGGTAACGAGTAATAATTTATAATGTTTAGGTAGCTCAGTTGGTAGAGCAGAAGACTGAAAATCTTTTAGTCAGTGGTTCAAATCCGCTTCTAAACAAAAATTAATTTAATTTTTAAATTAATAAAACTAATGGAATTAAAAAAAATAAAAATAATAATTCATTTTAAAGCATTCAATAAAAAATTACTAACTTCATTAATTAAAAATTTTACAGTAAAATTATTTATTTTAAATTTAAGTTTTAAGGGGCCTATTAATTTACCTACTAAAAAAAAATTATTTACAGTATTAAAATCCCCACATGTTAATAAAACTGCTAGAAATCAATTTCATTTAATAACTTATAAACGTTTAGTGATTATACAATTTAATATAATAGAATTAGATAAAATTAAAATACTTTTAAATTATTTAAAAAGTATTTCAAGTGGTATTCAAATTAAAGTTAAATATATAAATAATAATAATTGGAAAAAGAAAATGTATTTAAATTAAATTGAAGCAAAAGGATTCGAACCTTTGATGCTCAGTATCAAAAACTGATGCCTTACCACTTGGCTATGCTTCATAATATATATATAATAATAAATTTATGGGGTCTATAACTCAGATGGTTAGAGTGTACGCCTGATAAGCGTAAAGTCAGTAGTTCAAATCTACTTAGACCCAATAGTTAAATAAAAGGGTAATTAACTCAATTGGTAGAGTGTCTTGTTTACACCGAGAAAGTTAGTGGTTCGATTCCACTATTACCTAAATTTTATTGTATTAATAATTAATATTAAAAAAGATAAATGACCGAGTGGCTGAAGGTGTTAGTTTTGAAAACTAATGTGTTTTGTTAAGCACCGCGGGTTCGAATCCCGCTTTATCTGTATAATTTTAATGTCTCAACATTTAGTTAAACAAGTTTTTTTAAATCACAAAAAATATATACAACAAATTTTTCCTACTACTTTAGGATATTTAATTAATAAAGAATTATTTTTATTAATTCCTTCTAATAAAATAGAAAAATTTTTACATTTTTTAAAAAATCATACACATACTCAATATAAAAGTTTATCAGATATTTCAGGAACAGATTATCCTTTTAAAAAAACTCGTTTTGAAGTTTCTTATAATTTATTAAGCGTAACATATAATGTTCGTGTTAATATTTTATCAGTTTCAGATGAATTAGTATCTGTTAATTCAATTACACCTGTTTATAAATGTTCTAATTGGTTTGAACGTGAGTCCTGGGACATGTTAGGTGTATTTTTTTATGGGAATAAAGATTTACGAAGAATTTTGACAGATTATGGATTTAAAGGGCATCCTTTACGTAAAGATTTTCCTGTAACTGGATATATTGAAGTACGTTATGATGAATTACAAAAAAGAATAATTACTGAAAAAGTTAGTTTTGCACAAGATTTTCGTGATTTTGTAGCTAATAAAAATTGGCTAGAATAATTATTCTATAAAATTATAAAATAATGTTAAAGTTTATACAAAAAAATAATACAAAACCTTTATACACTAATGAATTTAATAAAAATATAGATGGAAGGTGGTCTGATAACGCATTATTAAGTGTAGTTAGCAACCATTTAAATTATTATCCAACTCCCGTAAATATTACTTATTTTTGGAGTTTTGGTTCATTAGCAGGATTAGCATTAGTTATTCAAATTCTTTCTGGAGTTTTTTTAGCAATGCATTATACTCCTGAAGTTACATTAGCTTTTTTAAGTGTAGAACATATTATGAGAGATGTGCCAGAAGGCTTTCTATTAAGATATATTCATGCAAATGGAGCTTCAATGTTTTTTTTAATTGTTTATTTACATATGTTTAGAGGATTATATTATGGGTCATATGCATATCCACGAACTCATTTATGGTTATCTGGATGTTTAATATTTGTTTTAATGATGGCAACCGGTTTTATGGGGTATGTATTACCATGGGGTCAAATGAGTTTATGGGGGGCGACTGTTATTACTAATTTAGCGTCCGCTATTCCTATAGCAGGTCCTTCTATTGTTGAATGGTTATGGGGAGGATTTTCAGTTGATAATCCAACTTTAAATAGATTTTTTAGTATTCATTATCTATTACCTTTTTTAATTGCAGGATTAGTATTAGCCCACTTAGCTTTATTACATACAGATGGATCTAATAATCCATTAGGTATTAATTCAAAAACTGATAAATTAAATTTTTATCCATATTTTTATGTTAAAGATTTAACAGCTTTTTATTGCTTTATTGCTTTATTTTCATTTTTTGTATTATATTATCCTAATAGTTTAGGACATCCTGATAACTATATTGAAGCGGATCCTTTAGTAACTCCTGCACATATTGTACCTGAATGGTATTTTTTACCTTACTATGCAATTTTACGTTCAATTCCTAATAAATTAGGAGGTGTAGTTGCGATGGGATTATCATTAGGATGTTTATTTTTAATCGCCGTTATTACTAATACTAAAGTTAGAAGTTGTAAATTTAGATTTTTACAACAAAAATTATTTTGGGTAATTTTTGTTGATTTTTTAATTTTAGGTTGGATTGGTCAAAAAGAAGTTGAAACTCCTTATATTGAAGTAGGTCAAGTTGCAACTTTTTTTTACTTTTTTTACTTTTTAGTATTAATTCCATTTATTGAAGAGATTGAATCTTCAAATTATTTTTTAATTAAAAAACCTTTATAATGTTTAATTCAACTACTACCATGAACAATAATAATTTAAATTTATTTTCTTATGTTTCAAAAGAAAATACTAAATTAGATTTTTCATTATTTTCTGAACTATCTTCTACTACATTTAAAGAATTTTTTGTTTCAACTATTTATAAAAATGAATATATAGAATATATAAATTCACTAAATAATTTTGAAACTCTAACTAATAATACTGTGTGGTGGAATATAAATTGGTTCTATACTTATAATAGTTTAATTTCTTTATTATTTTTAATAACTATTATTTTTTGTATTGGATTATTTATTCCTAAAACTCCAAAAGGGATTAGTACTTTAAATATTTTAAGTGCTTTTATTATTTTATTATTTTTAATTTTTTTACCAATACCTCATTATAATGTTGTTAAAACATTATTATGGTTTGATTATAATTTATATGTATATATATATATATTAATTAGTGGAATATTTACTTTAAGTTTTTTAGCAATAAATAATGAAGTAAATTTTTTAAAAGAAAATAAACATATAGAATACCCTTTATTAATTTTATTAATTTTTTTATCTGGAATTGTTGTAGTAGCATCAGAAAATTTTATAGCTGTTTTTTTAGCTCTAGAGGCTATTACTTTAGCTTCAGCAGTATTAATTGGTTTACAGCGAACTAATAATTTAAGTACTTTAGCAGGAGTACGATATATCTTTTTTAGTGCTATTCCTGGGGGAGCTTTAATTTTAGGAATTGTAGAAATATATAATTATACAGGTTCTTTTAATTTTTCAGATATTGAAAAATTATTAATTAATTATAATTTAGATAATACTAATACTATTTTACAAGATTTTAATTTAATTAATAATACAATTTATACTTTATTAATTAATACTTTAATAAATAATTGGGATTTAAAATTTCAATTTTATAGTTTAATATTAGTAAAAGAATTTAATAATACTTTATCATCAGATTCAACATTATTTAATAATTTAATTCAACAAGGAGTTTCAAGTAATAATATAAATCAAATTATTAATTATGAATTTAGTAATCAAAATAATACTATAAATAATTTAGATACTATTTTAAATAATTTATGTAAAGTTACTAATAGTACTGCAGTTAATGGTAAATATTATATTTATAAATATATAGATACTTATCTATATCAATTTATAACTACACAAGAATCTTTAAATTGGAATAAAATTTATGACTTAATTTCATTATCTCAAAATAATTTTATTTCTCAAGAATTAGATATGTTTATTAAAATGGAAGATTATAAAAATTCAAATAATCTTCAAAAAATTATTAATTATGTAACATATGATAATTTAGATTATATATATAATAACTATTATAGAAGTTCTATACCATTTGTTGATATTATAGGTGATTATAAATTTTATAGATTAGCGCAGGTACAAATTTTAAATTCATTTAAAGATCTGATTTTTAATGATGATGCCTTACTTGGTAGTGCAAATAAATTTAATATTATGTTAAATAGTAATATTTATTATTGGAACTTACCTGCAATTGCTAATATTTTAATTGATATTCTTAAAGATTTAAATGAGACTGATAAATTACTATTTTTACAAAAAATTAGTAAAATTCAAAATATTTTAATAACAAACGAATTAAAATTTTTAAATAACTATAATCAATATATATTAAATGTTCAAAATAATGTTTATTCTTTAGAATATTTAAATACTTTAAGTAAAGATTTATTAAATACAAACGTATCAATTTCAAAATTTTTATTATTATCTGAAGAATATGATGCTGTTCAAAATTATTTAAATAATCCTATTGAATTTAAAAATTTAAGATTTGATCATTTTTTAACTAAAGAATTAATAAATTTATATAATAATAAATTAACTTTATTAAATTTAATTGATACTTATGATAAAGGTACTATTTCACAAGAAAATGCAACATTATTTATAAACTATATATTTCAATTATATGATCTTGATGGAAATAGTACTGTTGATATATTTATTAAAGAAAGTCGTCAAAAAGATCCATCATTTAATGTTTTTACATTATCAAAATATTACCGTTACCCGTGTTTTAGTTGTATGGATCAATTAAATTATAATTATTTTAGTGAAGGAGTAAATAAAATGAACTTTTTATTAGATATTATTCCAATTGATTTTTATATAAATAATAATTATTTTATTGATGATTTTATTCAAAATTATACTTTAAAAGATAATATTAATAATTTAATTGTAAAAAATATTACCTTTAATTTAAATAATAATGTATTACAAAATTTATATTTATTTATTGAAAATACAGATTTAAATTATTTAACTAATAATAAAACATTTTTTATTATTGAAAATAATCATGTTAATAGTATACCCCTAATAATCAGTGTTTCATTATTTTTAATTATATTCTATATATTATTTAAATTAACAGCTGCGCCTTTTCATATTTGGGCACCATCAATTTATGAAGGAGCACCTTTACCTATAGCAATGTTTTTATCAATTTTTTCAAAAATTACTATGGTTTTTTTATTAATTAAATTATTATTATTTTATTTTTATTTTTTATATAATGAATGGAGTTATTTATTATTATTTAGTGGTATTTTATCTATATTAGTTGGTATTTATGGTGCAATTGCAGAAACTCGTATTAAACGTTTTTTTATTTATAGTTCTATGGGTCATGTAGGATTTATGTTATTAGGTATTGCAGCAGGAGGAGTTCATGGTGCTGTGGCTACAATAATTTATTTAGTAATTTATGTTATTACAGTATTTATTGGATGGTCTGCTTTATTTGCTTCATTAAATAAAATAACTCATATAAATCAATTAAAAGGTTTATCAAAAACTAATCCAACACTAAGTTTTATAATAGCAATTTCAATGTTATCTATGAGTGGAATTCCACCATTAGCAGGATTTTTTGTTAAATTTGAAATTTTATATGCTTTAGTTGAATCAGAATTTTATGCTATTACACTATTAGTATTATTATTAACTGTATTTAGTTTTTTTTATTATTTAAGGATAATAAAAATTTTATATTTTGAACCAATTAAAAGCCATAAAAACCAATTTAATTTAAACAAAATTCAATCATTTTTATTTGCTATTTGCTTTTTATTATTAATTAATTTTTCAATATATTGTCAACAACCTATTGAACATTATATTAAAAGTATTATAATTCAAAGTTTATCATAATTTTAAGCTTAATGACTGGATCAACCACAGTAATTGGAGCAGGATTAGCTACTATTGGATTAGCTGGAGCAGGAGTTGGAATCGGAAATGTATTTGGTTCATTATTAATTGCAGTATCAAGAAATCCTCAAGAAAAAGATGAACTTTTTAGATTATCAATTTTAGGATTTGCTTTAACTGAAGCTATTGCATTATTTGCATTAATGATGGCTTTTTTAATTTTATTTTCATAAGTATTTTAAGAAAATAAAATTAAAAATGCCTCAACTAGATATTGAATTAGTAAATGAAAATATTTTTGCTTTTTATGTAGTATTTATTTATTTATTTGGTAACCAAATAGTTTTAAATATTTATAAAAATAGTTTAGTTATTAAATTAGTAAAATACTTTTTAGAAACTTTTAATATTAAAACTTTATATTTAAAACATGAAAGTAATATTATTAGAGGTTGGCAAGAAAATATTTTATTAAAATAAATTATTATATTTATATATAATACTAACAGGAAAGTAGTTTAAAAGTAAAAACATGATTTTATTATATAGGTGCAAACCCTATCTTTTCTTTAAAAGCCCCTTTCGTCTAATGGTTAGGATACTACCTTTTCGCGGTATAGATACGGGTTCAAATCCCGTAAGGGGTATATGTTACTTTTTAAAAATGTATAATATAAATTTTATAACTTATAATAAAAAATTATTTTTTAAAAATGCTTATGAATTAAAAATTAGATTGCTATATATTTTATTATCATTAATATTAACAATAATTTGTTGTTATATTTATAGTGACGCAATTATATACGTATTAGTTAACCCTATTTTAATTAAAATGAATTCTCAACGTTTTATTTTTACTAGTTTAAAAGAAATTTTTTTTTTATATTTAAAGATATCGTTAATTTTAAGTTTAATATTTACACTTCCTATTATATTAATACAATTATTATTTTTTTTTAGTAATGGTTTATATAAATATGAATTAAAAAAAATTATATTTATTAGTATATTAAGTAGTTTTTTATTTATATTTGGTTATTTATTAGGTTATAAACTAATAATTCCAAATATTTGGAATTTTTTTTTAGAATTTGAAAAACAAAATGCTTTTTTTCCATTGCATTTTGAAGCAAAACTCGAAAATTATTTATTTTTTATTTTAAATATGCTATTTGGAATAGTTTTTTGCTTTCAAATTCCTATAATATTATTAGTATTAAATTTATTCAATATTTTTAAACGTAATGAACAAATATTAATAAATAGAAAAATTATTTATTTGTTTATTATTATTATAGGAACATTTATATCATCACCTGATATATTAAATCAATTTTTTATTTTTAGTATTTTTATTTTAATGTATGAAATATATATATATATACATATATTTTTTACAAAATTTTAATTTTTTTGAATCCACTTTAAAAAATCAAAATTTAATTTTAATTTTTTTTTTAAAAAAATCCAAGAAATTATAAAAGTAGATTGATCTTTAAAAATTATTAATGTTTGTTTATTTTTTGGGTGTTTATATTTTTGCATTTGATATTATTTTTTTGGCTAGATAACATAATGGTAATGTAAAGGATTGCAAATTCTTAAATGGTGGTTCAATTCCACTTCTAGCTTATTTATAGGGGATATAATTCAATTTGGTAGAATGGTTGCTTTGCATGTAATTTGTTATCGGTTCAAATCCGATTATCTCCAAAATTTTTAAAAATTATGAAAAGTTTATATAATAAAGATAAAAAAAGACGACAATTATATTTAAAATATGAAGAAAAAAAATATTTATTAAATTATATTAAAAATAATTTATATAAAAAAAAAACTATTAGAAATAAGGCATATTTAAAATTATTAGCTTTATCCCCAAATAGTTCACATACACGTGCACGTAATAGGTGTGTAATTACTAACAGACCGCGTGCAGTTTATAAGAAGTTTAAATTTTCTCGTTTAGTATTTAGAAAACTAGCCTTATCTGGAGATCTAGTTGGAATTAGAAAAGCATCTTGGTAGAAAATGAACGATCAAATTAGTGATATGTTAACAAGGATTCGAAATGGTCAAAAAATTGGACTTTTAAAAGTTAATTTATATACCCCGTCCTCTATAAAATGTATAGCAATTTTAAATATTTTATATAAAGAAGGGTTTATAAGAGGTTTTATAATTAATTCAATAAATCCTTTAACAATTGAAGTTTTATTAAAATATGATAGTTTTGGAAATCCTGTAATTAAACAAATAAATCGTATTTCAAAACCTGGACGCCGTTTTTATAGTAATATAAAATCACTATGGAATTTAAATGCCGGATTAGGTATTTTTATAATAACAACACCAAAAGGTATTATGACCCATTTAGATGCTAAAATTTTAAATTATGGGGGTGAAATTATTTGTAGTATTTATTAATTAATTATAATGATTAATTTTATTGAAATTCCTAAAAATATTAAAATAAAAATATATTTAAAATATATTAAAATAATAAGTGCAACCGGAATATTAGTTAAACAAAAATCACCAGAAATTAAATTGATTCAAAAAAATAATAAATTATTTTTAATTAAAACATCAAAAAAAAATAAATATGAATTATTTTTTTTAAATTTAATATTTAAACATATTTTAGCTTTATCAAAAGGATGCTATAAAGTTTTAGTAATTGAAGGTATTGGTTATAAATTAATAAATAATGAAAATAATTTATTAACTTTAAAATTAGGATTTAGTCACGATGTCTATTATAAAATTCCTAAAGATATTTATATTTTTTCAAAAACACCAAATACAATTATAGTATATGGTACTAATTTTCAACAAGTTGCACAAGTTAGTGCAGAAATTCGTAATTTAAAATTACCAGAACCTTATAAAGGTAAAGGAATTAGATACTTAAACGAAACTATTTTAATTAAAAAAGGAAAAACAGATTAACCACTATGTTAAAATATAATAATATAATTAAATTAAAAACATCACAATTATTTCATGCGAGAGTTCATTTAGGACATCATATAAATAAATTAAATTTAAATATGTTAGCTTACATGTTTGGAATTCGACATAATGTAACTATTTTTAATATTCAACAGTTATTAATTTCATTTCGTATAATATTTCAAATAATAAGTGAAATTGTTAAGCAACGTGGACATTTTTTTTTAATAGGTACAAATAAAAATTTACCTATGGTAACATTATTTAATAAATTTATTTTAAAATATTCTACATTAAATCGTCGAGAAACTCATTTTTTTATTACTGGATTTGTAGGTTCAAAATGGCGTAAAGGTAATTTTTCCAATTTAATGGGAACCTTACATTATTTAAGATATATTAAAGCATTACCTTCGTATAGTATAAAATTAAATTCTACACGTTCTCAAAAATATATAAAAGATTTAGAAGGTATTCAAAAATTTAAAAAAAAAATTATTCCTGATTTTGTATTTTTTTTTAATAGTGATAAAGAGGCTTTATATGAAATAAAATCTTTAAATATTCCTATTATAGGAGTTACAGATAGTAATAATTCGCCGGATGATTTTTTATTTAATTTACCTGCTAATGATGATAGTTTAGAATTTACATTATTTTTATTTAATTTTTTAGAAAAAGCTATAATAGAAGGTAAACAAAAAGATCAAGAACGTTTTTTTTTATTTTGTTTAAGACAATTAAAACAACATTTAATCAAATAAATTAATGAAAAGTTATTATAAACCTAGATATAAAATATGTTTTCAAACTAAAAATAAAGTATATTTAAATAAAAATTCAAAATTTCGACTTTTTTATAGAGTTAGAGATCCAATATTTATTCGCCGTTATTTTGATTATAGATACGAATTGGCATTAAAAAATATGAAATGGAATGTCGCTAGACGTTTTATGGCACCATTTTTAAATCGTCAACAAAGATCTCCAAAAATTAAATACGGTTTAATTCTACGTAATAAACAACAACTAAAACACTTTTATGGAAAATTAAAAGAAAAACAATTTCAACGTTTATTAAAATTATCATTATTAGGTAAACAACAATATAAACAAGAAATTTTTTTAGGAGCTTTAGAACACCGCTTAGATATTTTATTATATCGTATGCGAATTTTACCCACAATTTTTGCATGTAAACAATACATATTACATCAAGGTATTTTTGTAAATAATGAAAAGATAAATTTACCCCATTATAAAACAAAAATTGGAGATATTGTAAGTTTAAATTCTTCACATTGGAATATTTTTTATCAAAGATTAAAAAATAAAGCATTTATAAGATTATTAGGATATAAACGTAATTTATTTTTACAAGATTTTGATAGATATTTAAGAGGTCGTGTTATTAAAAGAAAATCTAAGAAATATAAACGCAAAATGGTTGCAGTTTCAAAAAATATTTCACTTTTAAAACGAAAATTAAAAGCTTGTAAATTAAAAATTATGTATTTTATTATAGGTAATAAAATATTTAATAAAAAACAAAAATTACAACTTTTACATCTTTATAAAGCTTTTAAAATTAAACTAGAATTTTTACGTAAAATTCGCCCACATTTAAGTATATGGCGCTATAAAGGTTATTTAACTGGAGAATTATATTTTTTATCAAATTTAATTTTATTAAAATTTTATTTTAGTATTTTTAATTCATTAATTACTTATATTAAAAATATTGAACAAATTGCGATAAATGATAAAGAACATGATAAATATACTTTTACTTCCGTTCAATTATTTAATAAATCCATATCAAAATTAAACCATTATACTTATTTAACATTTCGTGGAAATTATTATAATAATTTTTTACTTGAAAAAAAAATGATACCACAAATACGACATAAAAAGTATAATTTTGCTAATTATAGGTATAAAAAATTATCAAATTGGTGGGTTGGTAAAGATTTTCAAAATGAACGTAATAAACGACATAAATGGTGGTGGGAAGCTAAACCTCATTGGTATATTCCAAACTATTTAGAAATTGATTATCAAACTTTAAGGGTAGGTATTTTAAATAATCCTACACATAAATCAGTTTATTACCCCTTTACATGTTCATTTAAAAAAATAATAAATTTTTATATGGATAAAGGGTTTTAATTTTTTATTTTAATTCGGGATGTAGCGTAGCTGGTTAGCGCGTCTGTTTTGGGAACAGAAGGTCGCATGTTCAAATCATGCCATCCCGAAATTTTATTTAGTAAATCTTTAAAGAATATAAAAAATAAAACGTAAGGTGGAGTAATGGTAACTTAGCGGGCTCATTACCCGAAGCTGTCGGTTCAAGTCCGACCCTTGCAAAATAAGGATATTACTATATATATATTAGAGAATGTAGCTTAATAGGTAGAGTGATAGCTTGTCGAGCTATCGGTTGCGGGTTCAAATCCCGTCTTTCTCGTTAAAAAATAAGGATAATTTGATAATTAAATATATTTTACAAAGTTAAAATATATTAATATTTAAGCAAGTGAGTTTTATCCTGGCTCAGAATGAATGCTAACAGTATGCTTAACACATGCAAGTTGAATGTAATAATTTTTACATAGCGAACGGGTGAGTATAATATAAAAAATTACCTTTAAGTTTGGAATAATTACAACATATAAATTTTAATAAAATTAAAATTTGTGAAAAATGTTCATTTGAATATTTTGTAAAAATACCAAATAATTAAATATAATTTATTATAAAAATTATATAAAAAAGAATATATTTGCTTAAAGATATTTTTATATAAGATTAGGTTGTTGGTGAGGTAAAAGCTCTACCAAGCCTTTTATCTTTAGTTGAATTGAGAGATTTGTCAACCACATTGGGACTGAGACACGGCCCAGACTTTAATAAGGCAGCAGTGAGGAATATTGGACAATGAGAGAAATCTTGATCCAGCAATACTGAAAGGGAGAAGAAGGCTGTAAAATTGAGGTTGTAAGTCTCTTTCGTCGGAGAGGAAAATGACAGTATCCGAAAAAGAAGTTCCGGCTAACTTCGTGCCAGCAGCCGCGGTAAAACGAGGGGAACGAGTGTTATTCGGTCAAATTGGGCGTAAAGGGCTTGTAGACGGAAATTTGTAAGTAAAAGGTTAAATGTCAAAACTTAATTTTGGAAAAGCCTTTTAAACTATTTTTTCTTGGATAATTTAGGGGATAGTAATATTTTTTTAGTAGGGGTGGCATCTTTGTATAATAAAAAGAGTACCGAGGGTGTAGACAACTATCTAGTTTTATTTATCGACGTTGAAAAGCTAAAGCATGGGGAGCAAAGAGGATTAGATACCCTTGTAGTCCATGCCCTGACATATGAATGTTAAATATTGGAATATTTTTTTTGATATTAAAGCTAACGCGTGAAACATTCCGCCTGAGAAGTACGGCCGCAAGGTTAAAACTCAAAGGAATTGGCGGGGGCTTGTTACCAGTGGTGGAGCATGTGGTTTAATTCGATAATCCGCGCAGAACCTTACCAATTTTGTACAATAGGTGTTGCATGGCTGTTGTCAGCCCGTGTCTTGAGATGTGGTGCGTGAGCATTGAACGGGCGGAATCCCCAATCGTTAATTATTAAACGAATAATTAGTATTAAATATTTGTTTGTTTGCGATAGGTAGTTACGAAGGGTAACTCCCTTCGAAAAGCTAGGCGGGGACCACTTCAAGTCGTCATGACCCTTATGAATTGGGCTACTCATGTGCTACAAAGGCAATTACAGTAAGAAGCAAAAGTGTGAACTGGAGCAAATCTTTTAAAAATTGTCTCAGTACGAATTATAGGCTGCAACTCGCCTATATGAAGGAGGAATCACTAGTAATCGCAAATTAGCACGTTGCGGTGAATATTTACCAAGTCTTGTACTCACCGCCCGTCACATTAGGGAAGTAAGGTTGGCTCGTCATATTTTTGAAAATTAAAATGTATTTAATTTTTTTAAATATAGAGTATTTAATAATTAAACATAAATGTTTTAAATAATATATAAAATATTAAGGACAATTTTATAACCGTAATGAAGTCGTAACAAGGTAATCGTAGGGGAACCTGTGATTGAATTGATAAAATAAAGAAAATTAAATTTTACGTAATTATATAAAAATTAAATTTTAAATAAAAACTAATATAATTAAAAAAAATATTATATTTTTTTCACAAGAACTCATATCGAACTCTATTACATATTAGTGAAATATTTTTGGACTTTACATACTTTATTCGATGTTATAAGGGAACCAAAGTTATAAAAAATATTAAATGAAAATTTTTAAAGCATAAAGGGGATATCTAGATTTTAAAAAGAAGAAAGACGTAAAAATTGCGAAAAGTTATAGGGAGTTTAAAGCTGTGATCTATAAATATCTAATTAGGAAACTAACTTAATAGAAGTTTTAAAAATACTTAATGAAGTGAAACATCTGAGTAATTAAAGTTAATAGAAATCAATAGAGATTCCGTGAGTAGTGGCGAGCGAAAATGGAAATAGATTTATATATTATATATTAAAATTGGTAGAATAGGTTTATTACCTAACTTAAAAGGGTTATAAAGTCCCGTATATTGATAAAAAATATATAATATTATGAGTAAGACAAGAGACGTGTAAGCTTGTTTGAATATAGGGGGACCACCCTCTAAATCTAAATAATTTTTAAAAATCGATAGTGTACAAGTACCGTGAGGGAAAGATGAAAAGAACCTATAGGTGTGTTAAAAGAACTTGAAACTTTATGCTAATATGCAATTGAAGCTATTTATAATAGTAACAGTGTACCTTTTGTATAATGGATCAGCAAGTTAATTATAAAAGCAAGCTTAATTTCAAAAATGTAGGCGTAGTGAAAACAATATAAGTATTAAAATGCTTTAATTATTAGTTTTTATAATTAGACCCGAAACCAGGTGATCTAGTCATGAACAAGTTGACGATTATTTTAAAAAATATCAGAGGACTGAACTCGTGTATGTGGAAAGATACTGAGATGATTTGTGACTAGGAGTGAAAGGCTAATCAAACTTGGATATAGCTGGTTTTCCGCGAAATCTATTTAAGTAGAGTATTATATGATTAATTTTTGGGGTAGAGCACTCATTAGGTGCGGGGGATTTCACGTCTTACTAAATCTAAGGAAACTCCGAATACAAAAATATTTAAAATATAATAAACAGACATTAGGTGATAAGATCTTGTGTCAAGAGGGAAACAGCCCATATTATTTATTAAGGCCTTTAAATTTTTTTTTAGTGAGAAAAGAAGTAAAAAAATGATGATAATTAAAAAGTAGGCTTGGAAGCAGCCACCTTTGAAAGAAGGCGTAATAGCCCATTAGTTGAGTTTTTTTGCACTGAAAATTTATAGAGACTTAAAAAAAATGCCGAAATAATAAATATAAAAATATTTTATATGGTAGCGGAACATTTTGTATTATTAATTTGAGGAATTTTGATAAAAATTCTATGATATCAAAAGAGAAAATGCTGATATGAGTAACGATAAATAATGTAAAGAAACATTTATTGCCGTAAACTTTAGGTTTTTAAAGATAGGATAATCCGCTTACAAGTAAGACGGCCTCTAAAAAAAAGCGAAAGCCTTTTTTGATGAGAAAAAATTACAATTAAATTTTTTGACAAAATTATAATTTATAATTAATAATATATTAGTTTTATTATTTATAGGTTTAATTTTCAAGAAAAGAAATATTTAACAATATTTTACCGTACTAAAACTGACACAAGTAAGTGGGTTGACTAAACTAAGGCACTTGGAAGAATTGTATTGAAGGAACTCGGCAAATTAACCCTGTAACTTCGGGATAAGGGGGGTTTTAATATATTTGGCTTTTTATAAAAAAAAATATATTAAAATTGCAAATAATAAGGGGTGGCGACTGTTTAATAAAAACACAGGACTCTGCGAAATCGTAAGATGATGTATAGGGTCTGACGTCTGCCCGGTGCTGTAAAGTGAAGAGGATATGTGCAAGCATTGAATTGAAACCTCAGTAAACGGCGGCTGTAACTCTGACGGTCCAAAGGTAGCGAAATTCTTTGTCGGGTAAGTTCCGACGTGCATGAATGGCGTAACGACCTCCCCACTGTCTCCAATACAAATCCAGTGAAATTGAATTGTCCGTGAAGATGCGGACATCTTATGGTTAGACGGAAAGCCCCTGTGCACCTTTACTACATCTTTGTATTGTTATTAAATAAAATATGCGTAGGATAGGTGTCAACTTATTATATTATAATTTTAATTATAATTAGGTTTCCTTGAAATAGCACCCTTGTTTTATTTGATAACTAATTTTAATTAAAATATTAAAAAACAGTGCATTGTTGGTAGTTTGACTGGGGCGGTCACCTCCTAAAGAG